>Ga0164315_10001815_pt1 | contig 16205 bp, 16 predicted proteins | sample GuaBasSedimGuay6_FD_113737 | JGI IMG/M metagenome (GOLD analysis project Ga0164315, IMG submission 113737) | Subseafloor sediment microbial communities from Guaymas Basin, Gulf of California, Mexico - Guay6, Core 4569-2, 0-3 cm | ecosystem: Environmental > Aquatic > Marine > Hydrothermal vents...
AAGTACATGATCGTCGTCAACGAGTATGCCCGGGCGAATTCCGTCGTCAGTCGTGAATGATAAGAAGCGCATAGTTTGATTTCTTTTGTGTCTTCAATCGGCCGACTGAGTATAGACATCTGCAAACGGAAATCCGCGCCTGTTGAGCATTGTGTAACAGACCGGTCGAATCAAATGGTATCCGCGAGCTTGTTGGCCATGTCGACGGAGCCAAGTGCACGTGATATCTCCAGCGCGCATTCCTTGAGTGGTTTCAGAAATCGCGTCTCCTGCTCAGCGGAGTCAGCGCGGCGATTCATAACAATCGTCAGGGCCGCTTCCAGGCGCTCCGAATGATCGAAAACAGGTGCTGACAGCGTCGAGAATCCGGCATCGTGCGGATCCGCATCGAATTCATAGAAGCGAGTGCGAATCCTTTCGAAGACCCTGCGAGCTTCGACCGGATCGAAGTCAACCTCCTGGTCTGTGTCTCGCTCCGTACGGCGCGCCAAAACCCGTTCACGAACATTTTCGGGTGAGAAGGCAAGGATGAGTCGCGCGGTGGGCGACATAGGAATTGTCCAGCGCGTGCCACGAACAAGTTGCGGGCTCAGCGGTTTGCCGCTACTGATTGTGGAAACAATCAATGCATCACCGCCAGCGGGTATCGCCAGCAACAACGACTCGGAGATCTTGTTACGCAGCATCACCATGTAGCGATAGGCGATATTGGTAATCTCGTACTGATCCAGCGCAGCGTTCGACAGGCGAAACAGCATGGGTCCGAGACGATAGCCGCTGTTATCCGGCATGCGTGCCACCAACCCCAGGTCAGAAAGTGTACTGAGATGTCGGGAAACCCTGGCCTTGGTCATCTTGAGAAAGGCGGCAATGTCCGTCACGCGTTGCGGCCTGCCGCTTTCCGCCAGGTATTCCAGCAACTTGACGGCTACAACTACGCTGTGAACGGTCGATGATTTCGGGTTGTCTGTCACTTCACTCATATTAATTTCTTGCCAGGGCAGTCGGGCCCTGTAGCCAGGTATGCCCGTATTTTACAGGATTTTGTGACGAAATATCGTATTGCGAGACAGCTTATTGCTTAACGCTACAGCGAAAGTCAGACTGGTTTGCACAATCAGAACCAACATTGCGGAGAGCAAGATGAAACTTGGCACTATCCGTCTGGACGGCAAAGAGACCGTAATAGGTCGAGTAGACGATGATCACGCCGTGGCGCTTGCCGCTGCCACGATGGAAGACCTGATAGCGGGTGGCGACGCAGCGCTTGAAGATGCTGGCAAGGCGATCGAAAAAGCCGCGGCCGGCGAATCGCCATTAATTGATCTGGAGAACGCAGACTGGCTCGCGCCGAACCCACGTGCATCCAAAATCATCGGCTGTGCCGTAAACAACAATAACCTGAACAAAGTCGCGTATCGGCCGATGAAAAGCCCGATGTTTTTCACCAAGGGTCGCTCGGCACTGACGGGTTACGACAAACCCATTCGCATCCTCGCTCGCCACGGACGCACGATCCCGGAGCCCGAGCCGGTTGTCGTGTTCAAGAAAAATGCAAAAGATGTCGCGCCGGAAAATATTCTCGACTACGTGTTCGGCTATACGATTACCAACGATTGCACGGCCAGCGGCATCAAGTTCGGCGAGGACTCGATCGCGCTCAATCAAAAAGCCGATTTAATATTTCCGCACCACATGGAATGGCGTCATCGTTTCGAAGATGACAATTATATCTACTTTATTTACCACGCCCGTTCGAAAGCGGCCGACACTTTCGCTGCCATGGGGCAGTGGATAACGACTGCCGATGAAATCAGTGACCCGAACAACATGCGTGTACGCGGCTACATTGACGGTGAAATCTACGCCGATGACAATACGTCGAATTATTTCTTTCCCGTGGAACGCGTCCTTAGCGAGGCCAGCATCTGGTTCACGATGGAGCTGGGCGACTGCATACATTGCGGCACGGCAGTCAAAGGGAATGACAAGTATCCGCGTGGCAATCTGAGTGTAGACATGCGTCAGTTCAGCGTTTCCGAAATTGAAATCGAAGGTCTGGGCCGGCTCAGGAATCCGATTGAGGCTGAACCCGCGCCCTGATTCGGGGTATGACCCGCATTGAGTCAGTGCCATCGCGAAGAATCGCGGCGTCTTCGTTCTGTAGCGCCTCTGGACGCTGCAACAACGCACAATTGTTTAGACTGCCGCTCCCACAGGTTCGGCGCGGACTTCGTGGGAGCGGCATGTGTACATGGATGTACTTATGTCGTGGAGCGAGCTGTTTCTGGCAGAATTTTCCAGACTTGAGAATTCGCTCAAAATTGAGACGGATGCGCGTGAGCGACGCCGCCGCGATTGCGCAATACTCGCTTCTTGCTTGAGTTTGTGGGACGGCAGCAGGTATAAAAGAAAATCTCATAGTAGCGCCGGGAGTATTACCGCGTGAGTTTCCTCGAGGCTTTCTACACGGAGTTTGTGCCGTTTTTCCTGTTTACGGTCATGATGGCCATGGGTCTTGCGCTTACCCTGCAGGACCTGAAACAGGTACTGATAAAACCCAAAGCCATTATCGCCGGGTTGTCAGCACAGTTATTACTACTCCCTGCAATGACTATCGGGCTTGGCTTTCTCTTTTCCAGTCCGCCTGTTATTGCCGCAGGCGCAATAATCCTGGCCGCTTGCCCCGGCGGCGTTACCTCAAACGCCTATGTTTTCTCAGCTCGTGCCGACATAGCCCTTTCCGTTGGCCTGACAGCCATCGCGAGTATGGTGACGGTATTTTCGATTCCCTTCCTGACGCTCTTTGCACTGGATCTGCATCTTGACCGCTCAGAGATGCCGGCCTTATCAGCGTTGCAGATGACCTGGACACTGGCGCAGTTCACAATAATTCCCGTGGCACTTGGCATGCTGTTCCGTGCATGGCAGCCCGGCCTGGCGAAGAAGTCGATCGAACCACTGCGTATTATTACGCTCATCGCGCTGATACTTATTGCTGCCATCGGCACTATCAATGCCTGGGACACGATCGTCGAAAATATCTGGACCGCAGGTATTCTGATGGCAACGATCAACATTGTTGCGATGTCACTGGGCTATGGACTGGGGAATTTGCTGCGCCTGCCATTTAAACAGATGGCGACGATAACGTTTGAAGTTGGCGTGCAAAATCTTTCGATGGCGCTGTTCGTGTGCCTGACATTTCTCAAGTCACCTGAACTTGCTGTGGCAACTCTCGTCTATGCGTTGTTTATGAAAATAACAGCGCTGTCGTTCGTCTGGTACGTGCGCAAAAAATTGGATGAACCGGCGCTTGCCGTCAGGACCGGCGATTAAAGAATATCGAAGCGCGCGACGGTACAACCGACCGCAAAAATTGGTAGTTCAACAGTAAAAAACTGCAGATCGCCCTGCCCTTTGGCTGCGGCAGCGGCAGCTATATACGTCCTGATCTCAAAACCGCCCTGGCCACCATCGCGGTAGATATCTTCATCGGTATAGTCAAGCAAGGCATCCTTATCGTTGCGCATCAGGCGATCCAGAAAATCCCTGTCCCATGCCTCATTAATCTTTCCGGAATCCGGGGTTGCCGGCCAATGCGAAATTCCTCCGGTACCTACAAGGGCAATTTTTTCCGGCACTGCATCACAAGCACGCCGCAACGCTTCACCGAATGCCCAGACCCTGTGTAGCGGCGTCAACGGTGGTCCCTGGCAATTTATGTTGACCGGAATAATCGGCAGATCATAATTCGGTGTGAGGAAATTAAGCGGCACCATGATGCCGTGATCAAACTTCCATTCTTCCGCATAAGCGGTGTCGACAGATTGCAGCACTTCACGCGTCAGCCTTCGACCCAGGTCCGGTGCACCAGGAATTTTCGTGCGTTCGATTTTCAACCACTCCGGGTCTTCGATCGGCCCTTCATAATATTCGCCCATACCGATGCAGTAGGCGGGCATATTGTTCATGAAAAAATTGCCGAAATGTTCTGCCGCGATAACGACCAGTGCCTCAGCGCCGGAGGCCTCGATTTCCTGGCGTTGCACATCAAGCTTTGCGTAAAACTCGTCTCTTTTTGCCGTGTTTTCGACCAGGTGTGCGCGTCCGGTAATTCCGGGTGCATGACTTAAGACACCAGCATAAACCAGGCTCATCGGTGTGCCTCTTCTTCGGTAAAGCTGGCACCACCACCGGTCATCGTATAGACGCCAGCACGTACAGGACCATGTTTTTCGATACCTGCACGCATAAGATCAAGGTAGTCGAACCATTCAATGCCGAGGAAGGCGGCAAAATGCATCAATATCTGGCCGTTCACGCCCAACACGTACAAAAGGCCAATATCGCCATCGCGTAATGCAGCGCTTTCTTCCGTCGTCAGATCATATTCACCGAGAATGCCCTCGATGTCCTCGTGAAATTTACTTTGCGCTGCTTCGTCGCGATTCAGGACGTAAAGAAATTTTTGTAGGTGATAGAGACTCATGCTATGCCTAACTTCGGTACCTGGTGAGAACCCAATGCAATGCAAACATTCTTCGTTTCCATATAAAACTCAAAGCTGTGGTCGCCACCATCACGACCTATACCACTGGCCTTCATGCCGCCAAATGGCGCCGGCAGGTGGCGATTATTCTCGGAATTAACCCAGATCATACCGACATCAAGCTCCCGGGCCAGCCGGTGCCCTCTGCCAATGTCGGATGTCCAGACATATCCCGCCAGACCGTATTCGATATTATTTGCGATGGCTATCGCCTCAGCCTCATCTTTGAAGGAAATCGCCGTCAGTACGGGACCGAATATTTCCTCCTGGGCGATTCTCATGTCGCTTTTGGCGCCGACAAACAATGTCGGTTCAACGTAATTGCCTGCACCCTCGACTGCCTTGCCGCCGGCCGCAATGTTTGCGCCGTCTTCAGTTGCGATGTCGAAATAGCTGCAAACTTTTTCCATGTGGCGAGGATGAATCAGTGGCCCTATCTCTGTCGCTGGATCCAGGGGATGACCGACCCGCAAATTGCCAACTCGCTCCTGCAAACGTGCCACAAATTCATCGTGAACCGATTCCTGGATCAACAATCGACTGGAAGAAGTGCAGCGCTCACCATTCAGGCTGTAAATCATGAAAACTACAGCATCCAGCGCCCGGTCCAGGTCCGCATCATCGAACACGATGACCGGATTCTTGCCACCAAGCTCGAAATGCACACGCTTCAGCGTTGCCGCGCCCTGCCGCATGATGTGACTACCGGTCATCGACTCACCAACAAAGGCGACTGCCTTGATTTCCGGATGTTCGGTAAGCGCTTTGCCTGCGTCTTCACCAATTCCCTGAACACAATTGAGAACGCCGTCAGGCAGTCCCGCATCGTGCGCGATCTCGGCCAGCAACATCGCCGTGTACGGTGACCACTCAGCTGGCTTGTGCACAACTGTGCAACCAGCCGCCAGCGCCGGTGCGATCTTCCACGTCGAAAGCATAAACGGTGTGTTCCAGGGCGTGATTACACCGACCGGGCCGATAGGCTGTCGCATGGTGTAATTTATATGTTCTTCGGCAGGCAGCGACTGCCCATCCCGGGCACCCGGCGCCATATCGGCAAAGAAGCGGAAATTCGCCGCGCCGCGAATCGCTGCTTTACCCATGAAGCGCATCGCCTGCCCTGAGTCATAGCTTTCAATAAGCGCAATGTCTCTTGCATTGGCTTCGATGCCATCAGCAATCTTGTGCAGAATCTTCTTTCGTTCTTTACCTGGTCTGTTTTTCCACTCGGCAAACGCGGCCGCCGCTGCATTGCAGGCGGCATCGATATCGTCTGCGTTGCCAGCCGCAATCTCACCGATAGTGCTGTTGTCTATCGGTGTTGAGTTTTCGAACACTGTTCCCGATGTGCCAGGGTCAGCTCTACCGCCGATAAAATGCGGCAGGACACCGCTGCGAAATCGTTGCAACAACGCCTCGGCATCGTGCAGATTCTTGTCCAGTTCTGAAGTCATCTGTTTCCTTTACTGCAGGACGATTGCGACTAATTGGCTCGTTTCGCCAGGTAGTCTCGTAGATTATTTTTCTTCCAGCGCAGTTGCGGATCTATTTCCTGCATCTCGAACGAAATCGCCAGCGGTGAGGAAGAAGAGATCGGTTCCAGAAAATCGCAAAGCGCCTTGAATATCTTTTCTCCGGCGGCCTGGCGAACATCGAGCGGTCGGCCGTGCGCTATACGCAAGACAACATGTACAAACCCATTGTCCCGGTGATTGTCTGCTATCTGGTAATCCGACCTGCTGACTGCACGCGTTCGCAGGCCGGCTAACGGAAACACCTCGACCGTTGCTGCCGTCTCGTGCAGCACATCGATCAGCTCGTCAATGTGCAGCATCCCCGCCAGGTTGTCCGAATATTCGATGATTTGATGAGGCATCGTCATCACTCGTCGTTTGATTGAATAAATTTAACATGTTAAGTATACTGTCCTGACATTACGCGTCAAGCTACACAGTGCGCAGGAACACATTCAATGGCCGACCTGGAAAGAATCAAAGGCTCCATACCGCCGGTCGTCACACCCTTTCGTGACGGTGATGTCGATTTCGATGCATACGCGGGGCTGATTGATTTTCAGGTTACAGAGGGCTCGCACGGTGTTCTGGTTAATGGCACCACGGCTGAGCCATCCACGCTGACAATCGCCGAACGTAATCGACTCGTAGACATTGCTGTTGAAACTGCCAACGGCAAAGTGCCGGTCGTCGCAGCAACCGGTTCGCAGTCGCTGGCCGAAACCGAGATATTGACCCAACACGCAGTGAAAGCAGGCGTAGACGCGTTATTAATCGTGACGCCCTACTACATCAGGCCGCCGCAACGCGGACTGATTGAGTATTACCTGTCACTGGCCGGCCAACATGAAACCCCCTGGATGATTTATCATATTCCCGGACGAACCGCGGTGAGTGTCACTCTCGATACGGTGTGCGAGTTGCAGGAGAAGTCCGCAAATTTTGTCGGCATGAAACATGCGGTAAATGATCTTGGTTTCGTGACTGAGTGTTTCGCCGCACTGGGAAGTGACTTCAAGATCTTTGTCGGTCTTGAGGAGTTGTCGTTTCCCATGATGACGATTGGTGCCTGCGGCCTGATGAATGCAGTGGGTAATCTGCGTCCTGATGTGCTGTCGAAAATGTGCGACGCCGTATGGCAAAGCGACCTGCAGGGCGGCCGCGAATTGCACCAGCGATTGCTGGAAATAAATCAGGCAGTGTTCTACGACACCAATCCAATTCCGATCAAGTACATGATGAAAAAACTTGGGATTATGCCGACTAATGAACATCGCCTGCCGATGGTGCCTGCGACGCCTGAGCTGGAAAAGAAACTGGATGGCGTTCTTGAGCGGGCTGGATTGCTGCAAGGTACTGGCGAATGAAATTCCTGAGTTTTATCAACCATGGCAAGCGAACCTTCGGCATAGCGACTGATGCAGGTCTCGTGGATCTGGGTGCTTCACACCCGGAGCTCAGAGACCTGAGGCATGCAATTCAGGCTGACCGGCTTGCAGATCTGGCGACTGAGGCAATGAACGCCGATGCCAGCGTCGACATTGAGAATGTTGAGCTGCTGCCGACGATTCCGAACCCGGAAAAGATTATTTGTATCGGCGTAAATTATGCGAAGCGCAACGCCGAGTACAAGGATGGTTCGGAAGCACCGAAGTATCCAAGCGTCTTCATGCGCTCGCGCGATTCGTTGGTCGGCCATGAGCAGGACATCATGGATCCCCCGGAATCTGATCAGCTCGACTATGAAGGCGAAATTGTCATCGTAGTAGGCAATGCGGGTCGCCGCATTGCGGAAGACAAGGCGCACGAACACATAGCCGGGTTGACGATTATGAACGAGGGTTCCGTTCGTGATTACCTGCGGCACGCAAAATTCAATGTCACCCAGGGCAAGAATTTCGAACGCTCAGGCTCGCTTGGGCCCTGGCTGGTCACGCCGGATGAACTCGACCCAATGAGTGCATTGCGCGTCATGACACGAGTAAACGGTGAGGAACGCCAGAACGATACGACCAGCAACCTGATGTTTCCGTTTCGCTACCTGATCAGCTATTTATCATCATTTTATCGCCTGCAGCCTGGCGACATTATTGCTACTGGCACACCGAACGGTGCCGGCGCCCGATATGATCCGCCGAAGTACCTCAGACCAGGTGATATCGTTGAGGTGGAAGTGCCGGGCATCGGTGTTCTGCGAAATGCTGTAGTGACCGAGTCTGTCTGATATGAGCAACCAAGACGAACCAATGCGTGACTTTCGCCATTCTCTACCGATGGAACTCCTGAAAGCGCGCGAAGCAGCGATGGCTCGTTTCCGCCCGATGCTTCGGCAGCATGGCCTGACAGAGCAGCAATGGCGGGTGATCCGTGCACTGGCGGCTTATGAAAATATCGACGCGAGTGAACTGGCGCGGCGCAGCTTCCTGCTCGCGCCAAGCCTGACACGAATTTTGCAGTTTCTGGAAAGTGAGAAGATTATCAAGCGATCGCCGGATAAAGATGATCAACGGCGCTCCGTATTGGTGCTTACGGCGAAAGGCAGGAATATTTACGGGCTGGTTGGTCCGGACTCCGAAGTCCTGTACGCCAGCATCGAAAAACAGTTTGGTGCCGACAAGCTGGAATCGCTATATACCCTGTTGGCCGAATTCTATACCGCACTGGCAGATCAATAGCACCACAGGAGCGGCATCTTGCCGCAATTTCTTGCAATCGCGGCAAGATGCCGCTCCTACGACTTTATCGCAAGCGGGTAGCTCCGCATAAGCCTGGTCCACGCGTGGTCTTACTTCGCCTTCCAGCTTCTGACCTGCATCCGTTGCGTAGACGAATACGCTGCGCCTGTCGGTCGTAGAACGACGACGGTCGACCAATCCATTGCTGGTCAGCCGGTCGACGACACCAACCAGGCTGGGAGCCGGAATCAGCGTGAGATCCGACAGCTCACTAATCGTCATGCTTTCCTGCTCCCATAACACGCGTAAAACCCGCCATTGCTGCTCAGTGAGACCGAACTCATTGAAAATCTGGCGAAATCTCGGCATAACTGCATCCAGTGTTCGATACAGCATGATCGGCAAGGAGCGACTGAAGTCCTGCATTGCCATGTTAATTCGCTTTAGTTAATATGTTAACTATTAATATATTAACTAAATGAAGGTCGTGTCAAGTCTGACGAGAGCCCATTGATGGATGAGATGAAAAAATTCAGGCAGTGCCTTGGCCAGTTCGCGACCGGCGTTACGGTCGTGAGTTGCCGCGACCCGGATGGCAAGCCCTGCGGAATTACTGCGAACAGCTTCAGCTCGGTATCGCTGGAGCCGCCGTTGGTCTTGTGGAATATAGCCAAAGTGTCGAATTCGCTCGGCGCTTACCTGAACGCGGAGCACTTTGCGATCAACATACTGAGCCGCCAGCAGCGGTCGCTGGCGGCGCATTTTGCGAAATCAGAAAACGGTCTCTTCGATGACATCGGTAGTAAGGATTCGCAATATTCCGTGCCAATTCTCAGCGACACGCTTGCCCATCTCGAGTGCCGTACGCATGCAATCCATGACAGCGGCGATCACCACATCATTGTCGGCGAAGTGATTGACTTCAGGTTATCTGACAATGAGCCTTTGATTTTTTACGGCGGCAACTATACCGGCGTCAATAGTTGATCGGCACGAATAATTGCACCGTCACTCGCCCCTGACATGCGTGTCATACCAATCCAGATATCGCTGGTACCGATCGAAAACAAAACTCGGTCGGGATATTCCATGCGATTCGTCTGGATAAACAACCAGCTGCGTTTCAATTCCGCGCCGACGTAACGCCTGGTACAACTGCTCGGAATTCTGGATCGGTACGTTCCAGTCTTCCTTGCCACCCATCACAAGTGTCGGTGTCGTGATCTTGTCTATATCGTTAAACGGCGAAATTTTCTCCCAGGCTTCGCGATTCTCCCAGGGCAATCCCAGCTCTGCTTCCCACTGACGCTGATAGTGATCATGACCGTAATTCGCGACGTAGTTCACCTCGCTTGCACCTGTAATCGCACCCGCAAATCGTTCTGATTTTGTAATGACGTAGTTTGTCAGGATGCCGCCGTACGACCAACCGCCGACGCCTAGCCGCTCCGGATCAGAGAATCCTTCACTTATCGCATAGTCGACAGCGGCGATGACGTCTTCGAAGTCCTTGACGCCCCATTCTGCAAAAAGCGCGGCCGAAAAATCCTGCCCATAGCCACTCGAACCCCTGGGGTTGCTTATGACGACGACGTAGCCGTTCGCTGCCAGAAGCTGTGCATCCCTGTTAAACGAAAAATCGTATTGAGACACCGGGCCACCGTGAATTCGCAAGATAGTCGGATAGGTCTCGTCAGCATCGTAATCGGGTGGCGTAAAAATAAATCCTTCAATTTCTGTGCCGTCGGCACTCGGAAATGTCACGTTGTGGACTTTCGCGAGTTTGATGCCGTCAAGTACCCCGGCATTCGTATGTGTCAGTTGTTCCATCGCGCCATCGCGTGAGAGAAATACCTCACCCGGAATTTGTGGCGTACTTACACGCAACGCAATATCTCCGGATTGATGCAACGAGAACTCCCGAACACTTAACTCGCCATCGATCAGGCGATGCACCTGGCCCGTCGCGAGATTGAACTGCGCCAGATGCTGCTCCGCACTGTCTTCAAGTACAAACAATATTGTCCGGTCATCCGTCGCGAATACCGGCGAACCGACGTTTCGATCCAGTGCAGCAGTCAGTACACGCTCTTCCCCGCCGGCAGCCGGAACAATCGCGAGATGATTGGTGGCATACCAAATGAGATCAGGTTCAGTCACTGTTATGTAGGCGATGTCATCGCCATCGTTACTCCATGAGGGAGCGTAGTCACTGCCCGGATTTTTTGTAACCAGGCGCGCCCCTCTCGATGCCGCATCACCCTCAGCCGAGACCACCCAGATATCGCTGTTGTCGTTGCTGTCCGGCTCTTCGGTCCGATTGCTGACGAACGCGACATTGGTACTGTCTGGACTCCAGGCAGGCTGGGAATCGTCGAAGTCGCCAAACGTCAATTGCAAGGGCGTCCCTTCGCGCTCCGCAACGACGTAGAGATGCGTGCGGCTACGATCCAGGTACGGCACGCCATCGCGCTTGAATTGCAGCCGGTCAACTACATACGGCAATGGTTTGGCTTCTTCGCCCGCCTCCTCTGCGGCCTCTTTGGCTAATTCATCGGCAGTCTTGTCCCTGATCATCAGCAGCATTTTCTGCCCATCGGGTGCCCATAGAAAATCGCTGACACCCTGGTCAACTGCGGTAAATTGCTGCGACTCACCACCGCGGCGATCCAGCGTCCAGACCTGTGTTTTCGCTTCCTCGTCAGAGCCTTTTGCCGCCAGAAATCCGAGGGATAACCCATCCGGGCTCCAGCGTGGCGTCGATGCCGAATAGTCGTCAGCGGTTAACTGGACAACATCCTTACCGTCACTTGCAACCATGAAAATTTGTGTGGATGATTCGTCCGCTTCAACATCGACACGCTCAACGGTATACGCAACCCATTTGCCATCCGGGCTGATCTGCGGGTCGGAAACCGATTTCAATGCCAGCAGATCATCGGCGCTTATGTATCCGGATCCAGCCTCATCCTGCGACCAGCTAACTGTTGCCGGAACCGAAATGATCGCTGTCGCGACCAACGCACCAATACGGGCATTGAACATTATGAAGTCCCCAAAATAATAAGTTACCGAGCACCAGACTAATCAATTACATGCACAATGCAACAGCAGTAACATAGTATGATTGCAGCTGGCATCTGAGCGGCGGGCGAGATATTGATGAGCAAAATTACTGGTAAACAATGCCGACGAAGCTAATTCACCGCCTGCTGGTCGCCCCGTTACCGTATGTGCCGCGCCCGGTTATTTGGAAATTATCGCAGCGTTATATCGCCGGCACCGATCTTGACGCCGCATATGGCGTCGTTAAAGTGCTCAATGCGGCAAACTGTAGTGCAACAATTGATGTTCTGGGCGAAGACTGCACGTCGATCGAACAGACTGAAACAGCGCGCGATCTGTACCTCGAGGCACTCGACGGAATTCACGATCAATCTCTGAACTGCAACGCCTCAGTCAAATTGTCAGAAATGGGGCTGCGTTTCGATATTGACCGTTGCACTGACGTGATGCGAACACTTTTAGCCAGGGCGCGCGAAAAAGACAACTTCATCCGTATCGATATGGAGGACTCCACCGTCACCTCCGCCACACTCGACATTTATCGTAATCTCCGTAACGAATTCGATAATGTCGGTACGGTCATTCAGTCGTATTTGCGTCGTAGCGAAAAAGACATTGCGGATCTGCTGGATGCTGGACCCACAAATATTCGCCTTTGCAAAGGAATATACGTCGAAGCGGAAGAAATCGCGTTCACAAACCCGGACGAGATACGGCGCTCTTTTTGCGAACTACTCGAGCAACTTTTTGCGGGCGGCGCAACAAAAGTCGGTATCGCGACGCATGATCCGAAACTGGTCGAGTTCGCTGAGCAGCTTATTAGGCGGCACAAGATAGATAAAAAAAGATATGAATTTCAAATGCTGCTTGGCGTAGCAAAAACCATGCGTACTCAGTTAGTTGAGAAGGGTCATCCATTGCGGGTTTACGTACCCTTCGGCGTCCGCTGGTTTGATTACTCTATGCGCAGACTACGCAAGAACCCACAAATCGCGGGACACCTGGTGCGAAACCTCTTTAGTCGTGGCTGAAGCAGATCCTGGCGTAACTATTAAGCAATATTCACCTCAGTAAGCTTTTTCCTGCCCCCTACTACACCACGCACATAAGTATTAAAAGAGATCGAGGTTCGCACTCTGTCCGACTCATTTTTCGCGACATCATGTTCCAGAAGAGAAGGAAACAGGATGAGGCCTCCCTGCACCGTTTCAAATGACCTGCAACCTGCATTGGACTCGTTCAGATTGTCGAATTCGAATTCCAGGGGAAACATCTCCAGCGTTCGGTGAAACCGGATCGGGGGCAGGCTTCCATCATTATTTTCATCAAAGAACATCACACCACTTATGACACTATTGGGGTGTTTGTGTTTTGGGTGAAATTCACCGGGTTTGGAACGATTAACCCAGGATTGAGTGATATAAATTTCGTTTTCGTCCTTTATTCCCAGGAGATTCTTTTTGAAGATAAGTATTTGCTCATCAATAAATAATTTGAGATCAGAAAGTTCTTTACTATCTAAAATAGTGTCATTTTTCGACATCAGGTTGCCGGTATTGTTGGTCATCTCCAGTTCAGAAATATAACTTTTCTCTGCACTGGAGAAATCGTAGTTTTTGGCACAGACCATAATCGGGTTAGGAAATAGCAGGTAGATAGCGTTCTTCATTGTCGACCTTTACGAATCAGGAATTGATCATCGGCGCATTGCGCATTAACTCTCTGGTTTTGTTTGCCACAATACTTGCACGATCATCCATTTACCATCGTACCTGGCTAATGTCATGTAGTCGGACCCCCACCACGCGTACACCTTGGCGACTGCAGTCTGGTCAAGGACATCCAGAATTTCGACACGTTTAGGTGCATCCTTATCTGGATAATTCCCTTTTTCTTTGACATTTTCGGCGTATTCCAGCATTCCGTCAAATGACATGGGCACACGATTGTAGGCACCGTCCTTCATATAGAAACCAAACTTGTGTGCATCCGGGTGAACGCTTTGACGAATTTTCTCAGTTGACCCCTCGTAGAAACCTTCCAGGTAATTGAGTGCGGCACGCTCGATGGCGGCGCGATCATCCGGCGCCTGGGCCAGAACGCTGGCAGACATAATGAGCAAGCCTATTGAAATGCTGATCTTTTTAATTACGGCGATTTTCATAGCGCGATCTCCAAAGTTATTGATTCAATTTGTTAGCACTTCCCGCAACAACATCGACTCGAGCTCTCGCTCATGCCCGCCGGAAGCAAAAATAATAATTCACAACGTAATCACAGAAAACGTGGCATCCAACTGCATACGTCTGATCAGGTGCGGCCTGGTAAAACTACTGGTCTGACGTATCGCCTGACTCACCAAGCCTTCGATAATAATCGGCGATAACCTCCCGATGTGCTTCCGGTATTTCTTCCGCTGTGTTGGTCCACACGCCTTCCCGATCTTGCCGCTCTGTCTCTGCAAGTGCCAGTTCGAGTTGCTCAACCAACGACAATGCAAGCCGCGCTTCCTGTTCCAGCAGCTCCGGATTGCCACTAAACTCAGTGGCGCGAATTTCAGCGGCCAGTTGCCGGAGTTCATCAATGTCCTCAGCAGAGGTACCCGCGGCCCTGAGCCCGTTAAACAAGTCAGGAATGCGCTGGGAAAGATTATCGGCCTGACCTTCCACTTTGCGGCTGATATCGATATCAGTGACACGAATGCCGGTTGATTGCGGCCGATCATCGCGACCTGTCGTAGTTGGCGCATCACTGCCTTGATTGCCTTGCGCCAGTCGCTGCAGGCTGCGCCGGAGTTGCTGTGTTTCCGCCAGGGACTCTGCAACTCCGCCCGCTGGGGAATCCTCTGCCGGATCTCTGCCACCCCGGCCAGCCATTCGCTCAGCCCGCTCGATATCGTCACGCAACTGCCGCAGGGCATCTGTTACTGCGCTCTCACTGGCGGCAACATAGACTGCTTCGCCCTGCTCGATATAGGCAGCGGCGACTGCAATACGGGTCTCTATTTCCAGGTCGCGCAGTTTCTCCAGGCCCGCGCGCAATTGATTCGCAGCATCGGGTTGCTGATCGTCGATCTGCAGTGCGGTATTGCGTGCATCCTGTTGCAGCTGTTGAATCTGCGACTGCAAACGGCGCTTGGCTTCGGCCATCTCGTATTCTTCGTCGAACGTCATGCCACTGTCGAGCCGGTTAAACGCGTTAGTACCAACCTGCACATCGCGAATGGCTTCCTGCAACTGATCATCCAGCGCAGACTGTGTTTCATAGAGTTCGCCCGCACGTTCAGCAAGATCGCCAAGCGCTGCCTGCATGGCCTGCTCACGTTCCTCGATGGCGCGATCACGTGCACCTTCCAGTTGTCGCCTTGCCTCATCTGCAGCGCGGCGCAAATCCTCAGGGCTGCTGCCCTCGCGTGTCGCATCATTCATAGCGCGCACCGCACTGTCGAGACGGCGTCGCAATTCATCCATCTGCCGTTCAGCGTCTTCGCTGCCTGATGACTGACCGGAGGCGCTGCCGGACGATCCCTCCTCACCGTTCTGTGCCTGCTGACTCTGCGCCTCACCGGATGCATCACGCTGTTGCATTTGCTCGAGGCGGTCACGCAATTCCTCAACTTCGCGACGCAGCATTTCCTGTTGCCAGCGTTGTGCCGGTGTCGGCGTACGTGTCTGGTTAAGATTCTTCGCGAGTTGTTGCTGCCGCCGTGCCAGGTCGCTCAGATCATCGGCCGCCTCATCCATTTCCTGCTGCCGCGGGTTGGGCGTTGCCGAACTGCCGGTTTCGTACTGGTTTTTTTCAAGGTCCATTTCCATTTCGAACATTTCAGTCAGATCACGGCCGGCCTGTCCGCCACGGCCGCCATTGTTTGACTGCATCGAGACACTGATATCGGTGAAGACCGCTTCCGCCGCGAGCAGGTGCTGCAGTGCTTCCTGCTCCGGCAATAGCGCCTGTTCCAGTTCGATTTCGCCCAGGCGTTCAGCAGCGGGGATCATGACTTCCGCCGCTTTGTTCAGGTTCTCGACAAATAACGCAATATCTTCAGCGGAAGCTGTGAGTTGTCTTGCCTGTGTTCTTAGCGCGAGGGTCTCAACCTGGTCTTTCAGCGTTGCCTGAACACGCGATAGCAGCGCGGCATTGTCTGCGACGAATGCATCATCGTTGCGCCGGTTGTCCTGTTGCTCCCGAATCAGGTTCCACGTTGAAACGATGATCTCTCTCTGGCGTTGTGAAATCTCATCCTGTTGCGGCCCCTGCTGCCCGCCCATCTGTCCGGACTGCTGCGATTGCGAGTAGCGTCGGTCAAATGGCTGTACATCGATAAAGAAGATATCGGTACGCGATGTATTCTCCCTGTCTTTCGCCACTGCGAAATAGGAAACGAGATCACCAGGC
>Ga0164315_10001816_pt1 | contig 16204 bp, 8 predicted proteins | sample GuaBasSedimGuay6_FD_113737 | JGI IMG/M metagenome (GOLD analysis project Ga0164315, IMG submission 113737) | Subseafloor sediment microbial communities from Guaymas Basin, Gulf of California, Mexico - Guay6, Core 4569-2, 0-3 cm | ecosystem: Environmental > Aquatic > Marine > Hydrothermal vents >...
AAAGGTAATAGCGATTTATCTGATCTTGGACTTACTAATGAAGAGATTAGTTGGGTTAAACGAATGCATAGATCCAAATCTGGCATAGTTGAAATTAACCGATACAAAAATCACTTATTTATTGCTTTTTGTGATGGACAGGGAACTAAGATAGAAAAAGCCGAAAACCTTCGTAAATTAGGCAGTGATATTCAGCAATTACTTTCAAAATATAAAATTGAAAGAGCAGTATTGCAGGCTGTTGGAGGAACAAAGGATGATGCGTTTAACCTTGCTGAAGGAATTTTACTAGCAAACTACAAATTTTCAAAATATAAAACCGAATCTGATAAAACTGACAATTGTTTCGAACAACTGGATATTTATTGTAATGATATTTCAGAAGAAGATCTTGATGAGTTAAGAATTGTAATAGAAGCAGTTTACAATGCGCGAGATATGGTAAACGAACCTGTGCAATTTCTTACCGCAGTCCAGTTCTCCAATGAATTTAAATCGCTTGGTGATGAAGCAGGTTTTAAAGTAGAAGTTTTCAATAAAAAGAAAATTGAAAGCCTTAAAATGGGTGGTCTGCTTGCAGTAAATAGAGGTAGTATCGACCCACCTACCTTTACAATCATGGAGTGGAAACCAAAAGATGCAGTAAATAAAAAACCTTATGTTTTTGTGGGTAAAGGAGTTGTTTACGACACAGGAGGGTTAAGTCTAAAGCCTTCAGCCTTTATGGATACCATGAAGTGTGATATGGGTGGTGGAGCAGCTGTTGCCGGTGCAATTTATGCTATTGCAAAAGCCAAACTTCCAGTTAATGTAATTGCTTTAGTTCCTGCTACTGATAATAGGCCTGATGGAAATGCATACACTCCAGGTGATGTAATTACCATGTTTGATGGAAGCACTGTAGAGGTTCTTAATACTGATGCTGAAGGAAGGATGATTTTGGCGGATGCATTAAGTTATGCGAAAAAGTATGACCCTGAACTTGTAATCGATGTGGCAACTTTAACAGGTGCTGCAGCAAGAGCACTAGGTTCAGGTGCTATGGTAGGCATGCAGGTTAAAAGTGAAACAGAATTTATAGATTTACAAAAAGCAGGACACCGAGTTCATGAGCGCATTGTTGAATTTCCAATGTGGGATGAATTTAAAGAGATGATAAAATCTGATATTGCAGATTTAAAAAATATTGGTGGTGCTGATGCTGGAGCTATTACAGCAGGGAAGTTCCTTCAGCATTTTACAGATTATCCATACATTCATCTTGATATTGCAGGGCCGGCATTTATTTCCAAAAGAGATAAATATCGCACGACAGGCGGTACCGGAGTTGGAGTAAGACTTTTGTATGATTTTATTAAATCGAAAGTTTAGGAAATCTCTGAATAATAATTGAACATTAAGTATTCAATATCTGTCCGACTCAGGCGGATTAATTTTTCTTTTTGAACACCCAATGTAGAATTAACTACGAACTACTAGATAGATATTGGACATTGAACATTCGATATTCTACATTCAGTTTCTCTTTTTAAATATCCAATACTGAATTTTGAACACCCAATGTAGAATTAACTACAAACTACTAGATGGATATTGGACATTGAACATTCAATATTCTACATTTTTTTCTTTTTGATTATCTGCCTGTAATATTCAGTATTCAAATTCACAGAAATATTTCATTTAAATAACCCTTGATTTAGGGGTAGTTATTTTGTATCTTTAGGCATACTTTAAAAACTATTTGCCATGTCTCAAGATCTACTACAATACTTTGAAAAACGCCTAAGTACTCACAAAACCAAATTATCTAAAAAGACTGGTTTTGTTACCATCTCACGACAAACTGGTTGTAATGGTAGTTCCATTGCTCTCAAACTTGCCAGACATTTAAGTAATGATACCAAATGGAAGCATATTAATAAGGAGATTCTAAAGGAGTCGGCAAAGAAATTAGATCTAAAGGCTTCGCGAATAAGTCATCTTTATGATGCTGAAAGGCTAACACATGCAGATGAAATATTGACAGCCTTCTCCAATCGGTATTACAAAAGTGACAAAAGATTAAAAAATACTATTTCGAAGGTGGTAAAACACTTTGCCCGTGAAGGGAACATAATAATAGTAGGTCGTGCAGCAGTTGGTATTACATCAAAAATTGATGGCGGATTGCACATCAGGCTGACAGCACCTCTTGAGTGGAGAATAAATTCACTTAGGAAAAGAGAGGGTTTCGAAGATGTGGATATTAAAAAATTTATCGGAAAGCATGATAAGAAGAAAGCAAATATGATTAAAAGGTTTTGTAATGTTGAGTTTAATGAAATTCCTTTTGATGTGGTTATTAACTGCGCAAAATTCGATGAAGATCAAATTGTAAAAATTATTATTAACGCGATGCAATTGAAAGTAATAATCTAGAAATATTAGTCTGTTATGCTTTTTTTTGAATTTATTTTAAATCACTTCATAATCATTAGTATCCGAATTAAAATAAATCCTAAATTTGGCCGTTTGAATTTCAAATAGCAAATAATTAAAATGGTTTCAATAAAGTCTCTGTTTGGTATACTTTTACTATCAGTAATGTTTTCTGCTTGTAGTACCGATGTCAACATCTATGCGGATTATGAAGATATTACAATAGTTTATGGATTAATGGACTCATCCGATGATACAACCTGGCTAAAAGTAACCAAAGCATTTTTAGGACCAGGTAACGCCCTACTTTTTGCTACAGACCCTGATTCCAGCAATTATAATTACAAACTTGATGTAAAGTTAGCGGGAATTGAGAATGGAGTTGAGAAACAGAGTATTGTCTTTGACACTATTACAATAAATAATAAGAAAGTTGGCGACACCATATTTTATTATCCTGATCAACTAGTCTATTACAGTACAGAAGATATTAATACAGATTACAAATATAATTTAACCATAAATAAACAATCCAGCGACTTAAGTTCAAGTACCGGAATAGTTGACGATTTTTCAGTTAGTTCCCCAAACAGGTATATTAATTTTGTAAGCGATAAAGATATTGAGTGGAACAGTGCTTCATATGGTAAAAGGTATGAGGTTACTATTGTATTTAATTACAAGGAACTTTCACCTGGTTCTACCGATACGCTAGATAAATCAATAAGTTGGTATTTGGGAATGCGTAAATCAGTTAATACTGATGGAGGAGAGGATATGTATTTGGGATATTCTGGTGATGTTTTTTATTCAACACTTGAAAATGAACTAGAACCAATTTTAAATGTGGAAAGATGGGCAGGTCTTGTGGATGTAATTATTGCATGTGCTTCTCAAGAGTTTGATACATATTTAGAAGTCAATAATGGAACAGATAATCTATTGTCAGAAGTGCCTATTTATAGTAATATTGATGGTGGAACAGGATTATTTGCCTCCAGAAAGACAATATTAAAGCCAGTTCAACTATCGGTAACCACTGAATTAAAATTAATACAGGAATATCCTGAACTTGGGTTCAAACCAAAAAATTAGCCTTTTATTAAATATTATTGACTCACTGAGTCACTAACTTCAGAACGAATTCCTATTATAATTTAGACGTCGTAATTTACCGAGGCTCCAACTTTCAACTTTTGACTTCTGTCTTCCAACTTCCTCTTTTCTCCCCAATTTCATTCTCATTAACTTCTATGTATTCTCTTCTTAATCTGCCATGTTGTCATTTTTTTTCTCATGGCATAAAACTTGAAATACCCTAGCCAGTCATAATAATTTGAATAATTTAAAATATAAATAATTAAAAATAAGATAAAATGGGAAAAATAATCGGAATCGACTTAGGTACTACAAACTCCTGTGTTGCCGTAATGGAAGGTAACGAGCCAGTAGTTATTCCTAACAGTGAAGGCCGCCGTACTACTCCCTCAATTGTTGGTTTTACCGACAATGGCGAGAGAAAAGTTGGTGACCCGGCCAAACGACAGGCCATAACAAACCCTGTAAAAACTGTGTACTCTATTAAACGTTTTATGGGTAACTCATTTGGTGAAGTTTCTAAAGAAATAGGCCGAGTACCTTACGATGTTGTAAAAGGTGACAACAATACACCTAGAGTAAAAATAGATGACAGACTCTACACACCACAAGAAATTTCAGCTATCGTTCTTCAAAAAATGAAAAAGACTGCTGAGGATTATCTTGGACAAACTGTAACAGAGGCGGTTATTACCGTTCCTGCATATTTCAATGATTCTCAACGCCAGGCTACTAAAGAAGCTGGTGAGATTGCTGGGTTAACAGTGAAAAGAATAATTAATGAGCCAACAGCCGCAGCACTTGCTTACGGATTAGATAAGAAATTAGAAGATCGTAAAATTGCAGTCTTTGACCTTGGTGGCGGAACATTTGATATTTCAGTTTTAGAATTAGGCGATGGTGTTTTTGAAGTAAAATCAACAAATGGTAATACTCACCTTGGTGGTGATGATTTTGATGAAGTTATTATCAATTGGCTTGCCGACGAATTTAAATCTGACGAAGGTCTAGATCTTAAAAAAGATCCTATGGCACTGCAGCGTTTAAAGGAAGCTTCTGAAAAAGCAAAAATTGAACTTTCAAGTTCTACAGAAACAGAAATCAACCTGCCATACATTATGCCAGTTGATGGTGTACCAAAACACCTTGTGCGCAAACTTACAAGATCTAAATTCGAGCAACTAGCCGATAGTCTTATCCAGGCAACAATTGCACCTTGTAAAGCAGCACTTAAGGATGCAGGTATGACAGCAGCCGACATTGAAGATGTAATTTTAGTTGGAGGTTCAACACGCATGCCTTCTATTCAGGCTATCGTTAAAGATTTCTTTGGAAAAGAGCCATCAAAAGGCGTTAATGCCGATGAGGTTGTAGCAATTGGTGCTGCTATTCAGGGTGGTGTTCTAACAGGTGAAGTTAAAGATGTTCTTCTTTTAGACGTAACTCCTTTATCACTTGGAATTGAAACTCTTGGTGGCGTGATGACAAAACTTATTGATGCCAACACAACTATCCCTACTAAGAAGTCGGAGACATTTTCAACCGCTGCTGATAATCAGCCTTCTGTTGAGATTCATGTTCTTCAGGGGGAGCGACCAATGGCTAATCAAAACAAAGATATTGGGCGTTTTCACTTAGATGGTCTTCCACCATCACCACGTGGGGTTCCACAAATTGAAGTAACATTCGACATCGATTCTAATGGTATATTGCATGTTGCAGCAAAAGATAAGGCAACAGGTAAATCACAAAGTATCAGAATTGAAGCATCTTCAGGACTTTCTGATGAAGAAATTACTAAGATGAAAGCTGATGCTGAAGCTAATGCTGATGAAGATAAGGCTGCGAAAGAAAAGATTGATAAAATCAATGCTGCTGATGCACTTATTTTTCAGACTGAGAAACAGTTGAAAGAATTTGGCGACAAAATACCTGCAGATAAAAAGTCAGAAATTGAAAACGGACTTGAAGAATTAAGAACTGCACATAAAACTCAGGATATTGCAACTATCGATGCTGCTATGGAAAAACTAAACGCAGCATGGCAAAAAGCCAGTGAAGATATGTACAAGGATGCACAACCAGATGGACAAACACCTCCGGGTGAAGGTCCTGAAGCAGAAAATGGTGGATCAACTGGTGGCGATGATGAGGTAACAGACGTTGATTTCGAGGAAGTTGACGATAAGTAAAAAAATAAGTAACACTTTGTTGAAAAGTTGTCGGCGAAAGCTGGCAACTTTTTTTTATGCAACAAAAATTAATTTTAACTTCGTTGGCCCTATTTTAATATAGGGGGTGTCTGTTTTAGTTCATTCTATTAAATAAGACATTATTATTTTCATTTGGTTGTTTGAAGAAGAATCAGATAATTACTAACTTAATATAAATGTTTATGAAAAAATTTACTAGAGGATTAATGTTACTTCTTTTGTTCGTTGGAGTATCATTGAATGCACAAGATTTGTTAATTTCCGGGATTTATGATGGTCCATTGACGGGAGGAACTCCAAAGGGAGTTGAATTATATGTAATTAACAATATTGCTGACATGAGCATATATGGCTTAGGTTCGGCTAATAATGGAGGTGGTTCAGATGGAGAAGAGTTCACTTTTCCAGCTGACAGTTATGATGCGGGTGACTTTATTTATGTATCATCAGAAGATGTTCAGTTTCCTGTATGGTTTGGCTTCCCCCCAGATTATACAACTAATGCCATGGCGATTAATGGTGATGATGCCGTTGAGTTATTTATGAATGGAAGTGTAATTGATGTTTATGGAGAAATAGATGTTGATGGTAACGGTGAGCCATGGGAATATATGGATGGCTGGGCATACAGAGTGAGTGGTACTGGCCCTGATGGAAGTACCTTTCAATTAGCAAACTTCACTTACAGTGGTCCAAATGCACTTGATGGAGAAACATCAAATGCTACAGCTGCAATACCTTTCCCAACTGGAACATATACTGCTGGAGGATCTACTACCGTGGCAACTCCTGCTATTTCACCTGCTTCAGGAGATTATTTTGCTCCAATTACAGTTACTATTGCATGTGCTACTGCTGGTGCAGATATTTATTACACTACTGATGGCACAGATCCGGATCAAACTTCTACCTTATATGCAGCCGGTTTTGGTGTAAGTACTGCTACAACTGTTAAAGCAAGAGCTTATAAAACAGGTTTGACAGAAAGTAATATTGCTACAAATACTTATGCTTTTCCAACTGTTATAACTGTAAGTACTATTGCAGATTTACGTGCCCAAGCAACGGGTAGCGATTATTATCAACTGACTGGTGAAGCTATTCTTACTTTCCAACAATCTTTCAGAAATAATAAATATATTCAGGATGCAACTGCTGGAATCCTGATTGATGATAGTCCAGGTAACATAACTACTAGTTATGATATTTATGATGGAATTACTGGTATCGTAGGGAATTTATCAGAATATGGTGGAATGTTACAATTCATTCCTAACGCTGATCCAGGCGCAGCCTCTTCTACAGGAAATACAATAACTCCTGAAGTAGTTACACTTACTCAACTAACTACTAATTTTGAGGATTATGAAGCAGAACTTGTAAAAGTTGAAGGAGTTGAATTCGCAGATGGTGGCTCTTCATTTGCCAATGGAACAGTTTATGTTATTACCGATGATAATAGTGCATCTTATAATTTCCGTACAACCTTTTATGATGTTGACTATATAGGTACTACTATTCCAACAGGACCTAAGAATATTGTCTTTATTCCTAATTCTAGAACTGATGGTGAATTTGTGACTAGTAGAGATCTTGCTGATTTTTCTGATATAAGTGCACCTCATATTGCTGGTTCAATGCAAGGTTGGAATGCCTCTGACCCTGCTTACGCAATGGTATTGAATGCTAATGGACTTTTTGAATTAACAAAATCTTTAGATGCTGGTACTCATTCATACAAATTGGTTAATGAAGGTAACTGGTATCCTGGAAATGATCAGACATTTGTATTTGCCGCAACAGATAACGTAACATGGAAAGCAAATACAGCCAATCTTGTTACTCATGCTTTACCTGTTGTTGCTGGTAACTTTTTAAGTCCCTTAGGAGGTAATGACTGGGATCCTGCTGAATTAATGGGTGAATTGACTGATCCTGATGGTGATGATATTTTTACTCTTGAACTTGTAATTCCTGAGGGGAGTTATGAAGGTAAAGTTACGTTGAACCATAACTGGGATCAAAGTACTGGTGGCAATGTACCATTTACAACTGATGGTGTTAACGCTACAGTCTTTACTTATGACTTCCCAAATAATGTTACAACTATTTCTGGACCACCACCACCTTCTGCAACAATGACTTTTGTTGTTGACGATTCACAAGGTATGAACTATGATGGTTTTAACTTAAAAGGAAGTTGGGATGAATTTGGTAACTATGACCCTTCATGGGGAAATGGTGATGAGCATTCAGCATTTTTTGATGATGGTACAAATGGTGACGAAACTGCTGGTGACCACATATGGACCTGTCAACTAGACCTTACTTCTGATGGTGGATCAAATACATGGGAATGGGGAATTAATGATACTGAGCATAACTGGATTGCTGGAAACTGGCAGTTTAGCGTTCCTGATGGTACAACACAAACTCTAAGTTGGACTGTTCCAAATTCACCTTATGTAATTATTAACGAGATTATGTACAATTCACCTGGGACTGATGAAGAGTGGGTTGAACTGTATAATGATACTGATGCAGCAATCGATCTGGAAGGATGGATTCTTTTAGATAGTGATGCTGGACATTCACCAATCCAAATAACTGCAGGATATTCAATACCTGCCTTTGGTTATTTTACAATAATGGTAGCCACTGATGGATTCTTCCCATTTACACCTGATTTTGATGGAACAGGGAATTTTGCTCTAAATAATGGAGGTGACGTAGTAAGAGTTTACAATGCAGATGGAATATTAGTTGATTTTGTAGAATATGATGATGGAGGTGACTGGCCAAGTCAGCCAGATGGTGATGGTCCAACGCTTTCATTAATACTACCAGACACAGATAATAGCCTTGCTGCAAGTTGGGCTGCCAGTAGTTATGATGTTGGAACACCAGCAGCATATAATTTCCCAATAAGAGTTACTGCTCCAAATGGAGGAGAAACTATTGAATTGGAAACTACATATGACATTACATGGGATCTAAATGACTGGACTGGTGATGTTAAGATTGAACTAATCAGAGAAGGTCAGAATCCAATGTTAATTGTATCTGGAATTCCTGTTTCCAATGAATTATATTCATGGTTCGTATTTGAAAGTATTGATGTTGCAGATGATTACAAAATTTTAATCTCTGGATTAGCAACCGACACACCTTTCGACGAAAGTGATGACTTCTTCTCAATAATGGAACATTATGATATTCCATTACTTGTTTTCACAGAAATTATGTACAATCCACCAGAAGCAGGTGATGACTCACTGGAGTTTATTGAAATTTTTAATAATGGTGAAGAAACTGTGAATCTCGAGGGTGTTTATTTCTCTCAAGGTGTTGAATTTGTATTCCCTAATCTTGATATTCTTCCTGATTCATTTATGCTGATATCAAAGAATGCAGCAGCAATGATGCAAACATTTAGTGTTGATGCATTACAATGGACTAGTGGTGCTCTTAGCAATGGTGGAGAAGATATTGAACTTAAGGATATGTTTGACAATGTAATTGACTATGTTGATTATGATGATGCATTACCATGGGATACTTTGGCTGATGGCTTTGGCCCATCATTAACATTATGTAATCCAGATTCAGATAATAATATTGCTGAAAACTGGACACATTCAGTAAACCTTGCTGCAATAAATTCAGTAGGTGATTCAATTTGGGCAACCCCAGGATTTGGATGTCAGGTTGCATTATTTGCTTCCTTTGAGGCAGATGTAACATTCCTATCCATTGGAAATGGTGTAATGTTTACCGATTTAACTATTGGTGATCCTACAGAGTGGACTTGGACATTTGAAGGTGGTACTCCTGATACATGGAGTGGACAAACACCTCCTGAAATTATTTACAATGAAGTAGGTTTATTTGATGTTACTCTGTTTGTATCAGACGGACTAAATACAGACGAAATAACTTTTGAAGAATATATTGAGGTTGTTGACTTCCCTGCACCAACTAATCTGGTAGCAGTTGTTAATCCTTATGATGATGTTCAGCTTACGTGGAATGCTCCAGCAGGAGATGGATTTGAGGATGATTTTGAAGCATATGATGACTTTGCAATCGAATTTATGCCTTGGACAAACCTTGATGTAGATGGAAGTACTACTTATGGTATGACAGATGTTGACTGGCTAAATGCTTACACTGAGCAAGCATTTATTATCTTCAACCCATCACAAACTACTCCTCCTGTTGATGATATTATTCCTCATTCAGGTGATAAATTAGCGGCATGTTTTGCAGCTACTGCACCACCAAATGATGACTGGTTGATTACTCCAATGACAAATGTTGCCGCTGGTTCTAATCTTTCATTCTGGGCTAAGTCTTATACTGCTGATTATGGGTTAGAGAGATTTAGAGTAGGCGTTTCTACTACAGGAATGGATCCTGCTGACTTTACGATTATCTCAGATGGAGATTATGTTGAAGCACCGGTAGAAGAGTGGACTGAGTTTGTTTACGACCTTAGTGCATATGCCGGACAAAGTGTTTATGTTGGAATACAATGTGTGTCAAACGATGCATTTATTCTTCTTCTTGACGATTTCTTTATTGGAGCCGCAAAGTCGAATATTACATACAACACTGGTACATCAGTGGTAGGTAAAGGAACTAAAACTGTTAGTTACAATGCTAAGCCTGTAATTCAGCCCGTTGAAACTTCATTTGCTTCACGTAGCGTAAACGTTGACCTATTAGGTTACAATGTTTATCGTGATGATGTTCAGATTAATGCTGCACTTGTTGAAGTGACTGAGTACAATGATCCTGCGCCTTCGATTGCCTCACATGATTATTTTGTAACGGCAGTCTATGATGGTGGAGAATCAGATCCATCAAACGTAGTTTCAGTTGTTGTAACAGGAATGAATGAACTGAACCTAAACTCAGTTGCAATTTATCCTAATCCAACTGATGGTATGTTTACAATTGCAATTGATGAGGAAATGACTTTTGAAGTTTCTGTTATGACAATAACTGGTCAGGAAGTTTATCGTAGTACGATAAACCAAACCTCACAAGTTAATGTATCTGATCTGCAAAAGGGTATTTATCTTGTTCGTTTACTTGATAAATCATCAAATAACATACTTATCAAGAAACTTATTGTTAGGTAATTGATAAGTTAATATCAAAATTAATTTTACAAACCAGATGTCAGTTTTGAATACTGATATCTGGTTTGTTAATCTAAACACATTAATAATTTCGAATTAAAATTTATTTACATGAAAAAATTTTACTTATTGGTATTGATAATTTCACTTTTTACATCGGTGGCCTTAATTGGACAAAACCAGGTGATAAACGGTGATTTTGAAAACTGGACTGGAGCAACGGCAGATAATTGGCTTGCTGATGGGGGAGCAATTGAAATTGCTCAAAATTCAACAACAACTCAAAGTGGTTCTTTTAGTTGTGAAGTATTGTGGACATCGCAAGATAATCAGTATTTAACTTCTGATCCATTTAATGTAACAGCCGGAATAGAAATAAATGCTAGCATGTGGGCTTATGATAATGACATAGCTGGAAGAACCAGATTGTGTATTATTTATGAAGGAGCCGACAACTATTATGGTGACTACAGTTCTGATATGGACGAGTGGCAGCAATTAACTTATTCTGACCTTGTTCCCTCTGGAGCCACTTCAGCACAATTTCAAATTAGGTTCTATGATATTTCAGGTGACTGGGATGGTGATGCTATGGTAATTGTTGATAATGTTGTTTTTGAGGCTAATACTACAGTGAGCCCAGAACCAACTAACTATCCAACAGATTTAACTGCTAGTGCGTCTGGTGTAACAATTACACTAAACTGGACTGATGCAATTGGAGATGTTTTACCTTCAGGGTACCTTATTAAAGGTAGCATGGGGATAGTTACTTCACCAAACTGGGATGCTCCTGTTGATGGCGTGCCAGAGGATAATGATTTAAATTGGGAAGATGATGGTGAGGCCACCGTTAATGTTGCTTATGGAGTTGAAACTTATACATTTTCTAATTTATTGCCAGGGGGTGTTTACTTTTTTTCTGTTTTTTCATACACAAATTCTGGTGAAAATATTGATTACAAAATTGATGGCAGCATACCAGATGCAACAGCTTTTATTGAGAATATTGTAATAGTAAATCAGGAAAATTTTGATGCAGGACTTGGAACATGGACTCAATACAGCGTTGTTGGTGATCAGGAATGGTATCAGGATGAGTTTAGTGGGAAAACATATGCTAAAATGAGTGGATATGATGGAGCCCCCTTTGATAATGAGGATTGGCTAATCTCGCCAATGTTAAACTTGGAATCCCTTGATTCTGCCTTTTTTAGTTTTGAATCTGCCTTTAATTACGATGGTCCACATATTGAATTGTACATCTCTAACGATTATGACGGTAGTGGTAATCCAAACGATTTTTCCTGGACCAACATAAGTGATATGGTAGTTTGGTCTGATGGCAATTGGAATTTTGTGGAGTCAGGTGATTTAAACCTTGGCGATTATCTCCAGAGTGGAATTTATCTTGCATTTAAATTTACTTCAACTACAGCGGGATCTGCTACCTGGGAGTTAGATAGTTTTATTATTTATGGAAATATGGGGATTGGTATTGGTGAAAACACAGAAGTATCAGTATCTGTTTATCCAAACCCTGTTAGTGATGTTGTGAATGTTGAGGCGAACTCCGAAGGTTCTGTTAAAATTTATTCTGTTAATGGACAATTGCTAATCAATGAATTAGTTGAAAAAGGAATTAATTCTATTAATGTAAGTGATTTAAATCAAGGAGCATATTTACTGCAATTTTCAGATGTAAATGGAAATTCAACTACAAAAAAGTTGATCGTTAAATAAATTAGCATATTAATAAAATTTAACCTGCTGTTGCTCCTTAGCTTCAGCAGGTTTTTTTATTTTTACATATTAATAATCAAACAATAGCAAACACTAGAAAAAATTAAGTTTTTAAATGGTCATTTGGTACCATAATTGGTGTAATTGCGTTGTTCAACATTAAACATTGTCGTATTGCGAAATTTTATTCAAATATTTATTACGTCACTGAGCATTGTCTTTGCAGTTACTGTTTTTGGTCAGGATCTGGAAACTGTTAGGATAGAAGTACCTTCAGATCTTAATATTGAGAGTTATCATGTAGAACCTCTGGGTAAGCAAGGTGCATTGATATTTTACGAAAGCAATGAATTAAGTAAAGAGAAAAAGCGAAAGTGGTATTTTGGATTTTTCAATACGGGCCTTAAGCAACAATGGTTGAAGTTTGTTGCTCTTGAGGACAAAATGCAATTTGTACATTCAACATTTTCTGATAATAAGGTGCATCTATTATTCCGAAATATTGGTAGGGGCAGAAATGAAAATGGCTATTATGAAATTGTAAGGTTAGATATTAAAACCCAAAAATTTGAACAAATCTCAGGTACTTTCCCACCAAAGGCAGAAATAGTAGGTTTTGAGGTGATTGGAAAGATGGCTTGCATGGGAATTAACCTTAGGAAAAGTGAGACGGACCTTCTCTTTGTAAATCTTGAAACAGGCGACATAGACCCCGTAAAATTGGCTGAAGCTTACGATAGTTACATTGAAACAGTTCATGCAAATAAAGTAGACAGAAATTTTTACATTGCCCTAAAAGTTAAAAGTGATAACAGATATGTTGAAGATTTTATTCATATTTTAACTCCTGCTGGCAAGTCTCTTGAGGTTGTAGAAATAAAAACGGATAATAATATCAAAGTGCTTAGAAAGTTTCAGTTTGTTGAAATGGAAACTAAGCAAACTGCTGTATTTGGAATTTATGACATACAAACTGGTCGCATATCTGATTTTAGTAATATGGAAGATGAAGATAATCCGAAAAGTGCTGGCTTGTTTTTCTTTAAACTTCAAAACAAAACTCATTCCAATATTAAATATTTGGATTTCATGGAACTTGATAATATCCATGGAAGTATTACCAACAGAAAAGTAGCAAAAGTTAAAACCGAAGAGAATACAACAGATCAACCGGAGAAAGAAAAGTTAGTGTCGGCATTTTATAATATTAATAAGCCTCAAATAAGTTTTGATGGTGATATGTTTATTTTCAGTGCAGAAATTTACAAGCCTCATTATGTTACCGAAACCCGAATGGACTACGACTACTATGGAAGACCTTACCCATACACCTACAGTGTGTTTGCTGGTTATCTGTTTTTTGATGTAATTGTAGTTTCATTAACAAAGGATGGTGACTTAATATGGAACAATGATTTTATTATCAGAGACTTAAAATCCTTTTCTCTCCAAAGGCATACTTCAATATTTAAAAATGATAATTTTGTTACTGCAGCATATGTAAATGATGGGAAAATTTATTCCAAGATATTTGAAGGGCCGCTTGATATTGATAGTGACGAAACAGTAATAGCAACAAATTTTAAAAAGGATAATGTTGTTGAGGATGATAATAACCATATTGTAAAATGGTACGATAACTATTTTTTGATTTATGGCTACCAAAAAATCAACAACCGCTCTTTATCAAAACAAAATGAACGAACAATATTTTTTATTAATAAAATAGCGTACAAATAAAACAAAATAAATCATGAAAAAGGTCTGGGCAGCCATAACGTATATTAATTACTTATTACATTCAAAATCGAGGTATAAAACTCATTCACCCTTTGTTTATGAGTTTATCAATGATGTACTAAGGGATAAAAAAAAGTATCCTGTATTTGCAGCATTACACAAATACAGAAAGAAAATATCCTCCAGCACATCGGTAGTTGAATCTGTTGATTTCGGAAGTGGTGCAGGAAAAAAAGAATACAGAACGATTACTGAGAGAATAGGCAAAATAGCCAAACAGCGAACTCACTCAAAAAGGCATCTTGAGTTACTATTCAGGACGACAAGGTATTTTAAACCTAAGCAAATGCTTGAAATGGGTACAGCAGTGGGTTTTAGTTCTTTATATTTAAAAAAGGGATTTCCTGAAGGAAAGTTAACCACCATGGAAGGCTGTGCTAGTTTGGCTGATATTGCGTCCAATGCTTTTAAAATATTTCATATTGATGATATTAAAATTGCCACTGGTAACTTTGATGTGATGTTACCAAAAACAATTGAGAAGATGGATTCTCTTGATTTTGTTTTTTTTGATGGCAATCATAAGAAAGAACCTACCTTAAATTATTTTGAGCAATGTGTTGAAAAAGTTAACGAAAACTCTGTTTTTGTATTTGATGATATTCATTGGTCATATGGAATGAGTAGTGCTTGGGAACAAATAAAAAACGATGTACGTGTTTCATTCACAATCGATATCTATTGGATAGGCTTGGTCTTTTTTAAAAAGGGCTTCGACAAGCAACATTTCGTGCTAAGATATTGAGCAATAAATTACTAACTTTGATGTTTTATTAAATAATAATGGCAAAAGAAGAAATAATAAGACTTGAAAATGCTTCAAGGTTTTACAAGGTTGGAACAGAGACTGTTAAGGCTCTCGATACTGTTACAATGAGTATTTATAGAAATGAATTTGTCGCACTTATGGGTGCTTCCGGTTCAGGTAAATCTACTATGATGAACCTCTTGGGGTGCCTCGACACCGCTACTGCCGGGACTTATCATTTGAATGGTACTGATGTTAGTAAAATGACTGATAACGAACTTGCTGAAGTAAGAAATAGAGAGATTGGTTTTATCTTTCAAACTTTTAACCTTTTACCAAGATCAACGGCTCTTGAAAATGTGATGCTTCCATTAATCTATGCTGGAATCTCAAAGAATGAGAGACAAATAATGGCAAAAGAAACATTGGGCCATGTTCAGTTATCCGACAGAATGGATCATCGACCCAATGAATTGTCTGGTGGTCAACGACAGAGAGTAGCAATTGCCAGAGCACTTGTGAACAAACCTTCGATTGTGCTGGCCGATGAGCCCACTGGAAACCTTGACTCTAAAACTTCTATTGAAATAATGGGATTAATGGAAGAGATCCACCGTCAGGGTAATACAATTATTGTTGTTACCCATGAAGAAGATATTGCAAGTCATTCGCACCGCATAATCAGGTTAAAAGACGGTAGAATCGAAACTGATAAAATAAACGAAAATATTGTTACGGTAAACGATTACAAAGCCGAGACTGTTTAATTAATGGGTGAAATTAAAATTTATACAAAAACTGGTGATACGGGAAAAACTTCTCTTGTGGGTGGTACCAGAGTTTCAAAGTCTCATGAGAGAATTGAAGCCTATGGTACAATTGATGAGTTAAATGCTTTTATTGGTTTGCTTAGGGATGAACTTAGTTTTGATGAAATAAAAAAGAATCTATTAAATATTCAGGAAAACCTTTTTGTGCTAGGTTCATTAATTGCTTATGATGGGTTGAAAAAGGTTGAACTGCCTAACCTCAAA
>Ga0164315_10001817_pt1 | contig 16203 bp, 12 predicted proteins | sample GuaBasSedimGuay6_FD_113737 | JGI IMG/M metagenome (GOLD analysis project Ga0164315, IMG submission 113737) | Subseafloor sediment microbial communities from Guaymas Basin, Gulf of California, Mexico - Guay6, Core 4569-2, 0-3 cm | ecosystem: Environmental > Aquatic > Marine > Hydrothermal vents...
GGTAGTCACACTTGTAAACTACATGAGACAGTTTCTTGTACTTACTCATGTCACAAATATAGGCATAGCCAACAGAACATTACCACCCCCAAAGGAGGTGGGTTTTTAATTTAAACTAAATTATATAGATTCTTTTTGAATAGAACTGACATTGGAGTCAATTTCTCTAATTTATATACATTTGAAATTACATCATTACGAGTAATTTAGATATGAAGAAGCCTTTTTTTCCTCGCTTTATCGGAGGGGTTTCCGTACTGTTAATATCCTCTATATTATTTCTTAACTGCAAGCGCGCAGGTGAAGCTGAGAACCTTGTGAATCAATCCTTAACAGCCGAACAAACGGCTGAATACAAGGGGCGTGAGAGCTGTAAAGAGTGCCATGAAAAAGAGTTCAATCTCTTCCAGGGATCGGATCATGACATGGCCATGGATACAGCCATTGCGGAGACCGTACTGGGCGATTTTGGTGATATAAGCTACACCCATTTTGGCATTACCTCCCGTTTCTACATGTCCGACGGAAAGTTTATGGTGAACACAGAAGGCCCTGAGGGTAATATGGTCGACTACCAGGTCTCCTATGTTTTTGGGGTACGCCCCCTCCAACAATACCTCATTGAATTTCCAGGGGGAAGGTACCAGTGTCTGCCCATATGCTGGGACACCCGTCCAGCCAGCGAGGGCGGTCAGCGCTGGTACCATATCTACCAGCAGGAGCGCATTCCGCCTGAAGATGTTTTACACTGGACACGGATTACCCAGAACTGGAACTACATGTGTGCCGAGTGTCACTCCACCAACCTGAGGAAAAACTATTCCTATGTTGAAAAAGCTTACCATACCACCTGGTCAGAAATAGACGTATCGTGCGAAGCCTGTCACGGACCCGGATCGGAACATATCGACTGGGCCGAAAAAGTGGAGGCAGGTAGCAGCGTCGATATCTACCCCGACATGGGGCTTGTGGTGCGCCTGAATGATACCGACGATGCCACCTGGATCTTTGATCCCGACTCTGTAACAGCGCGGCGATCGGTTTCAAGGCAATCTGATGAACTGGTTCAGATGTGCTCCAGGTGCCATGCCCGACGAGCTGTGGCCACCGAAGACTACTACCATGGAGGTTCCCTGCTGGATACCCACTGGCCCTCCCTGCTTGACGAGAATCTCTATTTCCCGGACGGACAGATCGAGGATGAGGTTTATGTGTATGCCTCCTTCCTTCAGAGCAAAATGTACAAAGCTGGGGTGGTTTGCAAGGATTGCCATGAACCACACAGCAGCAAGGTATATGTGGATGGAAATGCACTTTGTTACCGTTGTCATATGGCCAGTGAATACGGGCCCAGGAAACACCACTTTCACGATCCTGCCAAAGAGGGAGCCAGCTGTGTTGAGTGCCATATGCACGAACGTACGTATATGGTAGTGGATCCGCGTCGTGATCATAGTATCCGTATTCCGCGTCCCGATCTTTCAGACAAACTGGGGACCCCCAATGCCTGCAATCAATGTCACCAGGACAAAAGTACAAAGTGGGCCACCGATTATCTACGTCAATGGTATGGCGATGATCTGTTGAACAAACCACATTACGGGGAAACCTTCTGGGCAGGACGGATGATGTATCCGGAGGCACAGCAGGAGCTGCTCAGACTTGGAGCCGACCAGGATCAACCCCCCATGGTCAGAGCCACAGCCATTTCCTTATTAGGCGGATATCCCAATGCCTCCACCTCCCAGCTACTAGAACAAACTGTAGTTGATCCCGTTCCGCTGGTGCGCTATGCCACCATGACGGTGGTGGAATATGCCGAACCTGAATTTATCAGTAAGCTGGCAGTGCCCAGGCTCACCGATAGTGTAAAACTGGTACGTTTGATGGCTGCCAACTCCCTGGCAGGGGTTCCCCGGAACCTGATTCCCGAGGAGGCACTCCAAGCTCTGAACACTGCCCTGGAGGAGTACAATGCCTCTCTGATGATCAATGCCGACCATCCTACCACCCACCTCAACTTCGGGAACCTCTACCTGAATGCAGGCAATTATGAGAAAGCCGAAGCCTCTTATAAAGAGGCCATTGAGCTCGAACCCGGACTGGTGGGGCCCTATATTAACCTGGCCGATCTCTACCGGAGATTGGAGCGTGACGATGAAGGGGAAAAGGTGCTGAAGAGTGCCCTCGATAAGTATCCCGCCCTGGCCGCCATCCATTATTCTCTGGGATTGCTTAAGGTACGGATGGGCGACAACGTAGAGGCGATGGTCTATCTGGAGAATGCCATTAAATATGCTCCGGACGATCCGCATTACAGCTATGTATATGCCATCGGACTCAACTCGCAACAGCAGCCCCAGGAGGCCCTGAAGATCCTGAAGCGTGCGGTAAAACAACATCCTTACGACCGGAACATCCTCTACAGCCTGGCCACCATCTCCATGGAGAACGGGATGTCGCAGGAGGCTCTTCAATATGTGGAAAAACTGGTGGAATACTATCCGGAGGATCCAAACTACCAGCAGGTCCTGAATGTTCTTTCAAATTAATCAGATTTAAGTTCACCTTTTTATAAGTTTATTTGATTAGAATTCCCCATCTAATGACTTCATCAAAAAAAAGGCTCTCTTTTCTTGATCGCTACCTGACCCTGTGGATCTTTGCTGCCATGGCACTAGGTGTGATGGCGGGTCATTTCGTCCCTTCCATTGCAGATTTCTGGAATGGCATGAGCCGGGGGACCACCAATATACCCATTGCCATCGGTCTGATAGTTATGATGTACCCACCACTGGCCAAAGTTCGCTATGAAGAGCTGGGTGACGTGTTCAAAAACCGGAAAATCCTGATCCTTTCCCTGGTTCAGAACTGGATCATCGGTCCGGTTCTGATGTTCATCCTGGCCATCGTCTTCCTCAGGGATTATCCCCATTATATGGCAGGTCTGATCCTGATCGGCCTGGCTCGCTGCATTGCCATGGTCATCGTATGGAACGACCTGGCCGAAGGAGACCCGGAGTATGCAGCCGGACTGGTGGCCTTCAACTCCATCTTCCAGGTGCTGTTCTTCTCGGTTTATGCCTATCTGTTCATTACCGTAATGCCCCGCTGGTTTGGCCTGGAGACCTTTGAGGTGGATATCACCATGTGGCAAATCGCAAAAAGTGTTTTTATCTACCTCGGCATCCCTTTCCTGGCCGGTTTTCTTACCAGGTTTATCCTGATTCGGCTTAAATCGAAAGACCGGAGTGAGGCAAAAAAGTGGTATCATGGGAAGATCATTCCAAAGATCAGCCCCCTTACCCTGGTGGCCCTGCTCTTTACCATCTTTGTGATGTTCTCCCTGAAAGGTGAAACCATCGTGGAGATTCCCATGGATGTGGTCCGGATCGCCATTCCACTTGTGATCTATTTTGTAGTGATGTTCCTGGTTTCCTTTTTCATGGGAAAAGCCATGGGTGCAGGCTATGCAAAAACCACTACCCTCTCCTTCACCGCCGCAAGCAACAATTTTGAACTGGCCATTGCAGTGGCTGTGGCAGTGTTTGGAATCAGCTCCGGCGAAGCCTTTGCAGCTGTTATCGGCCCTCTTGTGGAGGTGCCAGTACTGATCCTGCTAGTGGGAGTGGCATTGCGTTTCCGAAGGCGCTATTTCAACGAAGAGATAGCGTGATTTTGTGAATCACCCAAAATCCATTATATTTGCATCCGCTTACAAAGTAAGCAGCGTTCTAAAAAGACATTAAATACCAAAGATATATTGCGGGGTGGAGCAGTTGGTAGCTCGTTGGGCTCATAACCCAAAGGTCGTAGGTTCAAGTCCTACCCCCGCTACTAAAGAGGACTCCTCATCAGATTTGATGGGGAGTTTTTTATTTATACCCTCTGAAGTCCTTTTATATTGTGACTTTGCGAGGAACAAGGAATTTACTTTTGAGGTTAGATATGTCCTTTTTGTAGTATCGACGACAATACCTTCAGGAAATACCAATTTCTGTATCTTTCTCTTTTCTTCCAATGTGCCTAACTGCCAGGATGTGTGAATGTTCTGAGATATTTCTATTGATTTATTAAGATAATGTTCAAGGTTAGATATTTCAAATTCTGATGTCTGCAATTTTTTCCTAATTTGATCTATTTCAGTATTCTTTTTCAGCCTGAGTCTTTGATATAAATCATCATCATCAAACTTGCCATAAGCATACCTTTCATCCAATGTATCTAATTCCGCCTCCAGGGCCTTAATTTGTTTCCCGTATGCGTCCCTGTCATCGAAGGACTGCTTTTTCATTCCCACGAAGGTTTTCTTTAGCTGTAGAAGGAAAGGCTGTATGTATTGGTCATCTAACCTAAATGACTCCAGCAACTCAATAAACATTGGATGTGCTCCCTTGGTCTTCATCTTTACCGAAGATTCTGCATTTATTGAAATCCCAATACACTTTTGACATTTATAATAATGGAGTTTCTTTTTTTTAACCTCGTAACCTGTCAACTTCCTACCACAGTTAGGGCAGTACAATGTCCCAAGAAGCGGCCTTCGATCATTATTCTTCTCAATAGTATAACCCTGGTTATTACCATCAAGAATATTCTGCACACGCCAGAAAATCTCTTCCGAAATTAGTGGTCCCCAATTCCCTTTAATTGGTTTACCTTCAAGGAAGGCATTAGTTTGTATTCCACAGTAAAAGGCCCGCCGCCACATCGAACTTATATTCTGTTTTGTAATTTTAACACCTAAATCATCAAGTCTACTAATAATCTCTACATCACTTAACCCTTCCAATTTCCAGTTCCAGGCCTTTCTAAGTTGAATGCCATCTTCATTAATCTCTATACGTTGCTTTACATCTCGTTTAAGCGGGTCTACGACACGAGGACCATAATGATCATAACCTATTGGAACAACTCCAAAGTGCTGACCTGATTTGATAAACTTTTTCATTCCAGGGATCGTGTGTTTCAACCGCTGGTGGTTTTCCTTTCTGGCTTCGATTAGCTTGTTGTAGATAGTCAATTTATTCTCATCAGTTGTAGTATCAAGTCCTGAACTCACCTCAATAAGATGAACACCCAGTCTTTCGACCAAATCTTCTACTATTGTAATTGCACTCCCGCCAGATCGAGAAAACCTGCTTATCATATAGACTAAAATTCCAAAAGGCTTTTTGTGCGATTTCTTTACCTTGTTTATTAATGCCTGAAATTCTTTTCTTGTTATATCTCTCGATGCTGATTCATTTAGGTTTCCAAAACATTCGGTAATGTGATATCCTTTCTTAGTTGCAAAGATTTCTGCCTCCTCTCTTTGAGTGGAGAGAGAGTAATTTTCCTTCTGATTTTTTGAGCTTACCCTGGTATATACCCAAACTTCTCTTGTGGTTGGTAGAGTCTTCTCTTTTCTTCTGGGCTTTGTAAAACGGTTGTATCTCTCTAGGTCATTCATTTATAATACTTCTGTAACAAATTGTACTAAGTTGATATAAGGTATTGATAATCTCCTCTGTCTGATCCTCGGATACATTTCTAAATCCGTCGCAGGATCTCAGTTCATTGAAAGTGATGATATATGACGAGTCCTGATATTCTTGTTCACCGTCAGGAACACAAATATCAGTGATGGTGCCACCAGTGCAGGATGTGCTCTCAATCGTTGGATTGAAACAGGTATTACCTGTTGTAGATTCATATGGGTAATTATCTTTCAATATTATTGTCTGTGGTTTAATAAAAATATAAAGAAAAAAAGCCGTAAAGAGAAATCTGGCGTCAAAAAAATGGGGCCATAAGTAGAAATTATATTTCTATGAATGCTAGATTTGACGCGCCTTTCAGGAGGCTATTGATATGGCGGAGTTCCATTCCATGGAGGCTGAGGTTATAAACCTGAAACCCTCCAGATTGTATTCTGGGTTGATTTGGGACTATTTCATCCCTAAAGTGACAATTCTGTTATTGATCCATAAAAGTGTCCCAAATGAGGATGTTTAAGGGTGCTGGCAAAGAATAGGTAGTCAATTGATGTTATCGGGTTTTTTAAACTGATGTTTTCCTTTCTCCCAGCGAGCTTTTTGCTCTGGCGTAAACATCTCTTTTAGGGATTCATATTTAATTTTATTTGCCTCTTTTTCTTTGTCCCATTTCGGATATACATTTTCCTCCAGAAACTCTTGCCGATCAGCATCCCCAAATACCGACCACGGTGGAGGAAGTTTAATTAACCTTACTTCAGCTGCCAATACAAATTCAGGATTCAGTTCGTAGCCAATATAATATCTGCTGTTTGCCCTTGCAAAATCACCTGATACAGATGTGCCAGAAAAACAGTCAAGAATTTTATCTTCTTCCTTTGTTGTTAACAAAGCACATATCGTTGGGACGTCAAGAGGAAATGTTGCACTATGTGTCAGATGAAATCCTCTCTTTTCCTTAGATTCTTTTCGTATATCAGCTGTATTAGCAACATTTGTTTTTAGAACTCCGTCTCTGAAATCTAAACCTGAAATTATCTTTGGATCAGTTTTACCTGACCCATATGAAATTTGGCTCTCTGGATCACTAAGCCTATTGAGCCATTCGTCATCATAATAGAAATTTTCCGATTTTACGAAATGGTATATTGGTTCATGGCTGCGAACGCTTCTTTTCCCTCTTGTATATGTTGGGTTCCTCTTAATCCACAACAGCTCGTCATTAAAGATAAATCCCAATTCCAGCATCTTCAGAACGAATTTATGAGGGACGGCCTGATATTTCCCATTTATGACACAATCATTTATATTCACGAAGCAACTCCCATCATCCCGCAAAACCCTGTAACATTCTTTAAATACTTTCATTAGGTTCATTAGGTATATTTCCACCGACTGTTCCATCCCCAATTGTTCTTTTCCTGTGCCATAGTCTCTCATCTGGAAATATGGTGGAGAGGTGATTATACAGTTGATAGAACCGCTTTCGATTTCTGACATATCCTCAGAGGACTTGTTATAGATCTTTGTCCATTCACTTGTAATTTCATATTCCTTCGGAATCATAGTTTCATTATGCTTCCGCTTGGTCATATCAACGAGTGTTTGATATTGACCATTCAATGTCGTTTTATTATTATCGAGGGAATTGAATACACTTTCATATTTTTTCGATCCTTTTCCGAAAAGGTCTGAGGCCATTTTGTCAATACTCTTGATTTTATCGAAAGTATCTCTTGAAACCGTCTTCAGTAATTCATCTCTAGTATCTTTTATCTTTTTAAGATCCTGATTAAGATCAGTACGCTGCCCCTTCTTTACCTTGTAGTACTCTTCAAAGAATTGGATTTCCTTGAGAATCTCGGTATAGGACTTTTTGCGTTGTTGATTTGTTGAAATCGACTTAATGTCCATTTCCTCTTGATCGATTTCCTGATAGAGGACAGGAACTATATTAATCCCCAGATCCTTTGCGACTTGATATCTCAGATTACCAGAAATTATCTCTTTGGTGTTCTCATTGACAAGTAATGGTTCAATGATACCTTCACTTTCGATGCTCCGTTTGATGTTTTCATAATTTTCCGGAGTCTGATACATTTCCAGTTTCTTCTTGTTGGGGTGGATGGAGTCAATTCTCACAATTATGACTTCCTTTTTTTTCGTCATGGCAATTTAATTTTAACCTTCTCAGATATCTGAGAAAGTTAAATTTAGCAAAACTAATGATCAAGGAATCCGCCCATCAATGATTTGAGATCCAACATGCATTATTCTATCGCCAGTGTTTTTTTTCGATTTGCAGGTATTTATAAGGGAAGAAGCTTGACTTTTTCGAAAAATTTCGATACTATTTATTCAGAGGTAAACCTCAATATCATTTTGGCTATAGCCACACACAATTGCCCTTGAGGGAAAAGAATAGATTTTAAAACAACTCCGCCTAAAGGCAAACAAAATGAAATTGTATGGTCGGCTGAAAATAACGGTGGCATACATTTTCCTTAGCTCTACCATGGGACAGCGTACTCAGGGCAGCGATAGAACAAAGAGAGAAGTCGCAGGATACGCCAGGTTGCCGTAAGACCTGAACAGTTGCTTTCAGCCATTGGCACACGGTGATGACCAATGGCCTCGGATCCCTCAATAAGATCAAATAGGATAACGAGAAGTTCTAACCTTTGTAGTGATACAAAGGACTAGACGAACTCTTCCTATTTCCTAATAAGCCCACCCTTACTGCCTCTAGAGTTGCTTTCAATAAATCCTGAACTTTTTTAATCAAAAATGTAATACTGCAAAGAAAAAGGATAACAATTCTTAATCTGCACTTTTTGTCGTAGAACAAACCCAATAGTGATCTAGGTATTTCTGGCAGAAATCTTGGCTAGGAATAGGAATATCAAGATTTCTTTACCAAATCGATGAGTAAAAATTATGTAGTAGTATTTCTTCCCTCCTTGAATCAGCAGGTAAAAACTAATAAAAAATAACCCTAAAACCCAAGCCAAAGCGTATGACAGAAGTATTTATGGGTATGAAACCCATGTCAAAAAAACTCGTCGTAAGAATTACAGATTCTCAGGCTAAATGGCTTGCAAAAGCATTAATTACTGAGAAGACAACAACGTCAGGACTTATTCGAAATGCAATTAATACCTACCTGATAGAAAACACTTCGAAATGATTCTAAAGAGGATATACCAACTTATACTTTTGATAAAAGTCGAAGTTGTCCTTATTCTTCTATTCATTGGTCCACAACACTTTACAATAATATCAGCTTAACATGCTGAATATCAGCTTATATTTACGATGTTTTCAGCTGGAAGTATAAGATAAAAGCTTATTTTGGCCCCCACCAAAATAAAGATATTATGAGCTTAAAGGGACAGCGAACCACAACTTCCAGCCTCGACTGGAATGACTTCAGATCATTAATCGCAAAACTTGAACGAGATGAGGAATTCAAATTCTGTTTATTAATCTCAATCGGGGTCTTCACAGGACTTCGTATATCGGATCTCCTTCAACTAAGATTCAATCAGTTTGATAATGATATTCTGACTGTTCTGGAGCAGAAGACAAGAAAAACCAGGAGAATCAAAATTAATCCTGACCTGAAAGAGATTGTCGACAGGATAAAGACCAGAATGGTCGTAACAAACGCCGACCAATATATATTCCTTAATCGATATGGTTCGAAACCTATTGACAAAAGTTATGTGAACGTGAAATTGAAAGAAATCGTTAAGAAGTATGATATAAATATTGACGGGAATGTCAGTAGTCACATGTTCAGAAAGACCCTCGGCAACCGAGTTCTAAGACTTAATAATTACAGCAATGAATCCGTTATATTATTGATGGAGTTGTTCGGTCATTCCAGCCCGTCCATCACGAAGAGGTACTTGGGACTTAGAGAACGAGAGATACATGATGTCTATGACAGCCTTCGTCTTTAATCTCGACATGGAGGGTATATTCCATGAAATCAATTTTCGAGAAAGAATTGTCAGAACAGTGTTTTGTGTTTAAGGAAACCTCAGATGGGTATTACAGCATCACACCAAAGAATCGGATTGTTCAACCGATAAGTGTTCAGTTAATAATTTCACGACCAATTATTCAAATCATTCACGGAAGTCAAAACGGGAATGAGATTGATGGAATAGGGTATTTTCATTTTAGTCTGAATTCAGAACAACTCCCAGAATACTTCGTCTTCGCCTTCAAACACATTAGAAATGAATCGGTACAGTTCATGATCATCTCGATTGAAGAATTACGAAAGAGGTTAAAGAAGAACATGATCAGATACCGAAGTGGTGAAAATATAGAACTCAAACTCTGGCTGATGGACGAACACATATATGATACTTCCACTTTAGGCTGCGAAGGCGAATGGTACTATCTGTCCAAAGGTAAAGGTGGACGGATGATTGACAGAACAATTTGGAATTATACTAGCTTCTGGAATAACTGGGTTCTGGGATCCAGGGAATAGAATTCAATCTGCACAGAGGGTGATAAAAACCACAACTCATTCAATTTCTTGGTATTAGTAGGTTCTAAAATTTGGAAATCATGAAGGATCTTTTCCGGAATGGGTTACAATTCTCAATCTGCACAGTGATTGGGTGCAGATTGACATATTAATCCCCGGGGGGTCCCGGGAGATGGATGCCGCCCGGGTGCTACCGCCGTCATCTGACCCATATTAGCGAATCTGAGACCTTCAAGGGGGGGTCAATAGTCCGTTTGAAAAAAAATAATTTTTCTGAAAAAAGTGATAAAACCAAGAAATGGTCAAAGTCAAAAAATATTTTGGCAAATTTCTTAGGGAAAATGAGCTATGATTTTTTATATACAAAGTCTATGGAGAAAGGTGGCAAATTTCACCTAGCTACAAAATATTCTCAACTAGGTTCATTCCTTAATATTATAGGCAATCAGGGTTGAGCCATGCCTTATGTAGAGCGTTCCCCTATGGATAACTGGATGCGCCAGATGCTGTCCGGAACCAAGATTTACCTTAGTTACACTCACAATATCAAATCCTGAAGGAGTCGCTTTCACAAGTGCAAGTTCACCCCTTTCACTGTAACAATAAAGCATTCCTTCGGCCGCTATAACCACTCCTTTAGCAATGGTATCCGCAACATACATCTCTTTGCCTGTATCCCAATTAAGGCATCTCCACTGCCGGTTTTTGTCACCAGAAGAATAAAGGTAGCCATCCACCAGAACAGCACCACCCATCCGGTTATCTATGTTTGGATTGAACCACAATTCCTTAATAGCGCTCGCATCATCACTGATCTCAAGTAATCCGCCACCCTGTCCATATCCACTGAAATAAAAGAGTGCACCGTCGTAATAGATGGGTGTATTGGCATGCACACTATACTGGTTGGACTGCTTTTTGGACCACATTATTTTACCGGTTTCAGCATCGAGTCCGATCAAATGTTCCTGTGTATGAGTGACCAGGATTTTTATTCCATTATGTTGGAAAAGAAGGGGGGAGCAATAAGCCGAAAGTTCGCCCAAGCCCTTGCTGCCCCATACCAGTTTCCCGGAATGCCGGTTTAATGCGACCACATTGTAATTCGCTCCACCAGGAGTTGCATAGATAAAATCCCCATCCACCACTGGTGTTTCATTCACTCCCCACCTTATATTATGCCCGTCAAATTCCGTAAAGAGCTCCCTGCTCCAAAGGATGCTCCCCGATAAACTATTAAAACAAAGCAAATTCCCAAGGCCACTTTCAAGGTAAATTTTTTCGTCGGCCACAACTGGCGATCCCCTGCTACCATAATAGCTCTCGGTAAATTCCGGACCGTATGGCTTTTTATATAAAACCTTACCATTCAAGTCAAACTTGAACAGGTAACCCTCTTCCCCAATCATCCCGGTTGTATAAACAAAATCCTGATCCACTACTGGGGAGGAATAACCCTGGCCCAGCTGATCATAGGTCCATGCAATTTCTGGGCCTTCTTCCGGCCATTGTTTTAACAAGCCGGTTTCCTGGTAAGAGCCGTTGCCAGAAGGTCCCCTCCACCGTGTGGGTTCTTGGGCATGAACCCCTGAAAAATAAAGGATTACAAATACTGCTGAAAAGTAAATTATCAGTCTGGAGAAAGATGTATTGTTAAGTTTCATGTCAAATGATTTCAATTAAAGTGAGCGTAGCTCTTTCATACATTTTTAAGTACTCAGTTTTTCTGAAAATGTGACTTAGTGTAGATTCTGCAAAATCTGAGGCATGGTTATTGAACCCATCTTTATCCCATTTGGAAAACACTACAACGAAGACGGGATGTCGAGCGCAACCAATATCCCCACGCTTTAATAAATGGTTGTGATCGACTTCATTATTCGGTTTTAAAAACCCTTATTGCAATGTATTGTTTTGCAGGAATTTCAATTGTAACTCTTCCGGTATAAATCCCTTTTTCCTCTATGCTCATTTCCCATGTATCAATAACATCCACAAGAAAACTGCTTCCTTTTGGCAAATCAAATGTTTTACTTGTAGCAGACGTTTTACCATAATAATACAGGTAATAAGTATCACCGGCCTTTGCCCCATTTTTACTAATATTAGTTAGACCGGAAGGGATAGGTTTTTCATGATTCTGATAAATCTCGTTAGCTAACCATGACACTCGATCAAAACTTTCTCCAACGGGAGTTCCGCCTTTCCAAAAGTATAGTTCATTTCCATAAGATTCACCATGAGTGGCATAAGCTCCCTGAATTGTGGCTGACCAATGACGAAATACTTCTTCCTCACCACTTAGCTTTCCCCAATAGGCGCCAATATCGCCTTCGTAACCATATTCATCCAATATAACCGGCTTATTATACTGCGACTTAAATGTATGCAAATCAGTTAATTCCTCTACATCTCTACTAATTTGGTAACTTACATGTGTTACCCAATCCTTATTCCAATCATACTTTGATCCGGGAAGGCCATGAACTGAGAGTAAATGGTTGTAAGGGTCAGCTTCGGCCACTATTAGCCCCAAAGTATCCCAGTATTCAACTGTTTTATCAATCAGGTCGTATTCATTAACCATCGACCACCAAACATTTTGATAAGCTGAAAGTCGTGCAACAACATATTCCAGGTAAAATTTCCTTTCATCGGCCGTCATTTTATCCAATCCGAACTCTTTTCTATCGTAAGGATGAAACAGGATAAAATCGGCCTGGATGCCTAATTCTCCTAAGTCAGCAACACTTTGTTCTATCATTTTCCAGAATTCAGGATTTGGTCGGGAGAAATCCCAGTTATGATTTTCTCCTTTAAAAGGTTTTATAGGCAATTTGTTGTTTTTATGAGGAAAGGGCATATAACGCACTTTATTATATCCGGTGCCCTTTAACGACTGTAAAGTCTCGTCGTAATTCTCAAGTTCCCAGCAATAAAGAGTTGTTCCAACAGGATAATAGGACTCACCATTTGCATAAGAAAAATGGTAATTTTCTGCCACTTGAACCAGCCCCTTATTGTTTGTTGATGGTGCTGTGCATTTAAATTTTCCCTTTTTCCCTTTTAGAGCACTTCTGTTACTTTGGGTTTTATAATTCCAGGTTCCCTCTTTTGAAGGCATAAACCGAATTTTGTAAACGCCATCGCCATCGTAAAATCCTTTGATGTTTTCTTTTTCGCCGCCGTTAGTCAAAGTTGCGCTCAGTTCTACTTCAGTAAACGGATTGCCTTTTGAAGGCCCTTTCAGGGTAAGTTCAAAAATGTCCCATTTTTCAACCTCGCTTTCAATCTGACTTTGACAAGAATGAACAGTTGGAAATAGTAATATTAGAAACAGAGCTATTAATTTCATTTTATACTAATTTTATGGAACAACTTCGATAATTAGCCTTCGGTATCCTTTTAAAGATGGGCTCCCGTTGTCGCTTACTTCCAGAATCAGATGTATAGTTTCAGGTTTACTCACCCTGGGAGCTGTAAACGTTACTGTTTTTGAATTTGTAGTTTCTATTTCCACCGAACCATCAAAACTTCCTGGTTCTTTGTATTGCCACCACTTAAATTTTAGTTCATCTCCATCAGGGTCTTTGGTTTTTTCAGCATCAAAGCTTATTTTTTTACCGCTCTTTATTGTAATGTTTTTATCGCCTTTAGTTTTAACTATGGGCGGATGGTTTGCCTCATCATAACCTTTTACACACCAATCCATTCTGGCTTCAAAATCGTTATTGGCATCATTTACCCATCTTCGAAGCGATTTTTTTATGTCACCGTCATCTTTGGCGTCGGTATATACTTTTTCAAATTGATTGAATTTGGTAAATCGACCTCCCCAGCCACCGTAGGTAGGATGCTCGTGGTTACGTAAACCATTGGCAATGGAATATAAAAAGGCGGGGGAATCCCCTTCGCTAACATAGTCCTGAGGATATAATGAACCCAATGGTCCATGGTTTTTCTTTACGTTGTTTTCAATGAAATCGTAGGTGTTTTTCTGGCTTCTGTAATTCCAGGTTCCGGCAAACGAACCACAATACAACATGGTTACTTCAGGGTGATTTTGTTCAATGTAATTGCCGGCTCCGTCCTGGTACCAAATATTATACATTATAACTTTTGAAAGTGCCCTTTTGTAATCATCGGGATAATCCTTTTTTAATTTATAGAAAGCACGAGCAGCAGTATTTCCGCCTCCCCAGGCCTGGATATAAACCGGTTCAGGATTTTTTTCAAGCATTACTTCAACAATTTTATCCGAACCCGGAGTGTCTTTCCAGTTCTCAGGTGTAAAGGTTGTTTTTGCACCAGGTTTTAATTCCCATCTCTTTTTTATCAACCCTCTCAGGTGGTCGTGGTCTTCATCGCCAATAAAACTAACCTTTTTTAAATATTCAGGCGTAGGATAATCGGGGTTGTGTTTAATAAGGTTCGAATAGACCTTAGCGTATGCTTCTAATTGATTCTCATACCAATCTTCTTTGCTATGTCCTTCTCTTTGAAATATTGAATTTGTTTCAATTATAGCACAGACCTCGACATCACAGGTATATAGTAAGAATCGAATCATTGAACTGTGATCATCAATTTCTCCATCCGTCATTACTATAATACGTGGTTTTGTATTTCCTGAATTATGCGCAAATGCAAGAACAATATTTGAGTTCGTGAATAATAGAAGTAAAATAGTATAAAAAGAAATCCTGATAAAATTCACATAACAAGTATTTAAAATTTCTGTAAATTTATCCTCGATATATTACCTATACAAAAACTATTTTGAAATAAACATGCGACATCCCGAGGTATTATATAGCTTTGAAGAGCGTAGAGAAAAATATAAACCCTATGGTTTTACATGCGAATTGTGGAAACCTGAGCTGATGAATAAACCGGACAGGCATAATGAAATTGAGATTAATTATTTACCCGAAGGAAACATATCGTATTTATTTAATGATGCTAAAATCACAATCTCTGCAAAAAGTCTCACAATATTTTGGGGGCTTATTCCTCATCAAATTGTTAACCATACTAATTCTATTCCGTATTATGTATTTACTATTCCCTTGACAATATTTCTAGAATGGAAACTACCAGCCTTTTTTGTCGATAAAATTCTTGGAGGGGAAATCATTATTGAAAACGCGGGGGATCATTCTTCTTATGACGGGTTCATCATGAAGAAATGGATTCATGATTATTCCGTTGAAAAAGACATCAAAGTGATTCAACTCGAAATGCATGCACGGTTATTAAGGATGATTAAAAATGTACTACCTGCAAAAAAAAATTACGGTTCTCAAATCCGTTCATGTGAAGTTCGTACAATAGAACAAATAGCGCTGTTTATAGCAAAGAATTATTCTAACCCAATTAAAGCAGGTGATATTTGTAATATAGTTAGTTTACATCCTGATTATGCTAATGTTATTTTTAAAAAGGCTTTTGGCATGACAATTAATAATTATATTATTTATGAAAGAATTTCCCATGCTCAACGCAAATTGATTTCTACTGATAAGAGCATTACAGATATTTTATTTGACAGTGGTTTTAATTCTATAAGTAACTTTAATAGAGCATTCAGGAAAATCAATAATTGCACGCCAAAGGAATATAGAAAGCGATTTTCTCACAATGAGAATTATAGGCCTTGAGAAAAGGATCATAAATGGTGTATGTTATCCACCACAAATTGATAAAGTGAAAAAGGGCTTTGGGGGTCTTGGAAATGAGAGAAGGGTATCTCAAAAAGGTTATGATTAAATCTAAATGAAATGGGACAACTGGCAAAGAGTTTTCAATAAGCTTCTATATAATTTATAGTGAAATGTGCCATAGTAAATATGGAATTCGTTATCTATGATATCTGCCAAAAGACTGTATAAATTCCTATTCAACAGATATCACATAATCATGAATTTTCGCAAGATCATTCATCAATTCAAGGTTAGATATTTCAATCACCTTGTCTACTAGAAGAAACCTTGCACGAAAGTGCAGGGTTTTTTATTTCAGGGCGTTAAGCTTGCTTATAGGCCCTGGAGTAAAAAAGCACTGAGGGAGCGTAGCGACTCAAGGTTTCTTTTAGTAAAGCACCCCCAAATGGTACTCGCGAGGCTGCAGGCCGAGCAACACTACCCCCGCTACTAGAGACCCTCTGAAGTCATTGATTTCAGGGGATTTTTCATTTTGTGCTGACAAAACTGCTGGCGA
>Ga0164315_10001818_pt1 | contig 16201 bp, 17 predicted proteins | sample GuaBasSedimGuay6_FD_113737 | JGI IMG/M metagenome (GOLD analysis project Ga0164315, IMG submission 113737) | Subseafloor sediment microbial communities from Guaymas Basin, Gulf of California, Mexico - Guay6, Core 4569-2, 0-3 cm | ecosystem: Environmental > Aquatic > Marine > Hydrothermal vents...
AAGATGGTGTCGCTAGGACTCAGGGTGTTAGCATATCACTTGGGGACAGTGGTGAATGTGCATTTGAAACAAGACCAGAATCAGCAGTATTTAACCTCTATCTTAAAGTGGAGAGATAATGAAAATATTCGGACAATTAAAGTCAGCGATACTAGAGAAACTAAACGCCAATCCTACGCAAGTAGAAGGTAGATTCTGGTACGATACAGTAGCAAAGATGACTAAGTTCTGGTCTGACTCAGCAGTTAAGACTGTTGTAGACACAGACACAGCACAGATCATGACAAACAAAGGTCTTGTATCGGTATCAATACTTGAACCGAAGCACGATACGCAAGCTAACCTTGAGACGTATGCACTTACAGCTACGGACGGACAGCTTGTATTCGCTACGGATACCAAGGAAACATACGTAATAAAAGACGGTGAGCTTGCGCTTGTCGGTGGTGGCGGTGGAGGAAGCTCTGCTATCTATAAAATCTTTGACCTAGATGGAAGTGGGAAGCTAACTGATTGGACTACAGTAGGCGATACAGTACTAAGTGAAGACAAGGTTACGCAACTAAAAGGTGACAGCTCTCTGAAATATACTCAGGTAGCAACGTCAGTAATAGGCGATAGAACTACTCTTAGTTATTTCCCAGTCCCTGAACAGTCAACAAGGAACAACACACACAAACTTAAACTACGATATAGGCTAGACAATGCTAACGATGGCGACTTCGCTATCAATATTATCGGTGTTGTAGCAACAATAAGAAAAGAGATACAGCCAAAGAATGGAGTGTATGAAGTTACAGCTTCGTTCCCATATAACAGTGCCGACACTAACCTCGGTCTTCAATTCAAAGTCCTCAATGCTAATGACGGAGCCAGTATCACGGTAGACTCTATCGAGTTTAGTGATAAGTTTGGTGAGTATGGGAGTATTACTGTTAGTGAGACTATTACTTATACTGGGTATGATAGTATAGACGGCAGTGATTATGTAAAATTTGATACTCCAATGACTGATACTACTAACAACCTAATAGATCATGATAACAATGGTACATACACAAAGTACACCTTTAAGAAAGGTTCTAGTTTTATCGCTACTGCATCGTTAACTACAAGTACCAATTCAGAAAATACGACTAGAATTGTATGGAATAACAAGTTAGGTGCTACTAAAAAGTCGAGTACAGGTAGAGCTGAATACTATGGTCAGACTACAATTAGTGACATAGCAGAAGAAGGCGATTATATTCTGGTTTATACTGGTTTTCCTTCTGCCGCCAATGATGAATCAACTAACTTTTCAGTAACTGCAACAGCCACCACCGACCAAGTACAATTTGAAGACTCGTATCAGCAGGGGCACGGAAACGGGGTTGCTAAATGGGATACCGGGTCAGATCACTGGTCAAGAGCCGACTCCACTGGAAACTTTGTTGATCTGTCTGGCGCAAATACTGGTGCCGGAGCACTTACAGTTTCTGGTGATATCATTGTCTCAGATGCTCAGAAATTAATTGTTACAATCCCAAACCCGAGAAAAGGGACCTATGCCTATAAGTTAACGGGTGTTATTTATCACGCAACATTAGGTTATGGCAGTATGCGCATTTCGGATGGTACAAATTCTTATGGCGTCACTCAGTTATATTTAAAAGATAGTGTGACAAATGGGATAAGTACAACTATAGAATACGATGGCGATGGGTCTGCGCCGCTAGTGCTAACCCCACAAGTAGCTCACACCACAATAGATAACATGAAAATTTTCAACGACTCAAGTCAAGGAGGAAGTAGAACTGTAGAAATCTCAGTCTCATACCTCCCACCAGTAACTCAAGCAAAGACTACAAGAATACTAAGCGTGAATAGTAGTTTAGAGAATGACTTTGATGTTGATGCTAGTAGTACAGGGGTGCTTAGTAATTTTAATGGGGCTGATGGTTGGTGTGAGTTTGATACTCATTCAGCAACTGGGAGCTTTTACTACAATCTTGACACAGATCAATATTCAGTATTTCCAATAATAGATCCTAAACCAGTTGGAACATCAGGCTATACCGCTACAATTTATTACAACACATTCCCTTCTTTTAGAGTTGTAATCAAAGACGCAGGGGGAACGCCAAAGGATGGTGCATTTCAATTCTCAGCCAAAAAACGTGGAGCAGACAGATCAGACCGTCATACTCCTGTAGTAAATGGAGATGATGTAGTATTTGCTAATCATAAGACGACAGAGTTTTCAACTGGTGAGACATGGGTGGATGGGAGAACTATTTGGGGTAGGTCGTTTGAGGTTGCTAGTGATATAACTGCAAGTGGCGTAATGACTACTATAGATACAGGTCTTCAAATAATGGGGGGCAGAAAGCTTAGTGCTACCGTTTGGTCAATCCCAGCTTTCCCGATGTATGCTTTAGATAGTAGTAATCAAGCATACGTTTTATACAATAGTGCTTCTGGTGAAGTCAGCGTTACTCTGCAAAATACCAGTGTTCTAACAGGTTCTTCTTATACAATACAGTATGTTCGATAAATCAGGAGTTAACAATGAATGAAATAGACAACCTAACAATCGCAGACGTAGCTAACGAATTAGTGAACCGTCTGCTAGGACTTGAGGGTGTCAACTGCTTAGTGGCTGACACAGACTTGCCCGACTATGAACGGCTCTTGATGGTTAATAACATACCTAAGCCGACACTGGATATGATGGAGTCTGAGCTTACAGAGTATAAAACAGAACTATCTGCACGAGAAACGGAGAGGCTGAATATAGAAGCAGAGTTACTTGCACAAGCAGAAGCAGAAGAGAGTGCACGTTTACTTGAAGAAGCTCTGGCTGAAGCTGATAGACTGAGACGGTCTAACATTGCCGATGCCTACAGAAAAGACTTAGAGCTTGTAGTAGAACATGCTGGTGTTCAGCAGAAAAACTGGGTCACATATATCAACAACGTACTACGACCATCAATGGCAGGTAAGACAGAAGAAGAACTAGTAGCTATGGAGCTAAAGATTTCGACACTGTTAGAGGCACAGGAAGTTGTGCGAGTGGCTAGGCTGACAGAGCAAGCTGCCACTAAGACAGTAAATAGATGTAACAACGCTATCAAATATGTGATAGGGTTCAACCAAGTACAGTATATGCTAGGCAACATAGACGACAAAGGGTTAGACTCACTCGAAGTAGTGTTTGCAAATATCATGTCAGCACTCACAGGGATGAGACCAAAGAAAGCTATGGCAGTAATAACGTCTGCCGATTTTACAGGAACAATATATACAGAGGCAGAGAGAACTGCTATACTGGAAATACTAGGAGCTTAATGTGGCAGAGACTATAACAGCAGGATGTACCTATCCAGACAAGTATGAAAAGCCTACTCAAAATGACAACGGTGATTTATCAGGTGAGCTTATCGAAATCTTTATGGAGAGGATGGCTAGACATACCCACTCCAATACAGACTCGAACCCTATCACATTGAACATAGATAAGGATGAGACGAAGATACTAAACGTGGATCAGAATTGGGTTACTGATGGAGATTTGCAACGTATAACAGTAAGTTCGGCTACTGGTTCGACTAGATTGTCTAACCATTTTAGAAAGTATTACATTGGTTTGGACAGTCCAACTACTCCGGTATGGGAAGACTTCAGCCCAAGCATAACGTGGATAAGTGACACAGAATATTACTTGTACAGCAACATAACCAACAAAGACATAAAGGTGTACACAATCTAATGTTGAACTACTCAGACATAACAGTTAGAAACTTCGATGGTGGTCTTACTGACAGAATAATTGACTCTGGTATCAACACGTTTGATGAGCTGTCAAACTTCCGTATAGACAAGAACAAGAATATCAGCTTACGGGAAGGTTTTGAGTTACATAGAGAGGGTACGCTAACATCGTGTCACTACATAAGAAGGGATTACTCAGAATTAATCTACGGAATAGCCGGAAACTCTACGTTCTACGAGAGCGAAGATGGTACAATAATCCCGCAGACATTACTTAGCTCGACTATAAACAACTATAGTACCATTAGTGGATTCAAGTGGCATGGCTTTGAGTACATTACAATCTCAAAGGATGGAGCCGACAGGTCTCACCTATTCAATCTATACAAACCATTGGTAGCAGTTGCTGGCACTCCAGCATCATATGAAGTAAACAGTACACAGGTTGGTTGCCCACACATGCAAGCACCATCAAGTGTATCCGGAACTTTACATACTGACTATGTAAGATATGCTCTCGTATATACTCAGACACTTATTGCCAATCAGGGCAGTGGTGATGAGTCAACAGAGCTTAGCTTTGGACGACCATATTATACAGATGTGATCCAAGAGAACGGTATTGTTACTATCTCAGGAATAACAAGGTCTAGCGAGTACAATGACTACGATGCAATAACAAATGTAAACATATATAGGACAGCCATTGGCGACACTAGTACATACTACCTAGTAGGCACTATGGTTGAAGCAGACCAGTCACAAGCCACTAACTCGTTTACAGATACGATGTCAGAAGTAGACTTGGTTGCACAAGAGCGACTATATACAAGTGATGGTGTAGCAGAGATGGCACAGCCACCTAAGCACTCATGTTCATGTATGATCGGGACAACTGCATACTATGGCAACTTAGAAACACAAGATAACAACGATGGATACACAAGAACTTACACCAACAGACCGTACACAATAGTACAGTCAATGGTAGGTGTACCATCTATGGCAAGAATATCCTTTGCACTTGAAGTTGAAGACATTGTTACCGGACTGACTGGTATTGGTAACGCCTTAATCGTATTCACAGAGACAAAGGTCTACAGATTCGATGGCATCTACAATAACGATGGTACTGGTGGATACTCAAGAAGAGTAATCTCAGATGAGGCTGGCTGTATATCACATGCAAGCATAGTCAGAACTGGTAGCAAAGCATACTTCTGTGGACTAACTGGCATCTACGTTACTGACGGCTACCAAATCTCAAAGATTTCACTGTCAGCCAAGTTTGATATAACTGAGACTTACATGTCTAGGATCGTTGACTACTATGGAGACGACCAATCTGCACCAGTTTCATTATACAGAGACAAAGTTGTAGGTCACTACGACATTGGCAAGGACTGTATCTACTGGACTATGTGTAATGGTAGTGACAACGCATCTGAGTTACTAACTTATGATGTGTACAACAACTGTTTCTCAATACTCGGCGGTGCTAACTTCACCATAGGAGCTATGTTAGTTGACGATGATAGCTTTGTAAGAGGCGATGCTAAAACACATATATACAAGCACAGTAGCGAGTATGACCAAGACAGAAAGACAATAGCTGACAACGATTATATCAACATACCATTCGTGGCAAAGACAGCATCAATAGACTTTGGTAACCCAAGCGTAAAGAAGTGGGTTCAAGCTATGACTGCTACAATTACTACCAGATCAAAGGTAGCAATACAGCCAGTGTCATACAACGATAACGGATCAGGCGGTAAGGAATTAAAGTCTATAGTGCTTGCATCAGTAGAGCTATGGAGAGACATAAATACAAGATGGAGAGACTCATCATCAAGTTGGCGTATCCCATCAACAAGATCATTCAGAAGACACTTCCCAAAAAGAGGGATGAGATGCAGATATAAGCAGCTAGAGTTCAAGCCTGCGCCATCAGTAATATACACAACTGAAACATTCGGTACTGTAAGCGTTGACTATCAGCGTGATGGCAACGGCAATCCATACGACATAACAAGCTTACTAGTAACATTCGACACAGTAGATTCCGTATGGCCTACAGATGTTGTTGACTATTCGATACATTTTGATGATGATAACTACACAGCAGGTCACTCTATTAGATCGTACAACGGATTGAATGGGATACTCGTAGATGGTGGAGGTACTGACATCGGTACTGGCAAGTCGTTTCGTATCATAGGCATCAGGAAGAAACAGTCGTTTGTAATAGAGAATATCAACTACCAATTTGCACCTTTGAAGAATGAGGGAGCAAACCACAGAGGGTCAGATGAGTAGCGAGGCTAAGAACATTATACCAAAAGAGTTGATTTATGTTGCAGAACAAGCGATAATGAATAACATGGAAAACACAGCCGAGACTATCAACAAGCTACTAGAGCTAGTACAATTGCTAGAGGCTAGACTTACGGAACTGGACAATTTATGAGAACACTCAAGCAGATAAGGGACAAGATCATTGATGACTTAGACCTATACGAAGAGACATTTGTAGACAACAATGAGATAGATGCCTTTATTAATGAGGGGATAAGCAAGACAGAATCGTCTATCCATACGATATACGAGGACTATTATCTCTCAACAACATCACTAGAACTGGAAAACAACACCAATTTGTATGACTACCCAGAAGACATTTACGCTAACAAGATAAGAATGATTCTATACTCAGATGGTGTAGATGTGTACGAGGTTAAACGTGTTCGCAATATTAAGAGAGAGGCAATGCTTGAGCTATCTGACCCAACGCTTACAGGGGAAACGCTTAAGTGGTATCCAACGAATGATTCATCCCAAGGTAGAAAGATTCGTATCTTCCCAAGAGGAGCTGATACTGGCACGTTGGAGATATGGTACATCAGGAACTCCAAGCAGCTTACTCTCGACGAGGACATCTGTGATATTGACGAGTTCTCGAATGTCGTAGAACTACATGCTAAGACACAGATATACTTAAAGGATGGTGACCCTAGAGCTGCCGATTCTCAGAAGCTAGAAGAACAAGCAGAATCTAACATGGTTAGTACATTATCTGCTATGATAATTGATGATGATAATGAAGTCTATGCAGACCATTCTCATTATGAGGAGAGTGTGTAATGGGACTATTTGGCGGACTATTTGGTGGGAACAAGGACACCTCTTTTAATTACGACTTCACTGGATTAGACGGAGCTATTGATAGCGTAGGCAAATATGCAGAAAGCCCTGAGTCTATGCAGAAGTATGCCAAGATGCAACAAGACATTGCATCAAAAGATAACCAGAACCAACTAGGATTGGATAGAAGACAGTCAGGTGCTGGCCAGATTACTGGATCAAGTAACCAACTACTGGCTAACATGGCTAGAAACAATGCCGCAAATAGTGGTACTACTGGTAAGTATAGTGCTATGGCCAGTCAGATAGGTGATAGTAATATCAACAAGCAAGACTCTCAGGCATACGATACTGCTACTAGGATACTTCCTAACTATCACTACAAGAAACAAGGGATAAAGACAGGCCTTGATCTAGCAGATATGGGTGCAGAAGCTCAGAAGGCTAATGACATTAAGGGTATGATAGGTAATGTTGCACAGATTGGTGGTATGATGTATGGAGCTAGTAAATCTACTCCAGACATTAAAGGGACAACACTTACTATGCCAAACTCTGTAGCACAAAAACCACAGTTCAGCACTGTTAGTAACTACAACCTCACTCCACAAACACAGAGTAGTTTTGGTAGTGACTTCACTTTTAAATAGAGGACAGGGATATGTTATTCGGATTAATACCAGATGGGTCAGATGCTTACAGCGGATACGAAGCCGACACAAGTGGGCTAGACAAAGCACAAGCAGGCTATTCTAAGTGGGCGACCATGCAGGATGGCACTACAGATGTAGGTAAACTGAGACTCAAAGAGAACGAGAAACTTAGGCTAGAGCAAGAAGCAAAGCTAAAGCAACAGTCTGATAGTAACCTCAACACCTCATCAAGTCTTAACAAGATGTTTGGTGGTAACAGTCTTACTGAACAGTCACTACAAAGAGGGTCTGATGTGCAGAGTGGTAATATGCTTGCCAACAACGCTGACTCATTCTCTCGCATGGCTGACTCAATAGAAGCAAACGATATGGAGACACAGACAGACAGGGTTAGAGACATCGCTGTTAATGTTGATCCAAGTATAGAGCTAAAGAAAGCAGACCTTATTAACAAGGTTGCACTTGCTAAGTCAGGTGCGGCGGCTGGAGACAATGCGGCATCAAAGAAGCTTGGCTCAACAGTTGGTGCTGTTGCTGGTAGTGCCTTCGGGCCTTTAGGAACTGTAGCTGGCGGTATGCTTGGCGGAATGTTAGGATAACAAAGGGATATATATGGCTGATGATTATAATACTTACGAAAGAATACAAGACCTCTATGGTCAGGCTACTACTGATACAGTAAATGACTTCAATGATGTAGGGCTTTCCAATGCAATACTTGACACTGCTACTCCTTCTATTCAGAACCAAATAGCGAAGTTAAAAGCTCCACAAGAGCAGGAAATTGGCGGTAAGCAGAAGGGCAAGACAAGAGGTGAAGCCAAACAATACGAGCGAAGAGTAGCAAAAGCTAACAAAGAGTTCGATAAACCATTAGAGAATCTTGAAGTTAGCACTCCGGCATACGAAGGTATGTGGGATGCAATGTATAAAGGTGGTAGCCGTGCAGTATCTGACATAGGCGCTGGTCTTGCATACGCTGGCGGTAAGTTGAAAGATACTTTCGATGGTGATGACCTATCTGACTATACAAAATCAAGACGACAGTACGCTCTATCTAAAGGACTCAAGGACATGTATATGTCTGGCAGTAACCGTGAGATAGACAATGTTAATAACCTTGCTGGTGTACTAGGGTATAACCTAAACGTGAAGAAAGCTGGCGGAAAAGACTACGCTGACAGAATCTACAACGAGGCACTTGGTAGTCGTGCAGAAAAGAATGACGAATATAGACAAGCCCTTGGACAGAAGTATATGCAGATGCTAGACTTAAAAATGTCACAATCTAAGAACGAGAAGAAGGTATAGGATGCGTACAGAAAGTAATGCTATGAAAGAGTTTATGGTTAAGAAGCCTATCGAACTAGATGTTATCAATGTTGAAGATGGCCGTACTCAGACTCCAGAGCCTACTCCAGAAGAAGTAGACGAAAGCCTTATAGCAATACGAAATGCTCTTGACTCAGTCGGTGGGCCTATATATCAAGACCTACTTGGTGCAGAACTACTGGATAACGAACAGGCTATCGAAGGTGTTAAGTCTAATGTAGCCAGAACAATGGCATCGGCAGGACAAGACAAGACTTTAGCAGGAATCATGGGTTCTATAGCTAAGTCAAGGTCAGCACAGGCTAAGTCCAAAAGTGATAGCGATGCGGCAATGTTGAAGTTCTTAGCGTCCAAGTATAGTGCAGACCAGAAGCTACGAGGAGTTGAAAATACTTCACGATCAAGAAGAGATGTATCTAAGATACTTGCAGGAACTACAACTGAGAAAACACAGTCAAGAAACCTACAGGAAGAACTCAAGAGCATCAACGACATCTACAATAACAGACTAGTAGAGATTACTAGCAACGGAATCTTTGGTACTCAAGGTGATGAGCTAAGAGCAGAAGCACTACGGACAAGAGATAACTCAATCTTAGATGCTAGGTCTAGGACTTACGGCAAGACAGTCAACCCTAGAGTTGACAGTACAGACAAGCTGAGAGAGCTTACTAACAAGCTTACCGATCTTACGTCACGAGGCAATGCTAATCCAAATATGTTAAAAGCACTAAGATCACTAATTCAGGCCGAGCAAGACAAGGCCACACATGCAAGATAACCTCCCCTCAAATATAAACGACAAGTCTACACTACAGAAAGTAATAGATTCGTCGTATATTGGGACAGGGCTTGTGCAGAATCAGTTGCTACACATGATCGGAGACGAGGGTGGAAGCGATAAGGACATACTAACAGGAGACAAGGTGTTGACTGCTGGTGAGTTCCTAGAAAAAACAGCACAGACATTCGGGTTCAGATACAATACACATGGCAGAGATAACTTCGACAGCTTTACTAAGGCTGTCTTAGAACTTGGTGTGGATATAATCACTGACCCTATTACCTATGCCGCCCCTCAAGTGAAAGCACTGCAAGTAGGTGGCAAGACTACTAAGTTTTTGTCAGGGCTATTCGAGATATTCGGCAAGGGACATGGCGATAAAGTAGCAAACGTAATGGTCAACGGATTCAACAAGGCATTACCTAGCATGATATATGGTGGAGCACTAGGAGCTGGAGTCAAACCAGATGGTGAAGACAACGTATTAGACAGAGCAAAGACTGCATTATACGGAGCAGTAGCAATGCCAGTTGGTGCTACTGCATTAAAGCAGGGGATGAAAGGTGTAAGACTTGGTAGTGATCTTGTTTATGATGCCGCCAAATCAAGAACGAATAGTAAGCAGATTGCAGACTTTGTAAAAGCATCACCAAAGGCAGCCAAAACAGTGTCAAGATTTGGTAACACGGTGTCACCATCAAAAGCAGAAGCAATGGTCAGAGAAATTAACGAAGCTTTTAAACCCTACACACGTAGGTTCAACGAAGAGACAGAGCAACTAATAGCCAAGCATGGTGAGACTAAAGCAAACTCAACACTTGGTAAGATGGATAAGTACTATTCCGAGTATATAGAGACACGTAACTCTATAGGCGAGAATATGGAGTGGTCTAAGAACAAAGGTCTGAGGTATAAGCAAGACAGGCAGCTAACGAGAGACCTCAACAAAGCTTTTATAGATAAGATCAAAAAGGATGGAGAGATGAGTCCCACTATGGTTGGGCTTATTGAGCACAATATAAACAAGTTCAGAGTCGTGAACAAGGCTAACGTAGCCCGTAAAATGGAAAAAGAGTACGGAATACCTATGGCTAAGACAGAGAGCGGAACACTTGAAGAGGCATACAGTATTTACAAGGCTAAATCTGGCAAGGATTGGGTAGGATTAGAACCAATAGTAGTCCACACACCAGACATTAAAGAAATGGATGATATGATTCTTGATGGCTACCGCACATTTGATGACCACTTCGGGTTCATTCGTCGTGTAAAAGAAGGTAAGATAAACGATGCTGGGCTAACTGCTAGGCAGAGATTCGAGATAGAGAACGCTAAGTTCTATAAGAACATGCTTAACGAGGAGCAGAAACACGTATCTACATTCGTTAACAACATGAAGAAAGACATAGTGAATGAGAGCAGTAAGGTTGAGATGGCGAAGAAAGCCCTCCACTTGTATGACAATACTACAAATGTGATGAAAGGTGTGATGCTTACCCAAGGGCATACATGGGCAACAAACAACTTCATAGAGAACACAGTGCGAATACTCACAGAAGATGGGCTAATACCGGCAGCAAAGGCAGCCGCTCTGCAACTTGGTGCAGTAGGTGGAACACTACCTCTAGTCAACAAGGTTTTTAACACTAAAGCTATACAAGAACTAGTACTTGCTACTAAACACACTGATGGACTAGTCAAGTACGTTAAGGGTATCGAACGTGGTGCTGATATGGAAGTGGCAATAGACCTAGGTGTAGTAGGACATAACGCATTTACAGGTGTAATGGATGATGTCGGTACTGCGGCAGGACATACGCTTGCTAGAGTTAAGCTTGGCAGTAAAGAAGTAGCTGATAAGATAGCTAAGAATGAGCAACGTGGTATGGTTCAGAAGGGAATTGAGTCATCACTAGAACTCAGTAGGAATACTGTTGGTCGTGTAGGTTCTGTAATTGAAAATGCGGCCAGATATTCTAGCTGGAAAACATACACTGACAACGCCCTCACGGCCTCTCAGAAAGCTTTTGTAAAAGACCATGGACTTGTTAAGGCTATGGCTTTAGACGCTGATATAGCCAAGGTGGCTAAGCGTGGAGCCGATAGAGTTAACGACATGCTATTCGATTACTCAAAGCTAACATCTGGAGAGACAGAGATAATGAAAAGGTTTATCCCTTTCTACTCGTTTGCCAGTAAGAACCTCGATTACTGGGGTGACATCATGCTCAAGAATCCTGAATACGTAGCACCTTATCTACGTAAAGCTACAATCATTGCTGGGTACGACCCAGAACTATCTAAGACACACAACAAAGCACTGTCAGAATACCAGAAAGAAGGTGCTTTCACAGGTATGCAGATCAATGAAGATGGCAAGCTTGAGACAACAACGATAAATAAGCTATCAATACTAGATGCACTAGAGACTCTTACGAATCCTCTAAAGTCAGCAGGTTCAAAGCTAACTCCTATAATCAAAGGCGTATCAGACTTGAAGGATTTTGCACTAAATGAAGTAGGCCTAAGCGAAGGACCGGAAACAAATCTTGGTCACTCTATGGTAGCTAGCAATGCTAAGCCAAGGAAGCCTAACTACAACGAAGCATCAATAGCTCAGGCTATACACTTAGCACTAGGTAATACTGAATCAGTACGGCTAGACGCAAAACAAGGGCTGGTAATGGCTAACAATCTAGTGCCTGCATTAGGTGCGGCAGTGTCAGCGTTCATTCCACCAGTGATAAAGAGAGCGTCCAACCTATACGAGAAGCGTATATACAGAAATGAACAAGGTACTCAGCGAACCAATATGCTAGATGAGTTCTTTGAACCATTCAAGCGTGAAGTAGTGTATGGTGACACATACAAGAAAAGAGTATCAAGCAGTAAACGGAGTGCTACGAAGAAAAGTAATACTAAGAAGGCTGAGAGACTGAATAAGATACAGGCACAGAACGCCCCTTCGCACCGAGCTAATCAACTGTTACGTAACCAACGAGAGTAACCCAGCCAAGTAACCTTGCTAAGTTACGGTTGGGGTTAATCTTGATGGCAGTGGAGAGCAGGGGGGAGCAAGCAAGTTGCTGTCAAGCCGGCATAAGGTCAAGCCTACAATGGATTTTTGTTCATGTCAAGTCCTGCAACTGCCCGAAAAAACAGGAATCATCCAACAAAGTCAGAAAAAAGTGCTATTTGTTTCGTTTCAAGATTCGTTTTGCTCGCTTATTTTCGCCAACTTTCCTCAGAAAACTGCTCAAATCAGGCCAAGATTCTGCACTGACTATCACACCTTTGAAACAGTACTCCGGCTCTTTACGATACGACTCACCAGATTGACCAGTGAACATGTCTCTTGACTTGCATAGGCATAGGTAAGTATCTGCTTTGTATTTGCATATCTCTATAGGAGGTAAGAACTTACAGCTATAGATGCTCGAAAGCGTCAGTGAAAGTACTATCAGTCGTAGCATTGTTAACCCTCTCTAGGTTCTTCTTGTCGTTATGTTTGATTACCTGTTGTGCTATAGCTTCGTAGCTACCTTCGATTACAGGTGTTATGATCTTCTTCATTAGTACTGTTGTTAGTATGGACGCTATAGGCCCACCACCTACAAAGGCAAGGCGTGAAACTAGTTGTTTCTTTACGCCCTGCTCTATGAGGTTAAGTATTACTGGGGTAGGATTAATCGTTTAGCTCTGAAATAAGCTTAGCGATATACTCTTTTAGCTCCTTCTCAAGAACTGGATAGATTGCTGCCATTGCCATGTCATCAAGTGTATTGGCTGAATCAGCTACAACTTTCTTTAGTGCTGGCTCTAGCACACCATCAATCAATGCGTTTGACATCCCTTCAAGGTTAATATTCTCTAGTAGTAATGCGATTAATTTTTCTTTCATACGTCCTCCACGTTTGTTGTTTGTATAATGCTACATCAAATCGAGGGCAGAGTAAAGAGCTTTGTTTGCAGATAGGCCTTGGTAGAATCTACCACGTTCAGCGTTTGGTATGAACTTCTTTTGCATATTAGTTACTGCTATGTACGGTTTTCCTGCAAGCTTACCTTCACTTACATATAGTCTATCTTTGTGTACACCTTTGGTTTCCAGTAGTGCTGATGATGCATACCTAGACTCTAAAGCGTTCATGTTGTCGGCTTTGATACCGTTACGTTCAAGGAAGTTAGCCTCTATTGTTGATGGTAGTGATGCTGTTAGCTTCTTGTGTGTGCATTTCTTCACAGTAACAAGTGCTTCTAGTAGTGCCGGTGGGAAATCTACAGTGGTTATCATCTCTGCCAGTGCTTGAAAGCCAGAACTCTTTAGCTCCTTATGTAGTTTCGCAGTCTCAGCATCGTATGTAATACTAGTATCGTCAAGTACTGGAGGAAGTAAATCAAGGTCGAACTCTTCTTCACGCTCTGCCCTGCCTGCTGTTAGTGCTTGTCTCTGTACCTTCTCATAAAACTCTTGTACCAATACTGGGCTTTCACCACCTACATATACGTCTACATATTTCTTATCAGGCCCGTCTAAACGCATGCCCCTGCCAATTCGTTGAAGATAGGCTGCGACTGAGCTAATCTTGTAAGGCATGAAGATAGATCGTACATTGTTGCTACTGAATCCTGCTGTCAATACGTTAACCGTTATTAACATGTCTGCTGATCCATCGGCATTACTCTTAAATGCTTGGATATGGTTATCCCTTATATCTCCAGTAACCTTTGATGTAATAGCCTTAGCGCTTATTCCTACTGCCCTTGCTAATTTCTCTAGCTGTTCGCACTCTTTGATGCCCTTAAGGAATACTATTGTCTTCTCTCCTTTATGCTTTGACGTGTAAATACTTAGGATTGTTTTGTGAATATTCTCTACATCGTCTGCATCTGGTATCGCTATGTAGTTTAACTTAGGTGGTACTAGTTGACCACGATCAATAAGCTCTTGCATAGATATTGTGTAAGATACAGTATCAAACATGTTAGACATATCTCTGTTGTCTCTGAATGGTGTGGCCGTAACACCGAGGAGCAGGCAGTCGTCTGGTAACATCGCAACAATGTCATCATAAGACCGACTACCATGAAGATGGCACTCGTCGATAACGCATAATCCTATGCTGTCCAACTTGCCCCATCGCTCCACCTTGTCCTTAATAGAGAACGACTGCATCGTACTGACGATACAGTTGCTATTATTCTTAGGCATGTTCTGGGCTTGCAGAATCCCAGTATCTAAATCCCAGAATTCTCTGAGACTTTCTTCGTTTTGTCTTGTAAGAACATCTAGGTGAGATAGCATAATAGCTCTCTTCATTGGCATGTTCTTTAAATAGTTGTGCATGATAGCACCAACTATGACTGTCTTTCCAGCAGACATAGGCAACACACATATTGTGCTACCAGTCCCACTGTTGAATGTATCGAATACATCTGTTACACAATCAAGTTGGTAGTCTCTTAGTCTTTCGTACTCTTTTCCGAGCTTGTATGACATACCCCCTCCCCAGTGGATTTGTTAGCCTCTTCTTCCTTGTCTTTATCCTTGTTCCATTTGATCTTGGCGTACCCTTCTCTGTAGGTTTTGGCTCTATTGCCCTTAGTAAAGTTTCGTTGCCTTGCTAGGTTGTCGTACTCAGTGTTGTTACTCATCGCCGTCTCCTTTAAACATTGTGACCTCTGCCACCCTACGTCTTGTAAGACCACGTACCTCAGTAAGAACTCTGAACCCCCACTTGTTTCTAACCTTGGCTTTATTGTACATCATCATGCCATCACAGATTAAGTCTCTATTGTGTGAGTGTATCCCTCTGTTGATAGTAGAGTCACTACGAGTGATAGGCCCACTGCCTAAGTTATATGAGAAACTACATAGCGCATCGAACTCATGCTGGTCTAGTACAAGTCTTGCGTTCTGTAGCTCTGATCTTAGTTTCTCACACTTTTCGTCTACCTCTGACATGAGTTCACGTTTTGCATCTACTTTAGTAATAGGTTCATCGTGCATCGTAACCTTTCTACCAGAAGCATACTTGATAGTTCCGTACCCGATGGTCGGAACGCCTGCTACATCGTAGTAGGGTACTGCGCTAAATCCTTCAAACTCAATTATCAATGCTATTCCTGCCATTGATATAGTTTTTCTTAGATGACTCACGCTTCCCGTACCAGATTGCACTGGTATCGCTGGTGGTATCTCGCTTTGAATTGGCTTCGTCGGTGACGGTTTTGGTAACGGTAGCTCCTGTTGCTTTGTATCTCGTGTTATCCATCTCCATAATCTTCTTAAGTATTTCATGTTGCCTCTCCTCGATGTTAAGTATTGCTGTATTCATTTCGTCGATCATCTGTTTAATTGTAATAAGCGATACCATCTAAACCTCCAGTATCCGGTGTATTGTTATTAAGTCTACACTATTAACCTTAGCATCACCACGTCTTAATGACAGATTTTTTGCGGTCTTGTAATTCAGGTTGTTGCCTACCAGTCGTACCGGCTTACACTTAATGTGGTTCTGCCCATACATAACCA
>Ga0164315_10001819_pt1 | contig 16198 bp, 9 predicted proteins | sample GuaBasSedimGuay6_FD_113737 | JGI IMG/M metagenome (GOLD analysis project Ga0164315, IMG submission 113737) | Subseafloor sediment microbial communities from Guaymas Basin, Gulf of California, Mexico - Guay6, Core 4569-2, 0-3 cm | ecosystem: Environmental > Aquatic > Marine > Hydrothermal vents >...
CCAGTCGGTTAATGGGAGTTTCTCCAATGGAATATTATATGTTATTCTCAAACTTTGATCAAACCTATTCATGGTTCCCATGCTAAATATTTCTCGCCATATTTGCTCTTTATATTTATCCCATGCCTCCGTTTCCTTATCAGGATAAAGAGTAGGTTCATCAATAAAAGCTTTAGCACCAGCATTATATTCTAAAGTTAGCGAACGTGAGAAATCATATTTAAAATCATAATTCCTATTCCAGTTCCAAATACGGTTATATCGAGGATATGTAATTATATCCCCAAAACTCTTATCCCTATCCAAGCGTTGTGTAATATCACGATTCATATCGAACCTGATAGAAAGCACTTTAGGAGCAGTATAAATATTAAAATCTTTAATCAACTTTAACCAATCTGATTTTAAGCCTTTAGACTTACTGAATGGTTTGATGTTTTTGGGTTTATTATTAAAACTATAACCTAATCCACCACGATATACCTTTTGGTCATCGTATTCAATATCAATATTACTGTGCTGATTATGTGAATAGGCAAATGAAGCGTCAAAATTTTCGATATCATAAACTTTGGGTTTCTTTTTACTGCTGCCACGTTCTTTTCTAACATTCATAAAGTTAATGTTAGTTCGCTTCGTTATATCGTTTGTAATGGCCGTAACAGAATCCCTGTTTTGATCATTGGCATATGTATCCAAATCATCTTCAAGCAAGATATCAGGATCGAGAGGATTATATTTTGGAGTTATTTTTCCCTGACTATGATCGAAGTGCATTGGAATTTTAACGCTAGCTTTTTGTCCAAAAAACTTGCCTAAATCCAGATCAGTTGAAACCATATAACTGGTAAGACTTTCCTGAGGGATTTCAGATAATTTCTGTTCAATAGTTCCAAAACCTGCTGAAGTATGTGAAGCCGTAAACGAAACTCTTCCCAGATCAGCCAAGTTCGCTTCGACGCGTCCTGTAGCAGCCCAGCCTGGTGATTTATTAAAGTCGGTTAGCCTTAACTCATCAACCCATATCACTGCACTTTTTGCTTCTCCATCATCGTCAGAATTAGCACCTAATCGCTTAGGATTCCTCACACCAATTAAAATTCCTTTTACATCACTTATTGAAGGACTACCAACAACACTTATTTTTGCTTTTCCTACTAATTCAGAATAAGGTTTATCAATACGAATATCTGAATTGATATCGCGCATAGCAACATTTCTATTATGCTTAACTTTAACCAACTCATCAAGTATAACTTCCATTCTATTATCCTCAGGCCAAATTAATTCAGGATCCTTTACTCCCCATTCTGTAAATGAAACTGGCAATTCATATTCATAATAGTTATGAGTAAAATCGGAACCTATCCTTAAAAATACTGTTAGGTCACCATATTCAGGATTATCGGTTTCAAACATTTTTTCAGCATGCACATACATCTGAATTTTTTTATACTGCCTAAAGTCAAATTCAGTGGTTTTAAAAACGCCTTTTGCGTCACCATCAAGAAGTTCTTTAACCGTTAACTCAAGTGATTGTTCATTCTGTCGAACATAATTAGTAGTACCGAAATTTACTTCTCTTTCTATTCCGGGAGGAATGACATATGGTATTGGATCGCGATTCCCATTTTCTTCAATATTAACTGTTGAAACATTAAAAACAGTTTCACTTGTATTGTCGTTGGCAATATATTCACCTCTTCCTACCAATGAATGCTGATATCTTCTCCACTCTCCTCTTACCAGTTCAAAAGTAGCAAAACGGGCTACAATAGGTTTTTCAAAACCTTTCATAAATACCCTCATAAATCTCACTGATCTAAAATCACTTATGCTACCAACAACTTTATCGGGATTTTGAACCGGAATTTTAAACTGATACCAGTTAACATTTGCTACATCACCATTTGGCAGCGGGACATTATTTGCTGGCCGTATATCAGTAATATAATTTTCTCCAATCACCATTTTATCAGGATCCAGATCAATTACATATTGAAAATATCTTTCTGCTTCCCCCAAAGTATTATCACGATTTATATCTTCAATATTTGGCAGGTTGCTACCTGAAGTAGGATAGTTTTCAGGATTAATATCATCGGTTGGTGAATTCCCATCAGGTCCGTTGAATAATTTATACCTTTCCAGAATACTTGAGTATTTTCCGTCAGAATCATAATCTGCTCCTCTAAAATAATGGTAGTTATCAGTGGAAGGATCTGCCTCTGCCTCATCGTATGCAAGAGGATCTACACTGGATCTCAATAGATTAAGATAATTAGTAGTCCCTGTATGCCAGGAAACCTCATCAGCATCATCAAGACCTTCATAACCAACATCCTGAAAAATTCTTGAACCGCCGGCATTACTGAAAGACTCAACCAAAGCCTGTAAAGTTGGAACCCGACCCCAGATTGTTGTATCCACATCGATAATATCCGGTGATATTGGAAGACCATTCTCATAACTTTTTCTTCCATCACGAAGGATATCTTCTGATATTTCACCCAGGTTGATATACATCTGCCCTTTATTATCAGGATCTTCAGTGAATGGATCCATCATCCAGAATTCGATATATTCAATATTTGCTGCTTCAAAGTCAGATGATTCAATTCGCCTCATGATACCACCCCATCTGGATTCTGGATCTGTCATTGAGCCATCTGCATTTACACCGGAAGTATATTCACTTGAATTTACATCGTAATTATATGGCCCTCTCTCCTCCGGATAAAACGAAAAGTTCAATACCGGAATATTTGTTGGTGTTCCATTGGGGATATCCTTATTCGGGAATACTTCGGTTTCTAAAACCTGACGAGTTGAATTTTTAGATATCTCATTTTTGTCAATATTTGATGGTCTTAAACTTCCGCTGGCATCATAGAACAATGGGTCGATAATATACCAGGCAAATTTAGAGCGATTCATTCCATACTGTAAACCTGTATTTGGTCTTGCTTCGGGAAACAACTCAGTAACCTGACCCTGTGGTGTACTTGCCAAAAACCATGAACCAATATGTTTAAGATCGATGGAAGATTTTGCACCTTCGAAGTCATCAATATATGAAATACCCTCTTTGCCAACAGCCTTGGAATGCCCCGGAATAAACTGGGCAAACTCACCATCAACATTAATCTTCGACATTTGATTACTGGATAGACCCGGTAATAAGTTTACAGCATTAGTAAGCCATTGCGCATCAGTTGCATAACTCAGATCAAGACCCCAAATAGTATTTGAAATTGGATCATCACCATAATTTACTTTATGGGTAAGGGGTCTTTCGGAGAGATTCATAATAGTCCCACCAACTCGAAAATCTTTATTTATCTCATGATCCACACGTACCCCCATCATTCGCTTTTGCTGCACGTTAAACATGGAGTTACTCTCGAGTGAAACATTTATTGGAACACCTGAATTTAGCACCCCTTCATTAATAATCTTAACCCTACCCAGGGTATAATCAACCGTATAGTCAACATTTTCAGTTAACTGAGAACCACCGGCAGTTACCTTTACCGAACCTCTAGGGACATTGAGAGCATTAAGACTGATGTCGGAGCCTGAACTTGAACTAAAATAACCCTCAAGTAAGAATTTATTTTTATCAGGAAATTGCTCAGCTGCAGTTTTGGTCATTGTATAAAGTGAATCGTAAGCATATCTTTCACCGAGTTCGGGGTCATTAGCAAATATGGAGTCGCGGATAAATGAACCAAAAGGTTCAAGGTGAGTAAAGAATAATCGCCCATTATTTGACTGAAAAGTACCACCATTTGTGGCAGCACCATCAATAAAGTCAAATACACCATCACCACCAGGAACCGGATTTAACTGATTATCAAGATCATCAAGTCCAAGAAGATGAATAAGTGGAACACCTGTAACTTCTGGTGGGCCTTCCATAAAATAACCAGTTGGAACTCCTTGATTATCACCGGAATAAAGTATGTTGAAAATAAAGTTATCCCTCTGTACCTGATATGCACCAATGGCATAAACATTTTTCATCATCAGGTTCCACATTGGCATTTTAACATTTAGACTATTACTTCTTAAAAGTTTTACAATAAGACTTTTTGGTGCTACAACACCCTGATCTGAAAACTCTCCAATCTGAAAAACACCATCTTGGCCAATAATAGTATACTGAACAGCCACTGCCAATACCTGATCAGAGTTTAGGGATGTATTTAATGAAATAAAACCCAATTTAGTATTTACGGTATACTCCGATTCTTTAAGTTTTCTTGCATTTTCAAGTTTGACAAAATCTTCACCGGAGACAAAATAATTGCTCTGAGCTAATCCAAAAGGATCGCCTGTTAAGTAACTTGTAACTTCATTAATATTTCTTACCCTGTTTGTATCAAGCCTTGCCAAAAGATCGTTGGAGTGGTTTGATGGAATATTAATTGGTAGAATACCATTTACATAAGGGTTATAAATTTTCTGCTGATCTCCTTCACCAAGATCAGTAAAAGCAACAATATTACGATTTTCCTGAGTGGCAGCCCCAATATTTGTTACCCATACTTCAACTTTGGTTATGTTTATATCAGAAGTTATAATTGGTAAACTTGCGACTGCTCTTTCAAAGTTATCACGAAATGCCTGAGCAACAAAGAAGTGTCTGTTTTGCTCATAATCCAGTGCTGTCAAAACAAATTCATTTTGCTGGGCTCCTCCCTTTACCGTGATATTTTTAGTCTCACTTTGCTGTTCTGAGAAAACTGCAGTAATTCTGGTTTTACCAAACTGCAATTCAGTTTTAACACCAAACAAACTCTGACTTCCTGTTATAAGTGTTGAACGCAGAGGCAAACTTACATTACCTGCTTCAATTAATCTTATTATTTCGTCCTCCTTACCTTCATATTTCAGTTTCAGGGTATTCTCAAAATCAAAAGAAGATTCTGTATTATAGTTAGCCTTAAACTCAATCTTATCACCAATTTTGGCAATAACATTCATCTGGATCTTCTCATTAAAATCGAAATTTGTAGTCTTACGCTGTCGTACGTCAAGTGAGGGGTCATCACGTCTGTTATGAGCAATTCCAAAACTAACCTCGGCAGAACCTTGTGGTCTGATATCTATGGTGTTACTACCAAATATTCTATCGAAGGCTTCTCCTCCAATATGTATCTTTGGGATTAATCTTGAGCCTTCAGTTTCGCCTGTTGTGGCAGCCCTTTCATTCCAATATTTATTAACAGATTTTTGGTTTTGAAATTCCTGAAAATCATCAAAATCTAAAACTGTTGGTGAGCGATAATTGAAATCTCCAATTGTATTTTGAAACTCATAGGAATTAGTTTCAGGATTATAGATTATTTTCCTTTCAATATTTGACGGGTTATTTAAGAATAAAGGGCTTTGTTGATTATCAATATAAGGGTTTCCTGTAAGATCGTTAAATGGAAATATTAAGTCAACGCCACTTGTATCTACAGAAGTTGTATCGCTAACCGATTGAGCAGAACTCTTGGTGCTTAATCCAAAAACAAGGAAAAGCCCTAGTAGACTAGCAATTACTAACTTGTATATGATATTACTTTTAAACCCCAAACTAAATCTTATCACTAAAGTTAACTAACTTATATTCAATCTCTTACAAAGTCTTTAAGGTTTCTTTTATTAGTTCCTCAACACTTTCAATCTGTTTTTGTTTTAAAACCCTGCCAATTGCTTTCTCTGCAGCAGGTTTACTAAAGCCTAAAATCAGTAACCCTGATAACGCTTCCTCCCTTAATGTATTGTGGGAAACATCAACTTTTTCAACATCAATTCCGGCTTTTGTAAGTTTATCTCTTAGGTCGATGACAATTCTTTGGGCTGTTTTGGCCCCAATTCCTTTAACAGACTGCAAAACAGAGGCATTTCCATGAATAATTGCTTCGTATACCTCCCCTGTCGTTAGAGATGATAAAATTAGTCTTGCTGTGTTAGCACCTACACCTGATACAGACAATAAATATCTGAAGAGTTCTCTTTCCACCTCATTTGCAAACCCGTAAAATATCTGAGCATCTTCTCTCACATGAAAATGAAGAAATAATTTTATCTGATCAAGTTCTTTAATTTCTGAATAAGTATTTAAAGAAATATTGATAAAATACCCTATTCCACTGTTCTCAATAACAACAGATGTAGGACATAATGACCTTGCTTTTCCATTAATATATTCGTACATATTTTGCTTCTATTTTGGCTTTTGGTGTTGGTATGGGCAAAAATACAATTTTCCAGGATTTTGCAAAGGTCTGATATTTATATATCCAAAATAATTAAAATCTCCAGAGCCCTACGAGGGTTATCCCCTGATGGTATTCACTATCCCTACAGCATCAAATCCGCATTGTTCCACAAGTTTCATCTTATTACCATGTTCCACAAACTGATCGGGCACGCCAAGTTTTATAATTTTATTCTTATAATTATTTTCATTTGCAAAATCAACTACTGCTGATCCAAAACCACCTACAATGCTACCATCTTCAATGGTCACAATATTTTCAAAATTATTGAATACATAATGAAGCAATTCTTCATCAATTGGTTTTAAGAAACGCATATCAAAAATAGCAGGGTCAATATTCTCCCTCTTAAGAATCTCTGCTGCTTCAATTGCATAGTTGCCTGGATGTCCAAGAGTAAGTATTGCAGTTTGCCTACCTTCAAGAACTTTTCTACCTTTTCCAATTTCAATTTTTTCAAACTTCTTTTGCCAATCCATCTTAGTAGCTTCGCCACGAGGATATCTAATAGCAATGGGAGAATCATTGAATTCCGAAGCGGTAAAAAGCATATTTCTCAACTCAACTTCATTCATTGGTGCGGCAATTACCATATTTGGAATTGGATTTAGAAATGCCAAATCGAAGACTCCATGATGAGTAGCACCATCGCCACCAACAAGACCAGCCCTATCAATACAAAATATAACAGGAAGTTTTTGCAGAGCAACATCGTGAATAATTTGGTCATAAGCACGTTGAAGAAAGGAGGAATAAATAGTGCAAAATGGTTTCATCCCTTCGGTAGCAAGTCCTGCAGCAAATGTAACAGCATGTTGTTCTGCAATTCCTACATCAAATACTCTGTCGGGCATTTCAAACATCATTTTGTTTAAGGCTGATCCACTTGGCATGGCAGGTGTAATGGCAATTATTTTATCATTAGCATGGGCAAGTTCAAGAATGGTTTCTCCAAATACATACTGATATGTGGGTACTTTATTTTGATTTGTTGCTATATCTAATTCACCTGTTTTACGATCGAATTTTCCGGGAGAGTGAAATGTTGTTTGTTCCTTCTCAGCCTGCTCAAACCCCTTTCCCTTTTTTGTAATTATATGAAGAATTTTAGGCCCACGAATTTTCTTAGTTTCCTCAAGAGCCTCTATAAGTTTATTAATATCATGGCCGTCAACCGGTCCCAAATAACTAAAATTTCCTGCCTTTCCTTTTCCCTTCCATATGCTTCCTCTAAGTTTTCCGTAAGTTCCCAGATGAGACATTTTAGATAGATAATCACCAATTGCTCCTACGCTTTTGTCGATGGAGATACCATTATCATTAAGTATTACAAGAATATTTGAATTAGTAACTCCAACATTATTAAGGCCTTCCAGTGCCATACCAGCACTAAGTGCACCATCGCCGATAACGGCAATATGCTCTCTGCTGGTTTCACCTTTTTGCTTAGATGCAATTGCCATTCCCAGTGCTGCTGAAATAGATGTTGAAGAATGCCCGGTTCCAAAAGCATCATATTCACTTTCTTTCATTGAAGGAAAGCCACTAATTCCACCCAGTGTACGATTAGTATAAAAATTATCGCGACGACCAGTAAGGATTTTGTGACCATATGCCTGATGACCTACATCCCAAATTAGTTTATCGTAAGGTGTATTGAAAACGTAATGCAGGGCAACTGTAAGTTCTACAACACCCAGACTGGAACCAAGATGACCAGGATGAACCGAAACCACATCGAGGATAAAAGCCCTTAATTCATCAGCCAACTCAATTAGTTGATTTTTGTCTAACAACTTCAAGTCTGTTGGACTATTGATTTTTGATAATATTGAACCTTCCAGGGGAGTCATTAATTTGTTCTTAAAGAAGCAAAATTAAGATTTATTGGTTAGGGAAAGGAGAAATGGAGGGAATAGGGATTTTTGGGATTTAAAGTAGTTTTGGGAAAAATGCCTTTCTGTCCTTGGGATAATCGTCAAAGCGCCTTTTGTACCATCGATGATGGTCTAGGGCACGGGGAACAAGATTGGCAAATGTCCACAATGCAAAAGAAAACGAAGGTAAGCACCAACTCATTATTGCCCATCCTATCCACTCAATTATTTCACCAAACAGATTTGGTGACGAAACATATTTAAACAAGCCGCCTTGCGGGATGAAATAGCCTTTTTTACCACCTTTTCTGAGCGATAACAATTTATTGTCGGATGTAATATTTAAAATCATTCCTGCAAAAAACAGTATAATTCCAATAATAAATCTGGGGTCAGTGAGCCATGAATTGTCATATCCTGAACTAAGTTCGCCAAACCAATAGCCATTAAAAAACCCATTTGCAAGGTTGAAGAAAATACCAAAGGCCACAATTGCCAGTGGCATTCTCTTTCCATTTTCCTTAATTCTAAAAGGGAAAATAAAAATGCGGTTTAAATAATGAAGCATAAAGAGTCCATAGAAAACATAAACTGCTATTGTTTTTTCGGCTGAGCCGGTAAAAAGAAAATATGAAAACACAATAACCACAGGTATTTCCATTACAATCCATCCAAGACGATGATTAATTGTAGGGCCCCAGGTATTTGTAGTATGACGTCCATAAGGAACTGTGATTTTAAGAAGTAGCGGGAAAATTATTATTGCAAGGGCAATCCATGCAAAAAGGAGATAAAAAAAACAAGATTCAGAAATCATAGTCAAAAATAGTTTTTTTCTGCTTTTAAAGAAATATAGATGTACGACAAACTTCTATTTTTCCTAAAACATAACACAGATAACACAGATGGAACGAATAAACACAGAGAAAAAAGAATGCTGTAATCCTTAAAAAGTAAAGGTTTGCATTTCCCAACCCTCTCAACTCCAGACAATTTAAATACTCTAAATACTTTAGGCACTTTAAGTACTAGAATATGTGTGAACGCTATTTACTGCTGAGGGTAAATAGTTTACTCCAAACCAACAAATTAGAAGAACCACAAATGCAAATGCTAAAATCCATAATGCCATAGTTGGTTTCGTGGCAGTTTTTATTCGGGCATGAATATAAATTAAATAAACTGCCCAGGTAAGGAATGCCCAAGTCTCTTTTGGGTCCCAGGTCCAATAATGCCCCCAGGCTTCTTTTGCCCACAAAGCACCAAATAAAAGCCCCATGGTTAGAAATGAGAATCCAAGATAAACCAGATTATCGGCCAATTGAATGCTTAATGGCTTAAGTGGTTTATTACGATGAACATCAATTAACTGCTTAATGGCAACAATACTTGAGGCTCCAAGTGTGGCATAGGCAACAATGTAAACAATAACATGGGGCACAAACCATGCGCTGTGAAGAGCCGGCATTAATGTTTTATTGAAGTTTTCGGGAAAGTAAATATTCAGAAATAAAAATATCCCTGAAACAAGGAAACTAAAAACCACAAACCAATAGTATTTCCATCGCACATAAAAGATAAAACCGATAATGGACAAAAATAAGGTGTACCAAAGCCTTGTTTCGCCTAAAGTTCGTAGGGGCGGACGTTCAAGTGTAAGCCACAGATTGACAATAAACAAAATCAAAGTGAAAATACCGAGGGCAAGCATTGCCATTCCTATTGCTTTTAATTTCCTATTGCTTTCGCCAAAGCCAATAAAAATTACAGCAGTTAACCAAAGCATTAAAATTATTATCGCGTAAAGTGGAAAATTTAACCAAACCATAATGTTCTAATTTTTGGAATTATTAGCCGTGGGCAGACTTTGTTTTTTAGTTCCCATCCAAAACATATAAACCGATCCTGCAAGCATTAAAAATATGCCTGTGTAAACCACTGGCAGCCATGGGTCTCTTATTAATTCAATTACCGATACATCAGACCAACGGCCTAAATTGGAATCATAACTTAATTGGTAAATTTTCCAGTCGTCGACTTTAAATGGTTTGTTAACCTGCAAATTAAGTTTTTGAGATTTTCCGTTTTTTTGTAATATCTCAATATTCGATGTAAACTCCTTAGCTTCGGGAAACAGCATTATCAACGAATACTCATCGTTGAGTTTTAAGGATTCGTATTGCCTATTAAAACTACCACAACTTACCCAGCCTTCAACCAACACTCCATTTTTATTCACCGCCTTAACCAATACAGAGGGGGCGGCTCCGGTTTCGTTATGGAAATAATATTTGTTTCCGGCTTTAGCCGAAGAATAAATATACTTTTCAATGCTTATTTGCCAATCGAATAAGTTAGCCGTTGCTGCTGAATCAACAAGAAATATATTTTTCCCGTTACCGTGAAGTAATTTCCCTGTGGCATTGTCAACCACCACAAGTTTAGGGTTATATTCCTCTAGAATAAAATCATTTAATTTAATGGCAAAAGGCATTTCATAGGTTTGTTTCGTTGCTTTGTCAACAGCCAAATAATTTATCTCACCTTCAGTAATTTCCATTTGTAAACGCTGCAACTGACTGCTGCCAAAGTTAGCACCAAACAATACTATCCATAAACCCAAATGACTAACAATAAACCCTGCTTTTGGCCATTGAAAATTTCGTAAATTTTTTACTGTTATCATTCCTAAACTCAGCAGCAGCAACAAATTCGCAAAAAGATAGGGCCACGAATTACCCATATGCGACAAACCCAGTTTCCTGATAAGTTCGGGAGCACTGTCATCAAACTGCAATGTAAAACCCATAAAAAGGGTTATTAACAAAAGAAAAGCAATTGAACAAATTGCAGCAGGGACACTTTCAAGCCAGGCAACCACAGCGAGTTTATTTCCGAAAACTGATAATGCTGCTATGAGAAATATGATGCTTCCGCCAAAATACAGATTGAAAGGGTAAGCCATAAGATGGGCAACTCCTCTTTCGTTGCTTGAATATTCTAGCACGAAACCAAGTATCAGTAGGGTAAGAGATATTATTATACCCTCTTTATACTTCCAGGGGTTTCCCCAGATGGTGTTGTTTTTATTCATCCATTTATCATTTGAACCTTATTAGTTATTTTGAACCATATAAGTCATATAAGATCATATAAGTTATTTGAATCATCAGCTTGCCGCATACGCTAAAGTTTTAATGATGTAGCAAGGCAAACAACGTCTTTTTGTTTTTTCACACAACGAAGCAACGGCACAACGTCTTTTTAAATCATCCCCCCTTTGTTAAAATTATACTGTCATTGATGTTTCATCTTATTTAAAATGCAATTAAATTGCTGCAATAATAAAACAAAAAGGCCATCCTATATTTAACAGGACAGCCTTTTAGTTTTAGAACTATTTTCTAATTATTTGTGTAAACAATAGGGTATTTCGATTCCCTTTCTTCTGCTTTTTTATCCCATTCAGGGGCAAGTTCTTTAAGGAATCTTTGTTTATCTTCATTCATTTTCTCCATTGGTAGTCCAATAAACTCTTGTGCTTTTGCTTTAGTAGAAATGTCAGGATAAGGCACTTCACCTTCAAAACCAAGATTTAAAAGCAAGCGTGCAAGTTTAATCCTACCTTCCTGAGCAGTTGTAATACCAGTAGCAATTACACGCGATATTTCAACTGGTGAATGGAAAGAACCACCATGACTGGCAGCCGCATAATCCCAACGCCATTGTGAGTGACGGATATCCATAAGAATATCCTTCATTTGATCTTCTGTGGCGCCTAAGTCCCAGGCTGTTTTAGCTTCAACATGAGCCCTTACAATTAACTCTTCAAGTTTATCGCGGTTTTCAATTACTCTATCCTGACGTGAATAGACATCTTTTAAAAGTTGTGTTGTTTTCTCTTTATGACAAACCATGCATGAGTTTTCGATATTATTTAATGGTGATTGAATATGATGGTCGGTATATTTTTTACCACCTTCACTCATATACGGCATATGACAATCGGCACATGAAACACCTCTTTCGGCATGAACTCCTGTTAGATAAACCTCATAACCAGGATGCTGAGCCTTCAGCATTGGTGCTTTGCTCAACTTATGAGTCCAGTCTTTGAAGTTTTTGGCATCATAATACTCTTCCATACTTTCAACCGACATTCCTTTGTCCCAAGGAAAAGTAAGATATGCGGAGCCTTCAGCACCTGGTCGTTTTTTGTCGAAATAATACTCAACATGACACTGAGCACAAACCAGACTTCTCATTTCCTGATGAGTAGCATTGTTAATGTCTTTTCCCATACGTTGAAAAGCCTCAACAAGGGCAGGACGTGAGATTTGCAGATCCATGGTCTCATTGTTATGACAATCGGCACAGCCAATTGGATTTACAATTTCTGAACCAAGGCGAGCCCATTTACCTGTATAAAACTCTTTAACACCTTTTTCGTTCATCACTCTTGGAACATCAGGACTTTTACATGTCCAGCAAGTTGCTGGCATAGGTCCGTCATTATCATCTGTAGGACCGCCTGTTCTTAAACTATTTCTTAAATCGGAAACAGCATAAGTATGACCTCTCCCCTGATTGTAATCTTTTGCAAAGCCATAGCCTGCCCAAAGAACAACTAGTCGTGGATCAACTTCCAGCATATCAATCATTGCATTACCATTATATTTGGTAGCAAAATTTGACTCGCTATTACGTTGATATGATTCGTACTCTGTGGGGAAATTTTTGCCCCATAGTTCATTACGTGGCTCCCATTCACCAAGTTTAATTTCAGGTTTACAGTTAGAAGCCTCTTCCACTCTTCGTTCAGTAATGGAGGATGCAAGTAAACCCAACAAAAAGACTGCAACGATAGTGACAAAAAATAATACCCAGTTAAGTATTGGTTTTCTTTTATTACTCATGATTATTTATATTTATTAATTGTTTTTTGATTTTACTAATTTGTTAATCCAATTCGGAATAGGTTTTTTAACGACGGGAATTAAATTGTTTTTTGATGCAGATAAACTTCGTACCTTACCATGTGGGACTTCTCTATGGCATTCCCAACATCTTCTACCTTCAGTACGAAAATGATCAAAACTTTTTGTTTTAGTAAGAAGTTTATTATCTGTAATAAGATTGTTGTGGCAGCGAATACAGTTATTTTGAACTACTTCGCTCCCTTCCTCTTTTATTACAATTACTTGAGGTTCAAGCCTTAAAGTAAACATTGTGGCATGTCGAAGTCCATCTTTTGCTTTAAAAAAATACTTATTTAAAACATTATTCTGTGGAACGTGACAATCATTACAAGATGCGTTTTCTCTATGTGAACTATGAAACCAACTAGCATATTCTGAATTCATAACATGACAATTAATACATGTTTTTGGATCATCGGACATATACGAGACTGCATTTGAAATATATAGAATATAAACTGAAAGGCCAAAAAACAAACCAGCAGCAATAGCCACAGCGAATTGCCAGTTTGTAGGCGGTAAAATTGCTCTTAAAATTTTTGTCATTCCTAATTATTTAGATATTGCTATTTCTTTTCGAAAAATGTAGGCTTAAAGGTTATCATCAACCATGCCCAGTTATTAGTGTTTTTATAATTACCACCCTTTAAGACCTGCATGGTTTCTGTTGCAAACATTTGTGAATATCCTGCCTGGAACTGAACTGCCTTGCTTAAACTGTATTTAACAGTTATATCAATCTCAGTTCCTAAACCATTGTTATAATCTTTTGTAGCATCGCTAACTGTTGCTGCTGACATAAAATAATGGGGAATTAATACAAACAGCCATTTGTCATACTTATATTTTAGAGGTAAATAAATATCGGTTAAACCAACATTTCCGCCATGGTTACCAACATAGAAATAATCCATCCAACCATTAAACTTATGGTTAGTTCCATATAAAGGAGCAAAGGACTTATCTTTTCCATTTCCAATATCATTTGTAGCTGTACCTGATAAGTATTCAGTTCCTATACCAAATGAAAACCCTTTAATAAGATGGAATGAAATATCACCACCAAAATACATTGCTGAAAGTTCAACATTCTTGCTGTTTTTTCCTCCTTGATAATAGAAAGCTATGTTTGCTTTTATTTTATCGCCTTTGTATGTAATACGAGGTCCAATAGTTTGGCTGTATGCAATTTTCTCAACAATATTTGCAGTATCAGCATTATCCATATAAGCCCTGCCATTATTTAATGCAAGAAAACTTACTCCAATATTACCAAAATTACCATGGTACCAACCATACTGGAATGTTTTGTAACTATTAACTGCATAATCTGTTTTGTAAAGTGTTTCACCATTTGCATTATAGGCAAGACCAATATCTATTCTGTGGTTTTTAGATGGCTTTATCTTTATGATTGCAGCATCATGGCTACGAGCTTGCTGTGCCCAGGCAACACTACCAAAAATTCTATGGTCATCATAAATTATTTCCTGGCGACCAAATTTTATGGAAAACTTTTCGCTGAACATAACTTCACCCCATGCTTCATGTATAGAAGTTCCATTAACATCGCCTCTGTTTAGCTGACTAACATCACCCCATACTCTAACGTCCTGAAGACTAAGTTTTACTCTAAAGTTTTTATTGGCATAAAAGGCATTCAATCTGGTTCGTTGCGAAATAAAACTGGCTGCTTTATAATCATCAGGTATTAAAGTTTTATACCCATGCCTAAATTCAAATCTTGGCCTAACTTCAGCAGATATTTTAACAGTTTGTGCAAAAATGCTTCCTGAAAGAAGCACTAATACAACTGTAATTATTAAAAAATAAATTCTCTTCATAATAGTAGTTTTTGACTTTCTTTTAATATTTTAAGTATTGATTATATGAAACTCAAAAATACTTATTATCACAACCTTTGTAGTTATTTATTTCACAGCACCGTAAATTTAAATCGTTTCTAAATAATTTTTTTTATAATTATTAGATAACTAGATGTTTAGAAATTGGGGGAAATAAAATGGGCGAAAATATTCCTTAAGTTGTTAATTATTAGCTAATAAGGACTATGATATATATCATAATAACAGGTTGTTTTCAGAAATTTTATGCAATAAAAATTCTAAATATATTCTGATAAACGTTCTTTCTTCATATAATCAACAAAATCTGTAGAAAGAATTTTCACAACATTATTAAAGATACATTTATGAACCGGGCATATTGGGTTTTCACTTTGGCAATCACGAATTTCTACTTCACCCTCAATTGAAGCATAAATTTCGTACATGCTTATATCTTCGGGTTTTCTTTTTAATTTAAATCCTCCTGTGGGACCACGGAAGGAAGATAAAAAACCTGTTTTAACCAGTCGTTGCATTACTTTTCCTATATGGTGCTTAGATTTACCAAGTTGCTTTGAAAGTTCTATTGCATTAATGGGTTCACCTGTTCTTGCCAGTAGTATTACTCCATGAATCCCTATTGATGCAGCATCAGAAAAATTTACAATTGATGACATAGATTAAATTTAATTATTTGCAAATTTATACTTTTTCGGAACTGAAATTCCTAAATCATATTAAAAAAGAGAAAATGATATGGAGCCAAGCCTGAAAGCCGTCAGTCCGGTAATTTCAACAGCATTCAGAATAACCAGAGAGATTGCTGCGCTGCGCTCGCAAAGACGTTCGTGCCTTTTTAAGGTTTGTTTTGGTTGTAATTTCTATTCTAAGAAAGCAACTAAAACCTAGAAATTATTGATTTAACTGATCCAACATAACCTCCTCCAAACAGGTTAACATGAACCAACAACGGATAAAGATTACAATAGTACATACGCTTTTGCCAGCCTTTTTCCAGGGGATAATATTTATCATAGGAAGTATAAAAATCCTTGGAAAAACCTCCAAAAAGTTGCGACATTCCAAGATCCATTTCCCTATGTCCGTAGTAAACGGCCGGATCAATTATTACAGCCCCATTTTTTCCTGTCATGAAATTGCCACTCCATAAATCACCATGGATAAGTGCAGGGGGTTCATATGGGAAAATTTCATCTAAC
>Ga0164315_10001820_pt1 | contig 16194 bp, 9 predicted proteins | sample GuaBasSedimGuay6_FD_113737 | JGI IMG/M metagenome (GOLD analysis project Ga0164315, IMG submission 113737) | Subseafloor sediment microbial communities from Guaymas Basin, Gulf of California, Mexico - Guay6, Core 4569-2, 0-3 cm | ecosystem: Environmental > Aquatic > Marine > Hydrothermal vents >...
CTGGACTTTTGCACCTGACAGTTGGCAGTTCCAATATCCGGATTGTAAACAAACTCCGTCGAACTCCTCGATGACTGTATTGGGATTGATGATTTAGGCTTAGGCTGTTCCTGAGTATTAAAAATATCCTTGTCTCCAGATGCATATTTTATCATAAATATCTCAGACTTTTTAAGATGATATGTAGGTCCATTGATGTTTGAATACTTTTTATAGTCGACATCATGCTCGTTAATTTCAATAACCTTAGCTTTAATTTCATCTCCACTTTTTAGGATTATATAATCCTGACTAAATACATTTAGGCTTAATAATGCTAATAAAAGAATAAATACATTTCTCATCTCTATAATTTTTGGTTAAGTCATTGTTCCAAAAATAATAAAAAATGCACTTGGTTATTAAAGTTTTACATTATTCTTAAGGTTTTTTAGTCACCTTCAGGATTTTTAATCTGGGATTTAAATATTGCCCATCTGCAGGAAGCATTTGGATTTTTTTTACAACATCTATTCCTTCCACAACCTTGCCAAAGGCGGCAAAACCATGACCATCTGAATTGCGCCTTCCATTATAATCCAATGATGGTTGATCGCCAACGCAAATAAAAAACTCAACGGTTGCGCTTCCAGGACCGTAACGAGCCATGGAAATAACTCCATCTTTATGAAGAATTCCTGTTTCTCCAGTATTCTCATGCTCTATGGGAGGAAGCGCATCGGGATGATTATCATCATACAATCCTCCCTGGATTACTTCAATTTTAATATCGCTGTCAGGCTGATTATCCTGAGTTACCACTCTATAAAAAGTTGCCTCTCTTAATCTGTCCTCCTCAATATATTTTAAAAAGTTGGCTACAGTTATTGGGGCTTCTTTTTGGTAGAGTTCTATGGTGATATTTCCTTCGGGAGTTTGTATTTGTATTTCCGGGTTATTGGTGTTCATTTGACAAGCAGAAATAAAAACTGTCAAAACAAACCAAACAAATAAATGTTCCTTTTTTATAAAATCCATAAACACAAAAGTAAAAATAAATGCTACGCTGAATTATTATGATTGCTTAAGATTCAAAATCATAGTATATCCGCTAAATCAGTCTGATCAGTGTACTATTCCATTCCTCTATAAAACCCTAAACCAGACAAAACCATAAGGTTCGAGCAATATCCGGTTAGATATTTCGTCGAAGGTAAATCCCCTTGGAATAATAATTGCCAAATTATCTTCAGGTAAAGGATTTTCAATTGCTATTCCTTCGGAAGACAGATTGTTTATAATCAGGAGTTTTTCATCCTTATAAACTCTATTATAGGCCAATATTCTATCATCATCAATATTTAGAAATTCCGTCTTACCACGACCCATGGCTTTAAGATCCTTGCGTTCATTAAGCAACTGACTTATTATTTCCTTTACCTTGAAATGGAAACTGTTTTCATCTTTCATTTCCCTATCAAGTTTCTCCCAATCAATACGGCCTCTCACCAAAAAACGTGTGTCATCCTTGCCAGTAAGCTTTATTTGTTCTTCATAAAATTTTTCATCATTCAACTTACCAAACTCATCACCATAATAAACAACTGGCGTACCGGTAAGCGTAAGCATGAGCGAATATGCCAGGGCTATTTTATCCTCGTCACGTTCCATAAGTTCCGAAAGACGGGCAGATATTCCTTCCCCAATACGGAAATCCCATTTGGGATTGTGACAATATTTATCGTGTATGAATTTTCTATCTTCTTCAGAAACATAGACCAATTCAAGGCTCAACTCATCATGTACCCGTAGAAAAGAAAGCCACTGGCCAATCTCAGGAATCTCCGGGGTAACGGCAGGACTTAGGGTGTGTTTAATAGGTTGCGCACTTTCAGCAGCGATAGCCTTGAACATCATTGGCATTAAGGGAAAATGGTAGGCAGCATGACACTCATCCCCATTGCCCATATATTTCACCACTTCGTTTGGTTTTTGGCAAGCCTCAGCCAGAAGTAAAGAGCCCGGTTTTGCATAATCCAGTATTGCTCTGAAAAACTTTACAAGCGTATGTGTCAAAGGCAAGTTTTCACAGTCAGTTCCCTCTTCTTTCCATAAATAAGGAATTGCATCGGCTCTGAAACCATCAACACCCATACTTTGCCAATAAAGTAAATTCTTGCTCATTGCAAGTAATACATCAGGGTTTCTGTAATTCAGGTCGGGCTGGAAACTAAAGAAGCGATGAAAATAATACCACTCATCATCCGATTTCTCCCAATTACTATCTTCAATCCCCTTAAAAAGCAGACGAGTTTTGTCAAAAAGACTGATATCTTTCGACCAGATATAGTAATCACGATATGGATTTTCAGGTGACTTCTTTGCCTCCAGGAACCATGGATGCTGGTCTGAGGAATGGTTAATTGCAATATCAAAAATTACCCTTATACCCCTTTTATGTGCCTCATCCAAAAAGTTTCCAAATACTGCCTCCTGCTCCTCTCTGGTAGAATCTTCATTCAGACCTAATAACTCAGGTCTTATCCTGTCGTATTTTTTTATATCGAAGCCTGCATCCCTCATTGGAGAATCAAGGATAGGAAGAAGCCATAGCACATTTACCCCAAGATCCTGCAAATAATCAAGCCTATCAATTAAACCATTAAAATTCTTATTGAAAAGGTCAACATAAAGAGCATAAACTATTGCGTCGCGATACCATTCCGAATCAACGGCATAATCACGGCTTACCGAAACACTACTCAAAAAGTCATCCAGTTTTCCTATTCCTTGTTCCGGATAAAGTTGATTCCAAAGTTTATAAAGCGTGGCCTCCATTTAAAATATTTTATCCAACAAAGATAACTCAAAATGAGAGCTTTTATGCCAATTATTTAAACAAGACCATAGATAAACCCCATTGAAATATTTCCTGCCCGATTATATCTTACTTCAATCGTTTGCAAAAGGCCTTCACCTGACAAAAAGTTCTTGAAGGTATAAATACTACTTTATCAACTGCTTTATCATAGGTTAACAGTCTCATAATACTTATCTTTGATTTTTCATAAAATCATAATAATGAAAACTTCAATTAAATCTCTCTTTATATTTCTTATTTTCTTCATCCCATTGACTTTATTATCGCAAAAAGCGGAAGTTCAGCGTATCGATCCTCCCTTTTGGTGGATAGGCATGAAAAACAGTAGTCTGCAGTTAATGGTTTACGGAAATAATATTTCGCAAACTATTCCAAAAATTACTGATAGCGGTGTGAAACTTAAGCAGGTAATTCTGGTAGAAAGTCCAAATTATTTATTCCTTGATTTGGATCTATCTTCTGCTGAAGCAGGAAGTTTTACAATTGATTTTTACAAGGGAAAGAAAAAGATAGTATCATCAACTTACCAGTTAAAACAAAGGCAGATAAAAGCCGAAGAAATGACAGGCTTTGATAATTCTGATGCTATTTACTTACTCATGCCCGATCGCTTTGCCAATGGAAATCCTGATAATGACGATATGCCCGGCATGCTTGAAAAAGCCGACCGCAGCAATCCCAATGGAAGGCATGGTGGTGATATTCAGGGGATAGTTGACAATCTGGATTATATCAAAGATTTGGGTGCAACTTCAATTTGGATTAATCCCCTATTGGAAAATAATATGTCTGCCTATTCTTATCATGGATATGCAGTTACCGACCTTTACAAAGTTGATGCTCGTTTCGGGACTAATGATGATTATAAAAATTTGGTTCAAACTGCACATAGGAAAGGCTTAAAAATTATCCAGGATATGATATTCAACCATTTGGGTAGCGGGTATTTCTGGAAAGATGATTTGCCAACTGAAGATTGGTACAATCAATGGCCTGAGTTTACCCGCTCTAACTATCGCGGTGGTGTGGTAAACGATCCACATGCTTCTAATTATGATTACAAAAAAATGGTTAAAGGCTGGTTCGACACTTCCATGGCAGATCTTAACCAAAAAAACCCCTTAATGGCAAATTACCTCATCCAAAACTCAATCTGGTGGATTGAATATTTAAGCCTCGACGGAATTCGTCAGGACACTTATCCATATCCTGATAAGGATTTTATGGCTGAATGGATGAGAAGGGTTTTGGAGGAATACCCTAATTATAATGTAGTTGGCGAAGTTTGGCTGTCGTATCCACAAGCAGTTGCTTATTGGTTAGAAAATGATATGAATGCAGATGGATATCATTCTCATTTGACAAATGTATTCGATTTCCCACTTATGTATGCCATTAGCAAAGCCTTTAATGAAGAAGAAGGCTGGTCAACAGGGACAGCACAATTGTATGAGGTTTTAAGTCAGGATTATGTCTATAGTGACCCCATGAAACTGGTGTTGTTTGCAGACAATCATGATGGTGACCGACTTTATACAAAATTAGGTAAGGACATAAGTAAGTTTAAACTTGCGATGGCATTTTTATTTACCGCTCGTGGTATACCACAAATTTATTATGGAACAGAAATATTAATGACAGGACATGAACATCAGGGTCATGGATTTATAAGAGAAGACTTTCCGGGTGGCTGGGATAGTGACACAAATAGTGCTTTCAGCAGAGAAGGACGTACAGATGAACAAAATGAGGCTTATGATTTCCTTAAAAGACTGATGAACTGGAGGAAAAATAATAATGCTGTTCAGGAAGGTAAACTCACGCATTATCTACCTGAAGATGGGGTTTATGTATTTTTCAGACATACAAAGAATGAAAGTGTAATGGTAATGCTTAACAATTCAAATGAAGATATAGAAGTTAATTTGGATCGATTTTCTGAGAGCCTCAAAGGATATTCAAAAGGACAAAATGTTTTAGACAGAATGTATTGGGAAACTCTTGACAAAATTATTGTTCCGGCAAAGTCGCCATTGATTATTGAATTACATTAAATAATAGTACACTGATTAGACTGATTATTATGATTGCTTAAGATTGAAGGTTAAAATTGAATAAACAAAGAATCATAATATATCAGTTCAATCAGTCAGATCAGTGTACCATTAAAACATTAATAAATGAATAACAATAGGTTATTATTATTTCTAATTTTCTTCACATTAGTAACCAATCTCAATGCACAAATTGCATGGCTTATTCCTGCTGACCCAAAACCGGGTGAAGAGTTTACTTTATTTTTCAATCCCACAGAAGGAAATGCTGCTTTGAAAGATTATGATGGCACAGTTTACTTTCACACTGGTGTAATTACCGATCGAAGTATTGATGGTGGCGACTGGAAACATGTAATAGGTAATTGGGGCAAAGCCGATGAAAGGGTAAAAATGAGTGCTGTAGGCGATGGTACACATAGTGCTACTTTTATTATAAATGACTTTTACAGTCTTCGCAGTGAAGAAATACCACAGATGCTAGCCTTTGTCTTCCGCAGTGAAAATGGAGGATTAGTTGGCAAAACAAAAGATAATGAAGATATTTTCCTTGTTGTAAACGGCTTTATTCCTGTACAAAAAGAGCAATCACCCTTCCTTTTTGAAAACAGAAAATATCTTTCTCATTTTAAAAATGGTCAGAACCTAAAGATACTTACCGACAAAGGTCTGGTGGAGATTATTCCCTATTCTGATGACATCATTGAAATAAGGCATCATAACACTAGCATTGGGAAATCTGCAAAATCAGATGCAGTAATCCTAAATCCTCAATCTGTTTTAACTGAAATTAAATCCACCGACAATAGTCTGATATTAAGCACAGCCGGACTGAAAGTGATAGTCAACAAAAACCCTTTCTTTTTGACGTTTGAGTACAATAACAAACTTATTCTGGAGGAGGAAAGAGGTTATTTTAAAAGGGAAGAAAACAGTGGTTTAAGATTTAAATATAGTGCTAATGAGTATTTGTACGGACTTGGTGAAAGGGCAAATGCATTTAGCTTAATCGGAAGCAAATACAAACTCTACAATCGTCCGAAATACGGGTATGAGTATGGCGCCAAAAACCTTAATTATTCTGTTCCTTTGTTGGTTTCATCTAAAAAATATCTCTTGTTTTTCGACAATCCTCAGAAAGGCTATGTGGATATTGGTGAAACAAAAGATGGAGTTATTGAATGGGGTGCCATTGGCGGAATGATGAAATATTTTGTCGTTGCCGGTGATGATTTTAAAGAGGTAATGAGTAATTATGGTAAACTAACGGGAACACAGCCTTTACCACCTCTCTGGGCACTGGGAAACCTTCAAAGTCGAATGGCATATCGAACCCAATATGAAACCGATTCGATAGTTACCTTAATACAGAAAAATGACTTCCCGCTGGATGCAATGATATTGGATTTTTACTGGTTCGGTGACAGCATACTTGGAACCATGGGTAGATTAAAATGGTATGAACCGAACTGGCCTCAACCGGAACAAATGATTGCAAACTTCAAAGATAAAGGAGTAAAAACTATTCTTATTACCGAACCATACATTCTCGATTCACTTGAAAATTTCAAAATTGCCGACAGTCTGCAGATACTTGCAAAAGATAGTCTGGGAAATTCGTATGTCAATAAAGGGTTTTATTTTGGCAATGGTGCATTAATAGATATTTTCAAACCCACAGCACAAGACTGGTTTTGGCAACAGTATCAAAAGCAAATGCCTTTGGGTGTCGCCGGCTGGTGGGGCGATTTGGGAGAACCTGAAAATCATCCTTCGGACCAAATACACATAAATGGAATGGCCGATGAAGTACATAATATTTATGCACATTACTGGCATAAAATGTTGTTTGAAAACTATCGCACCTACTATCCGGAAAAAAGGCTCTTCAATCTAAACAGAGCTGGCTTTGCTGGTTCACAGCGATATTCAATTTATCCCTGGACAGGTGATGTTTCCAGAAGTTGGGGAGGCTTAAAAGCACAGTTACCTCTTATGTTACATATGAGTTTAAGCGGTCTCCCTTTCATTCATTCCGATGCAGGTGGTTTTGCTCAAGGAACAAAAGATGAAGAACTTTATACCCGATGGCTACAAATGGCTTGCTTTTCACCAATATTAAGACCTCATGGATCAGACATTCCAAGCGAAGTTGTTTATTTTAATGATACCACACAGAAAATAGTCAGGACGTTTATGAAATTGCGTTACTCCTTGTTACCCTACATTTACACAATTGCCGCACAAGCACATATTGATGGGTATCCGATTGTAAGGCCGCTGTTTTTTGAATTTCCCGCCGACAAAACTGTATACGATGTTGGTAATCAATATATGTTTGGCGAATCTCTATTAGTTATTCCAATAGTTGAAAAAGGACAAGACTCCATTAAAGTTTATCTACCGGAAGGAAATGACTGGTATGATTTCTGGACTAATGAAAAATTCAGTGGCGGAAATTGGATAGATGTTAAAGTCAATCTGGAAACAATTCCTATTTTTGTGAAGTCCGGATCTTTCATCCCAATGACTGAGGCTGTTAACTCTACTGACGACTATTCAACTGAAAACCTGACTATCAAATATTATGCTTTAAATTCCAGTCAAAAAACATCACAGTTTATGTATGAGGATGATGGAAAAACATTTGGTGCTTATGAAAAAAATATTTATTCTAAACTAGTGTTCAATGTTAGTGAAACTGATGATGGAATTGTAGAAATAGAAATAACAAATAAAGGAAATGGCTTTATTGGAATGCCTGAGAAAAGAAAAATTGAACTCAGAATAATCGGAATCGACGACATAAACAAAATTGAAAGTTCAGTTATCAAAGATTTTAAAGAAAAAAAACGAAAACTACGTTTCAAAAAATATGAAAATGAAATAGTTACTAAATTTGATTTAGGAAATTCAAGAATAAGTATAGAACTAGTTAAATAGTTACTATTCTGTTACCCTCACCATTTGAGAACGTTTAGTCATAGAGATAATAACAAGTTTATTTTGCCACAAAGACTCGAAGACTCAAAGTAACACTAAGGGTTTTGTAGAAACTAATTTAGCAGAAGTTTTAGGTTTGTGAGTTCTTATTGTTCTTGATTGCAACTTTCCCTTTGAGGTTCTTCGTGACTTTGAGGTGGGTTTTGTTACGCCACCAAGACTCAAAGGCTCAAAGCAACTCTAAGGGTTTTGGCTCTGACGCATGACAATTCTTGTTTCGTTTTTAAGAGTTCTTATTTTGTTGTTGTAAAAATATCACTTTGAGAACCTTCGTGACTTGGAGACTTAGTGGCATTATTCTATTTTGCCACAAAGACTCTAAAACTCAAAGTTTCACTAAGGGTTTCTAGGATTTACAGATTTATTACTTTTACCAAAACAATTGAGATCCTAAATAACTCTGTGATTTGATAACTAAACCCACTAATTATTAATAAATATTATTATGAGAAATCATAAAGAACCACTTCCTGAGGAATTAGAGAGAATAGCAAAAGTAATTGTAAACTCGGCATTTAAAGTTCATAAAGCACTTGGTCCAGGATTGTTGGAAAAAATATATGAAATAGCTATGGCTCATGAGATAGAAAAAGTTGGATTAAAAGTAGAACGCCAAGTTTCATTTCCAATAGTTTATGATGGAATTGAGTTTGATGAGGGTCTTAGATTAGATTTGTTGGTTGAAGAAAAAGTAATTTGTGAGTTAAAAGCTATTGATCAGGTAAATCCTGTTTGGCAAGCTCAAGTGTTGAGTCACTTGACTTTGCTTGATAAAAGACTAGGGTTTTTGATTAATTTCAATGTGCCAATTATTAAATTAGGGATAAGAAGGTTTATTAGATAAGATATTAATAATTTAAAGAATTTGAAGCAAGTTTATTTCGCCACCAAGACTCAAAGGCTCAAAGTAACACTAAGGGTTTTGGTTCTGACGCATGAGGATTTGAGTTTCGTTTTTATGAGTTCTTAATATATTGTTTTGAAATCTCCCTTTGAGAATCTTCGTGACTTAGAGACTTCGTGGCAAGTTTTGTTTCGCCACAAGACTTAAAGGCTCAAAGTAACACTAAGGGTTTTGGTTCTGATGCATAAGATTTTGAGTTTCGTTTTTATGAGTTCTTAATACACTGTTTTGAAATCTACCCTTTGAGAATCTTAGTGACTTAGAGACTTCGTGGCAATAAAAATTAAATAAATAATAAAATATAAATAAGATGAATAAAAAATTATTTTCGCTGATTCTATTAGGACTGGTAGTAGTATTAGTTTCCTGCAAACAGCCGGAAAACAATAAGGAAAAAGATAATAACGAAGAAGAAATGACAGAAACATCACATTACGACTGGAGCAGAAATGCTAATATTTATGAAGTAAACATCAGGCAATACACCGAAGAAGGTACTTTTAATGCCTTCCGTACACACTTGCCACGATTAAAGGAAATGGGCGTCGACATTTTATGGATTATGCCCATACATCCTGTTGGTGAACTAAACAGAAAAGGAACACTTGGCAGTTATTATGCTGTGAGAGATTACAAAGCCGTAAACCCTGAGTTTGGAACAATGCAGGACTTTAAAGAACTTGTGAACGAGGCACATGCACTGGGGATGAAAGTTATTATCGACTGGGTGGCAAACCACTCTTCATGGGATAATGTATGGCTGGATGAAAATGAAGACTTTTATGAAAAAGATGAGCAGGGCAATTTTATTTCTCCTTTCGACTGGACAGATGTAATTTCATTTGATTACAACAATCAAGAAATGAGGGGTGCCATGACAGATGCCTTGAGATTTTGGATTACCAATGCAAATATTGATGGTTACCGTTGTGATGTTGCAGGAATGGTTCCAACCGATTATTGGGATAATGCCAGAATTGAATTAAATAAATTAAAGCCCGTTTTTATGCTTGCTGAAGATGAGGATAATGTGGACCTCCTTCGTGCTGCCTATGATATGAATTATGCTTGGAAATTACATCATCATATGAATGATATTGCCAAAGGTGAGAAACATGCAAAAGATCTTTGGGCATATTTTCTTTGGAGTGGAACTACATTTCCTATGGATGCTTACCGCATGAACTTTATTACCAACCACGATGAAAACTCATGGAACGGTACTATTGGAGAACGTATGGGTGACGCCGCTCCAGCAATGGCAGTATTAGCATGGACAGTTCCTGGTATGCCTTTAATTTATAGCGGGCAGGAAGCAGGTCTTGATAAAAGGCTGGAGTTTTTCGAGAAAGACACCATCAACTGGGATAATGTAGTTTATGCTGATTTTTACAAAACATTAAATTCGATTAAGAAGTCAAATCCTGCTCTTTTAGCTGGCGCTGAAGGTGGTATGATGATACAACTAAGTGAAGGACAAAATGATAATGTTTTCGCCTTTTCGAGGGAAAAAGACGGAAACCAAGTTGTTGTGGTTTTAAATCTAAGTAAAAGTGCTCAAACTTTTACTATTGATGGAACTCAGGTTTCAGGTGATTTCACAAATCCATTTTCAGGTGAAACAATAAATATCAAAGAAAACCTTGAATTAGTACTTTCTCCCTGGGAATATTTGGTTTTAACTAAATAAGTAATTTCCTTTTAGAAAAAACTTTGTGTCTTATCGTCTTTGTGGTTGATTTTCACTCAACCGATAAGGCGCAAAGAAGATATTTTCATTTTAATAGCAAAGCATAAACTCAGTGTCTCTGCGCTTTTGCGATTTATTTAATTAACACCTGTTAAGAAAACAAAAAGTATTATGTTTGAAAAAACAGTACTTTCGCTTACTAGAATTCTTTCCTAAATAATATTGCATGAAAAGACAGGTTACCATTAAGGATATTGCTGAAAAACTTGGTATAAGTATTTCAACGGTCTCCCGTGCTTTAAAAGATCATCCTGATATTAGTGTTAAAACAAGACAGGCAGTAAAAGAACTTGCTAAGTTGCTTGGGTACAAACCTAATCTTATTGCTTTAAACCTGAAACATAGCAAAACAAATACAATTGGCTTAATAGTTCCCGAAGTGGAACATCATTTCTTCTCAAAAATAATTAATGGAATAGAGGAAGTTGCTTACGAAAACAACTACAATGTATTGGTTGTTCAATCCAATGAATCCTACATGCGAGAAGTGCTTAACACCCAGACATTAATAGCAAACCGTGTTGATGGGGTATTGGTTTCATTTTCGAAGGAAACTCAGGATTATTCACATTTTCAACAAATGGTAGACTATGAGATTCCCATTGTTTTTTATGATAGAACCATAGAAGGATTTCATGCAGACGGCGTTATGTGTGATGATTATTCAGGCGCCTACAATGCTGTTAACCACCTTATTAACAGGGGGTGCAAGCGAATAGCACTGTACTCTTCACCTCAGCATATGCTCATTGGAAGAAATAGATTTGAAGGCTATAAGGCTGCTCTGGAAAAAAATGGCATCGAATTCAATAAAGACCTTGTTTATGCATGCGATACATTTGAATCGGCCATGAAAATTTCCAGAAGTGTTTTAAAAAAACATGATCGACCTGATGGTATTTTTGCCGTAAATGACCTTACAGCAATTGGAGTTATGAAAATAGCCAAGCAATTAGGTATAAGTATTCCGGATGAATTAAAGATTGTTGGTTTTGAAAACAGTAATACTGCTTCAATTTGCGAACCTGAACTGACAAGTGTTGATCAGTTTGGTTTTAACCTTGGGAAGAAATCAGCTGAACTATTATTAAAACGAATCAAAGAAGTAGACTTTGATTATAAACCTATCACTTTGAAATTAAAAACTGAGTTAGTAATTAGGGGCTCTAGTTAGTTGGCAATCTTCAGTCGATAGTCTACAATTGGCAGTTTATAATTGCCTAATAATTCTAAAAGAATTCTATTTATCATGCACTATTCCTTTTTATCAAAATAACTACATTTGCCCTCCAATTTTATATTTATGAATCTTATCTATATAGTATGGGATATTAGTCCTGAAATTTTTTCTATTCCTCTTGTCACTCCTTTAGTTGGTGGGCTTTCTGTTAGATGGTACGGGCTTCTGTTTGCCTTTTCATTTATATTTGGCTATATAATTATGAAGAAGATGTTTATAAATGAAGGGCTTGGAGAAAAAGAACTTGACCAGGTTTCAACTTTTATGTTGGTTTCCACAATTGTAGGTGCCAGACTAGGGCATTGTTTATTTTATGAACCTTCCTACTATTTATCACATCCTTTCGAAATTCTTAAGATTTGGGAAGGTGGTCTTGCAAGTCATGGTGCGGCAGTTGGAATATTTATAGGACTTTATATTTTTACAAGAATAAACAAAAAACCCTATTTATGGATACTTGACAGAATGGCGATAATTGTTGCACTATCAGGATTTTTTATCAGATCCGGAAACCTGATGAATTCAGAAATATTTGGAGATATAACAAGTCTGCCATGGGGATTTATTTTTATACGTTATTATGATCCAGTTTTAGCCATTGACCCAAGGCATCCTACACAAATTTATGAGGCTCTGGGCTATTTGACAATATTTGTCTTTTTATATCGCTTTTATTGGAAACAAAAAGGTAAAACAAATAATGGTGAAATTTTCGGCTACTTTATGGTACTTCTTTTCGGACTAAGATTCCTTATTGAATTTATAAAAGTGCCACAGGTTGGTTTCGAAGAAACAATGTTTTTAAACATGGGACAAATCCTAAGTATCCCCCTTATTCTAACAGGTTTCATAATGTTGTGGATTTCTAGAAGAAACAAGAATTTAGGAGTCAGGAATCATGATAAGAAATAGCAACAATGTCCTCCCCCCACTGGGGGAGATCCACCTCAGGCGGAGAGGGGGTCTATCTCAAATTCAACTTACCTACTTCTTCATAAAACAGGCTATCAATTTCGTTGGCTCTGTCAAATTGTTTAAACTCTCTGGCCACTTGTCCCAATCGCTGCAATACAGCCAATGACTCTTGAATTTCATTTTGGTATGCATTTATGAATTTTGGTTCCAGGCTATTGTAATATGCCAACTCCTCAGAATATCTGTTGAAAATAATATCAACTACTTCATTAGCCTTATCATCTGACTTAGCTTCAAAATATAAACCAGCCCATGGAATCATATAGTAATCGTAAGGGAATTTATTATGTGGGAAAAACTCAAGCCCCCTATCCAAAGCCATAACCGCTGAATCTGCTTTATTATCATTGATAAGAGCCTGACCTAAGCGAAGATAGTTTTGTTTTGCCATGCCTGCGTTTCTGTCACTTTCACGATCTACAACAACATCATCTTCATTTAGTCTTCCCCATCTAACATCATCAGCCATTAATACTTTATAAGTTTTATTTGCTTCAACACCGCCAACCTTGTTGATATGCTCTTTAGCTGGATAAGGCATAAATCTGTAAACTACACCTTCTAAATGACAGTATTTATCTACATCTAAAACCTTTTTAATGGAGTTTGGATTAGCAAAGTAAATAGGTCGCTCCCAGTTATTTGTTGCAATAATATCAAGTAACATAAGGTCGTTTCTGAAAAGACCACCTTGCTTTATATTCCAGTTAATCTGACTAACAATCTTATCTGCATTTTCTGGTCCAACAGTTCCTGTTTTAACAACCTGCGCTGAATCTACTTTTAAACTTAGTTTTTTTACCGGCATATAATTTATCCAACTACCATTTTGCAGGGGAATCTTTGATCCTTTACTATTATCCTTTATAAAACTTATAGCATCCTGAACACTTGATCTCTCCTCAATACGCTCAAAAACAGGCATATAATTCTGATCACCCATTTGGTAAAACTCAGGACTAATACTCAATGGTAATCTGTCGGATTCATATACCTTTTTACCCATTTGATTTACATACCAGTCACCAGAAGAGAGCATATAGTTCACCACTCTGACATCAGTTCTGAAACCTTCTACTTCCTGTGCATACCAAAGAGGGAAAGTATCGTTATCACCATTGGTAAACAATATAGCATTTGGTTCGCAGGAAGCGAGATACATTTTAGCAAAATCTACCGCTGCATATTTGCCCGAGCGATTATGTGCTTCCCACCCTTCAGTTGCCATAATTGTAGGTACCAGCAATAGCGATAATACAGAAGCAATTGCAGCAGCCATAGTTTTATTACCCATAAATTTCTTTAAGAAATCAAATACTGCTAGCACACCCAATCCAATCCAGATAGCAAATGCATAAAAAGAACCAGCATAGGCATAATCCCTTTCACGAGGCTGTAATGGTGTTTGATTCAGATAAATTACAATTGCAAATCCCGTAAGTAAAAACAAGAGAAATACAACCCAACTATCTTTTTTACTTCTTTTCAGAAGATAAACAAATCCAAGTATTCCCAATAATAAAGGCAAAAAGTAAAATCTTGCTCGGGCAGGATTTGCCATACTTGACGGCAAATTGCTCTGATCACCCAACCTCATTTTATCAAGGAAATTAATACCACTAATCCAATTGCCATTTTGAATCTCTCCCTGACTTTCCATATTATTTTGACGCCCAACAAAATTCCACATAAAGTACCTTATGTACATATGATTTAGTTGGTAAGTAAAAAAGTAACTCAGGTTCTCTCCAAATGTTGGTCTATAAATAACTTTTGAATTTCCCTGACCATCAGTTACACTAATTGGGGTTCCTTTATCACCTCCAAATCTCTTATAAAGAGTAGCATGCATAGGCTTCTGACTACTCCACATTCGTGGAAAAAACCCAGTAAATCTCTTATCATAAATTGGTTTAGTACCTTTCCTGTCATCCTTAATAACATACTTTCCTGTTTTACTGTCTTTCATATAAATGGGAGAGCCATCCTCAGAACCTACTGTTGGTGCATTATAATACTGACCATGAAATATTGGCCATGTTCCATATTGCTCACGATTAAGATATGAAAGCATGCTCAATGCATCTTTTGGATCATTTTCATTAATGGGAGTATTAGCATTGGCTCTTATTATCAATATAAAGAATGTTGAATACCCAATTAAAATAAAGGTAAAAGCCAAAACAATAGCATTAAGAACCACCTTACCCTTTTTATGAGTATAATAAAGTCCAAAAACAATCAGTCCAATAATTAATGCAAAGAAGAAAATTGTACCAGAATTAAAAGGTAGTCCAAGCCCATTTACAAATGCATATTCAATTTTACCTGATAGACTAACTGTCCATGGAATTATAACATACATTATAAGCGAGAGTATAACTAAGGAGATTATTCCTGCAAACAGAAATCCTTTGGTAGAAAACTTATATTTTTTAAAATAATAGACATAAACAATAGCCGGAATAGCTAGCAAGTTTAATAAGTGAACACCTATTGACAGTCCAATAATATATGAAATTAATAATATCCACCTGAATCCCAGACGTTTATGAGCAACCTCTTCCCATCGAAGAATGGACCAAAAAACCACCGCCGTTAAAAATGATGACATCGCATAAACTTCGCCCTCAACTGCAGAAAACCAAAAAGAATCCGAAAAAGCATAGGCCAAAGAACCAACTATACCTGCTCCAAAAACAGCCCAGCCATTGGATGTTGAAATTTCTTCATCAAATGATTTTGTAAAAAGTTTCTTGGCAAGCATCGTAATTGTCCAATACAAAAACATTATTGTAAAACTACTTGAGAGTGCTGACATCACATTAATCATCAGAGCAACATTGGTAACATCACCAAATGCAAACAACGAAAAGAAACGGCCGAGTAACTGAAATAAGGGTGCCCCTGGTGGATGACCTACCTGTAATTTATAAGCAGTAGCAATATATTCACCACAATCCCACCAACTTGCTGTCGGTTCCAAAGTAAGAAAATAAGTAATTGTTGCAATGGCAAAAACAAGCCATCCGATAACATTGTTTAGGTATTTATAATTCTTCATCAGTCTGAGGTTTCTTGCAAGAAATTTTTAAAGGAGCGAAAATAGGAATTTTAAGCAAACATAATTTTAGAGCGGGTTTTTATTTAACAGATTTTAATAATTTCGCTGGGTTGAAAAAAGAGTTAGGAGTTAAAGGTTAGTAATAATGTGTAACACAATAACGCATAACAAATAACTAATAATAATTCATACATAACAATTAACGCATAACAAATAACAATTAACGATGACATTAATAATTAAAGGCAGTGGACTTAGCGTAGAAGATGTTGTAATGGTAGCCAGAAAAGGTGAAAAAGTTGAATTACACCCTGATGCACTCTCGCGCATAAAAAAATGCCGGC
>Ga0164315_10001822_pt1 | contig 16170 bp, 14 predicted proteins | sample GuaBasSedimGuay6_FD_113737 | JGI IMG/M metagenome (GOLD analysis project Ga0164315, IMG submission 113737) | Subseafloor sediment microbial communities from Guaymas Basin, Gulf of California, Mexico - Guay6, Core 4569-2, 0-3 cm | ecosystem: Environmental > Aquatic > Marine > Hydrothermal vents...
ATTGTCTCGGTCATCTAGCCGTTGCAGGAAAGCACTCAGTTCATCGCCAAACTCGCAGCCTATCGCGTTGACATACGAATTAATCAGCAGGAACAGATTGCCGCTGGCGAGGGTCGTTTGCGCTCGCCCGTATGTCAGGTGGCCAGTGTCTCCTGGTAACAGGGTGACTTTGCCGTACTCGCCTCGGGCAGAGCCAGTTTCAAATATATTAACAATCGCTTGCGCTGTGGCCTTTTGCAGATCATCCATGGGCCCAATCCTGTAATCTCTGTCTGGTACAGAGGTGGAAGTGGTCGCAATAACGGCTGCTGGTAGCGGTTTTGGTGGATCTGCAAGTTGCTGATGAGACTTTCATATGAACGACGGTCCTACATATCTAGCGGTAGTAATCGCGTCCTAACCTATCAGTTTTTCCGGTGTGGTCGATTACCGTCTCACTCTATTGACCATCCAGCTCACCAGAAACGAATTTTGGCGCACGGGCAGGCGTTGAGTTTATTGAGTGCAGAGGAGGTATCGTCCTCTTCGTCTTCTCAGCCCCATGGTCGTTACAAACGTGTTCCCCCTGGTTTGACAACTACCCTGCGCTGGACCAATTTACGTAGGACTCAACCAATGCAACAACGGAGCCAGACACCCTCTTGGCCGCCAAACATAACTATCGTGAGAGGGTTACTTATGTCTCAGCACTCTGTAACTGCTTGAGATATTTTTTTCGGAATGGTGATGTCTGTGCTCGCTTCCCCGGCGACTGGTCTCTGAGTCAGCTACCCGATTTCCAGACCTTCGGGGTACCCTCAACATCGGCGGCCAGTGTCCTGGCATCCCTCAATTGGCCGACCCATGCCCGGGTCCAGGCTTTTAATGGCTGTGATTTGGTCTGCCGGGAAATTCAGCTGCATCTCGACCAGTTTGCTCATCGCGCCCATGCGGTTGCTCTGTTGTTGATTTCGGGCATTGAGTGAATCCGGTCTATGTACGAGGTCTCTAAGTCTACGGAGTTTTTTAGGTAACAGTGTCCACAGACCTGTTCAATCGCCGCAGGGAAACGGGTAATAGCGGTAGCCTTGATCTCGCTACCTTTTTTGCGGGTCCGGGCTGCTACAGCCTTAGTGGTAGTTAAGTAATCCAGCAATAACTCATATTAAACCCCCATTGCCTCTTGTAGCGCCTGGCCAATAGCCTGTTCGGTGGCATCGACCACTTGCGGGGTGCTGCACTGGCTGATGGCGGTGTCGGGGTCTTTCAGCCCGTTGCCGGTAAGGGTGCAAACCAGGGTGCTGTTATCGGCAAATTTACCGTTGCCGGCGTCTTTGATTAGCCCGGCCAGTGAGGCGGCGGAGGCGGGTTCACAAAAAATGCCTTCGCGTTCGGCGAGTAGTTTTTGTGCGGCGAGAATCTCTTCATCACTGCACTCGTTAAACCAGCCGCCGGATTGTTGCTGAGCTTCTACGGCCAGATCCCATGATTGCGGATTGCCGATGCGAATGGCGGTGGCGACGGTTTCTGGGTGCTCTACCGGTGCGCCGCGCAGGAAGGGTGCGGCACCGCTGGCCTGGTAGCCGCACATGGTGGGCTTGCTAGCGGCCGTGCCGTTGTCAAAATATTCACGATAGCCCATCCAGTAGGCGCTGATGTTGCCAGCGTTGCCGACGGGTAGGCAATGATAATCGGGGGCGCGACCGAGGTCGTCGACAATTTCGAACGCGGCGGTTTTCTGACCCTGCAGGCGATAGGGGTTGATGGAGTTCACAATGGTCAGCGGCAGGGTCTTGCCGAGTTCTTTGACCAGGCGCATGCCGTCGTCGAAGTTGCCACGAATCTGCAGAATGTGGGCGCCATGCATCATTGCCTGAGCAAGTTTGCCGAGGGCAATTTTACCTTCGGGAATCAGCACAAAGGCGCGAATACCTGCGCGCGCTGCATAGGCGGCAGCGGCCGCTGAGGTGTTGCCGGTGGATGCACAGATGATTGCCTGACTACCTTCGTCGACGGCCTGGGTAACGGCGACGGTCATGCCGCGGTCTTTAAACGAACCAGTGGGGTTGAGGCCTTCGAATTTGACATGGATGTTGAGGTTGCCAGGAATGGTCGCCGGAATGTTCTGCAGTTGAATCAGTGGCGTGTTACCTTCGCCCAGGCTGATCTGCCGGGCTTCTTTGCGGATCGGGAGGAGTGACTGGTAGCGGTCAATCAGACCGATATAGCGATTGCTCATGTTGATTGCCTGGTGTTGAAATGTTCGACGCGAATCATGGTGACTGCGCCAACAATGGTCTGTAAAGCCTCTATCTGTTTGATCGCCTCGACCATCTTTTGTTCGATTACCCGGTGGGTCAACATAATAATGGTGGCCTGGGTGTCGTGCTGCACGGGCTCGGTTTGCTCGATCGCTTCGATACTGATGCCGAACTGGCCAAGAATGCCGGTAACTTCTGCCATGACGCCAGGTTGGTCAGCGGCGCGCATGCGCAGGTAGTAGGCGGATTCAACGGCCTCGATGGTTAGTAGGGGAATATTTTTGAGTCGTTCCGGTTGAAAACCGAGGAAGGGCACTCGCTGTTCTGGTGTTGCGGTTAAGGCTCGCGCGATATCGAGTATGTCGGCCACCACGGCAGAACCGGTGGGGCCGCCGCCTGCGCCTGCGCCGTAGTAGAGGCTCTCGCCGACGGCATCGGATTGAACCTGAACGGCGTTCATGACGCCGTGAACATTCGCAAGGAGCTGAGTCTGCGGGATTAATGTCGGGTGCACGCGTAAGGAGACCCCAGACTCGGTCTGCTCGGCGATGCCTAGATGTTTGATGCGGTAACCAAGTTTCTCGGCGTTGGTGACATCTTCAGCGGTAACGGTGCTGATGCCCTCGGTAAACACGGCAGGAAAATTCAGCGGAATGCCAAATGCAATTGAGGCCAGAATGGTGAGTTTGTGCGCGGCATCGATGCCTTCAACGTCAAAGGTCGGGTCGGCTTCGGCGTAGCCAAGCTCTTGCGCTTCACGAAGTACGTCGTCAAAGGCCCGTCCCTTGTCGCGCATCTCGCTAAGAATAAAATTGCCAGTGCCATTGATAATTCCGGCGACGCTGTGAATGCGGTTACCAGCAAGGCCTTCGCGAATGGCTTTGATAATTGGGATGCCGCCGGCTACGGCCGCTTCATAGGCGACGGTAACGCCGTTGGCCTGGGCTGCTGCAAACAGTTGATTGCCGTGCTCTGCAATCAAGGCTTTGTTAGCGGTGACCAGGTGTTTGCCTGCGGCTACGGCTTGCAGGCCGAGGTCTAATGCCAGGTCGGTGCCACCCATCAGCTCGACAACGATGTCGATGTCCGGGTGGTTGACCAAATCAGCCGTGTCTTTGAGTAATTCAACGCTGCTTAAATCGCATGAGCGCGGTTTGGATGGGTCACGTACGCAAGCGTGGCTGACGACGACTGGGCGGCCGACTCGGTCAGCGATATCGGCGGCGTTGGCCTTGAGTATTTCTACGGTTGCGCAGCCAACGGTGCCGAGGCCAATGATGCCGATGTTCACTGGCTTCACGATTTTGTCTCCTGAGAAATAAAACGTTCTGGATTGCGTAGCAGCCGGCGGATGCCACGTACGGCCTGGCGGCTACGGTGTTCGTTTTCGATTAGTGCAAAGCGAACAAAGTCATCGCCATATTCGCCAAAACCGATCCCCGGTGAAGCAGCCACCTTGGCTTCTTTCAGCAATAATTTTGAAAATTCGAGCGAGCCCATATGGCGAAAAGGTTCGGGTATTTGCGCCCAGACGAACATGGTTGCCTTCGGTGGGGTGACCTGCCACCCGGCATCGAGCAGGCCGTCGCAGAGTACGTCGCGTCGTGACCGGTACATGTCACTAATTTCCTTGACGCATTCCTGGGGGCCTTCCAGTGCGGTGATGGCGGCTATCTGTATCGGTGTGAAAGTGCCGTAATCGAGATAGGATTTTATTCGCGCGAGTGCCTCAATCAGCACCGGATTGCCGCACATGAAGCCGACACGCCAGCCAGGCATGTTGTAACTCTTTGACAATGAAAAGCATTCGACCGCGACCTCTTTAGCGCCGGGGACCTGCAAAATAGAGGGCGCCTGGTAGCCATCAAAAACAATGTCGGCGTAGGCCAGGTCGTGAATAACCCAGATTTCGTGCTCTTTGGCCAGTGCCACGACTTTTTCGAAAAAGTCGAGACCAACGCATTCGGTGGTTGGATTGCTGGGAAAGTTCAGCACCATCATTTTGGGTTTCGGCCAGGCGTTACGAATGGCCTCTTCGACTTCGGCGAAAAAATCACCGCCGGGTAGCATTGGTACGTGACGAATATCTGCGCCGGCGATGACAAACCCGTAAGGATGAATAGGGTAGGTAGGGTTCGGGACCAGCACGGAGTCGCCGGGGCCTACCGTTGCCAACGCGAGATGAGCAATGCCTTCTTTGGAACCGATGGTGACGATGGTTTCTGACTCCAGGTCGAGATCGACACTGTAGCGATCCCGATACCAGTTACAGATCGCCCGGCGCAGGCGGGGAATTCCCCGTGACATTGAGTAGCGGTGGGTGTCCGGGCGCTGGGCAGAGGCGATTAGCTTGTCAACGATGTGGCGCGGGGTGGGTTGATCTGGATTGCCCATGCCAAAATCTATAATGTCTTCCCCGGCCTGTCGTGCCTCGGCCTTCAGGGTGTTGACGATGTTGAAGACGTAGGGTGGTAGACGGTCGATGCGTGGAAAGTTTTCGATCATATTGATTGGCTATTGTTGGTGGCGAGAACGCCGGTTGTCCCCGCGTTTAAACTGGGAGAAACGCGCAGGTGTCCGGTGGAGGCTCGGCCGCTTATAATAAAATTTGTCTGGTCGCGCATCAGCCCAGCATGTTGGCCCAGGCTATTTTCCACCCAAAAAAGAGAGACGCGATTTTACATGAAATTTACTCAGGAAAACGGTGGTGGCCGCTATCGGGTTCGTGGTTACGACGCGACCCAGGTGACGGTTGAGTGGGGTGTTGTTGATGAGCAGGGGGCGCCGCAGCTAATGTCGGAAGCGTTGGGCAGAAGCTTCATACTTACTCCTGACGCATTATTAACTGCCGACCTTCCTGAGTCGGTTGGCAAACTTAGTAATGAACACCTGCAGCCGTTGGTTGATGCTAAAACAGAGGTGCTGTTGCTTGGCGCGGGCTTGGCCTCTGTGTTTCCAGCTCCTGAGCTGGTTAGCTGGCTAAGTCGGCAAGGCATTGGTCTAGAATCGATGAATACTGCTGCTGCATGCAGAACCTATAATTTGCTAATGCTTGAGGATCGTCGTGTCGCGATGATGGTTTTATTCGATTGATTTTTGCGGTTGGATTTTTTAGATGGTGGAGCTACTAGTCAACGGCGTTTTGGCAAATATTTTTGCGGGTCGACGGGTTTGCCGTTACGACGAATCTCGAAATGGAGCATCGTTCTGCCGTCTATGCGTCGGCCCATACGGGCGATGGTTTGACCGGACTTGATCCGTTGCCCCTCGCGGACGTTCATCACATGGTTGTTGGCATAGGCGCTTAAATAGCGCTCAGAATGTTTGATGATGATCATTCTTCCATAGGCCTGGAGTCCTTCGCCGGCGTAGACGACGACCCCGGATGCGGCGGCTTTGATCGGTTGGTTTAGTTTGCCAGCGATATTGAGACCCCGGTTATGGCCCAGCGTGGGCGAATAGGTGGCGGCTAACTTGCCCGTAGTTGGCCATTGCCACTTGATTTGGGTTGAGCTTCTGGTGGCTGGTTTTTTGACTTGCCTCTTTTTAGACGGCTTTTTGGTGACGGGAACCTTTGATGTCCGTTGAGGTGGTGAGCGGGCGACTTTGGTGGCTCGTTTTGTGGTGGCAGGTTTGGCTCTTTTTGAAGTGGCGGGGGCAGACAGCCTAAGGTGATGACCGGCGATGATTTTGTCTGGAGAGGAGAGACGGTTCCAGCGTGCGAGGTCCTTATAATTTAGGCCAAATTCCCAGGCAATAGAATAGAGCGTGTCGCCCCGCTGGATTAGATACTCGTTGGGGCGCCAGCTGGCTGCGCTGCCGCGCTCCGATACCGGCGCCAGGTTGTTGCTGCTGCAGCTGGAAACCAGGATTATCGACAAACAGACTAGCCAAAAACCGGGTCGCATTAGTGATTTGCCGGTCAGCTATTTTGCAAAAGAGATGGGCAGTTGTTAACCACGGCCTGTGAGCATCGGTACAAAGCTTACATAGTCAAGCAGCTCTTCTTTGAACTGGTTGCCCTGGCGAGTTAACCGTAATAATTTTTGTGATCCGTGAGCACCAACGGGCACAACCATGCACCCGCCGGGTGCAAGTTGCTCCAATAATACTAGCGGTAAATCCGGGGGGGCTGCGGTAATGATAATGGCGTCAAACGGTGCAACATGCGGTAGGCCTTTGTAGCCATCAGCGCAGCGCAAACTGATGTTGGCAACCTGCATTTTGTGTAGCAGTTTTGCTGTCTGCTCATATAGGGTGCGGATGCGTTCGATGCTGTACACGCGTTTAAACAGACGGGCGAGAATCGCAGTCTGGTAACCGGAGCCTGTGCCAATTTCTAGCACCTTGTCATGCTTTTCTGCACGCAGAATACTCTCAGACATGCGCGCGACTATGTAGGGTTGGGAAATGGTTTGATTGTTGCCGATGGGCAATGCGGTGTCTTCGTAAGCGCGGCTGGCAAGTGCCTCGTCGACAAACAGGTGCCGAGGTACAGAGCGGATAGCGTCGAGGACTGCAGCACTGGTGATGCCTTGAGCGCGAAGACGCTCGATCAGACGGTCGCGAGTACGCTGCGAGGTCATGCCAATGCCCCGCGTTTGCGGTTTATCGGTCATTACAGATTGGCTCGAGCAACTCAGCAATTACCGATAGGTTGAAAAAATAAAAATGGTCGGGACGACAGGATTTGAACCTGTGACCACTTGACCCCCAGTCAAGTGCGCTACCAGACTGCGCCACGCCCCGGCGACTTAAATTTAAATCGAGCTGAAAACCGTCACTCAGGATTTCAGGATTGCCAGAACCTCTTCCAGTTCATTGCGCAACTGGCGAATGATTTGCTGGCTTTGGTGCTGATCGTCTTTGGCAGTTTCGCCAGTAAGTTGTTGCCGGGCACCACTGATGGTGAAACCACGGTCATACAGCAGAGATCGTATCTGCCGAATTAAAATCACGTCCTGACGCTGATAATAGCGTCGATTCCCACTACGCTTTACCGGCGACAATGAGGGGAATTCCTGTTCCCAGTAACGCAGCACGTGTGCTTTTACACCGCACAAATCACTCACTTCACCGATGGTAAAGTAGCGTTTGCCTGGTATAACGGGGAGCTCACTATTGTTCGATGGCTCCAGCATAGCTCTCTATCCTGCGTTTTAGTTTTTGTCCGGGTTTGAAAGTTACCACACGCCGCGCAGAAATGGGGATTTCCTCGCCGGTTTTAGGATTGCGTCCGGGCCTGGGCGTTTTCTCGCGGATGTTGAAATTACCGAAGCCAGAAATTTTTACGGACTCTCCTTCCGACAGAACAGCCCTCACGGTATCAAAATAGAGCTCAACAAGCTCCTTTGCTTCGCGTTTGTTAACGCCAAGTTGATCGCAAAGTTCCTGCGCAAGCCCGGCTTTTGTCATCGCCATATTTTATTCTCTCAGGTCTGCGCCGAGCTGATCGTGCAGGTTCTGCAGTACGACTGCAATGATCTCATCTATCTCAGTATCAGTGAGTGTTTTGCTGTAATCGCCGATATCCAGTCCAATCGCCACACTCTTTTTTCCCGGTGGAAGCTCTGAGCCTCGGTAAACGTCAAACACTCGAAAATTTTGTAACGAACCACCTACTGCGGCGCGAATGGTCGTTTCTATCTGTCCGGCAGTAATATCATGGCTTACCAACAACGCTAAATCTCTACGCACTGATGGAAATTTGGACACTCCTGTGTAAGCGGGTACCTTACGCCGCATCAGTGGTTCCAGCATCAGTTCAAACAGATAAATCCTGCCCGAAAGTTGCAATTCTCCGGCTATCTGCGGATGTAACTCGCCGATCCAGCCAACGGCTTTCTCAGCATTGACTACACGGGCGCTACGGCCCGGGTGTAACGCCGGGTGTTGGCCGGAGGCTAGGCTAAAGTCAGCAGAACGCCCGGTTGCCTCCAATAAATATTCCAGATCCCCTTTGAGATCGTAAAAATCGACCGGTTGTTCTATTTTGTGCCAGGATTCTGGATGACGAGACCCGGTAATAATAGCTGATATTACAGTATGTTGCAGCAGGTCTTTGCCATTTGGCTTGAAAATTTGTCCCTGTTCAAACAGGCGAATTCTTGAATGTTGACGGTGCTGATTAAATTGCAATGCCTGAATCAGGCCTGGCCAGAGCGAGCTGCGCATTACCGACATTTCGGTGGACAGAGGGTTAAGTAACTCAATGTTTGGTTGGTCTGGAGCGAAAAGCTGCTGTAATTCAGGACTTACAAAGCTATAAGTAATTGCTTCCTGGTAACCGCGATCAACCATTTTGTCTGCCAGGCGGTCGGTGCCAGTTTCATCATCGTCGACGGGTAACATCGTCGTATCAAGTGTCGGTAGTACTGCCGGGATTGCGTCATAGCCGATCACCCGGGCGACCTCTTCGACCATATCTTCGGGGATCGAAATGTCAAAACGCCAGGGTGGAGGAGTAACTTCCCAATGCTGATCGCTGACCGTAGTGGTCATGCCAAGGAGGTCAAAAATATCGTTAATCTTTTTCTCGGAAACATCAAGTCCGAGGCGTTTGCTGATAAGTGCAGGCTGTAATTTGATCGTCTCTGCTTTGGGGGGATGTGCTGGGGACTGTTGATCAATGCAGGGGCCGCATTGGCCGCCTGCGAGTGCGACGATGAGTTCGCTTGCTCGCTCTATTGCTTCGAGCTGAATGGTTGGATCGACCCCGCGTTCAAATCGGTGAGAGGCTTCAGTATGAAGGCCCATTTCGCGAGCCCGACCGGCAATGACTGACGGTGCAAACCAGGCGCTTTCGAGTAAAATGTCGGTGGTCTCATCACTGACGGCGCTATCTAGTCCACCCATAATGCCAGCGGCGGCAATGGGCCCCTGATCATCAGCGATGACCAGTAATCGGTTGGTCAGGTTCTGCTCTTCGCCATTGAGCAGAATCAGGGATTCGCCATCGACTGCCATTCGTACCTGAATCGGCCCGTTAATTTTGGCCAGGTCGAAGGCATGCATCGGCTGACCGAGTTCGAGCATGACGTAGTTGGCAATGTCGACTAGCAAGCTCAAACTACGAATGCCGCTGCGGCGGAGGCGTTCGCGAATCCACATGGGTGTTGGCGCTGCCGCGTTAACCCCGCGGATAAGACGACCAACATAACGTGGGCAGGATTCGGCGTTAGCCAGATTAATTACAGGCGCTTCATCAATTTGAGCGTTTATGACAGTGGTGGGTAGGCCGGAAAACTCGGCCCCGCTAATAGCAGCCAGATCTCGCCCAAGTCCTCGGGCGCTTAGGCAATCGCCGCGGTTAGGCGTCAGCTCTACTTCGAGAATATAGTCGGTGAGGTCGAGATACTCGCTGAGTGACAGTCCGACAGCGGCGTCTTCTGGCAATTCGAGGATGCCATCACTTTCCTGGTCTAATTCGAGTTCCTGACTAGAACAAAGCATGCCAAGGGATACTTCGCCACGAATTTTGCTCTTCTTTATCTTTAGCCCGCCGGGCAGTTTGGCCCCCACTTGCGCGACAGCTACGCGTAGTTCCGCCCGGGCGTTAGGGGCGCCACAGACAATATCCAGCGGTTCGGCATCGCCGACATCTACTTTGCAGAGCTTCAACCGGTCAGCATTGGGGTGGGAGGCGGTTGTCAAAATGGTGCCCACGACCACTTTTTTGAGCGTAGGGCCGGCAGGTAATACAGTGCCGATTTCAAGTCCGGCAAGTGTCAGCCGCTCACACAGCTGGTCACGGTCAAGATCGGGATTTGCCCACTCACGGAGCCAGGATTCACTTATAAACATTGCGGCAGGCTAGTTAAATTGGCGTAAAAAACGCAGGTCGTTATCGAAAAAAATACGCAGGTCATCTATTTCGTAGCGCAACATTGCCAGTCGTTCCACGCCCATACCAAAGGCAAATCCACTATATATTTCGGGATCCAGACCTACATTTCGCAGCACATTCGGGTGAACCATGCCCGACCCGAGTACTTCTAGCCAGCCACTGTGGCTGCAGATTCGGCAACCGCTACCGCCGCAGCCCACACAAGCCACATCGACTTCGGCAGAGGGTTCAGTAAAAGGGAAAAAGCTGGGTCGGAATCGCGTTTTTAAGTTTTCCTGTTCAAAAAACAGCTGCAGGAAGCGGTTGAGCAGGCCTTTTAGGTTGGCCAGACTGATATCCCTGTCGATCATCAGTCCTTCTACCTGATGAAACATTGGCGTATGAGTGAGGTCAGAATCACGTCGATAAACTCTGCCGGGTGCTATCAGCCGGATCGGCGGACCCTGCTTTTCCATGGCACGAATCTGTACGGGTGAGGTATGGGTCCGCAGTAGCAGGCCATCGGCACAATAAAAAGTGTCGTGCATCGCTCTCGCCGGATGGTCGGCGGGAATGTTGAGTGCTTCGAAGTTGTGGTAATCATCTTCCAGCTCTGGTCCGTCGTGGACCTCGAAACCGAGTTGTCGGAAAAGTGTCTCGATGCGTCGAAGTGTCCGGCTGATCGGATGTAAGCCACCGGAGGTATCGCCGCGCCCCGGCAGGGTTACGTCGATAGTCTCCGACTTAAGTTGATCCGCGAGTTGTGCTTGCTGTAGTTCAGTCCGACGCTTGTCCAGTGCCACTGCTATCTGGCGTTTGGCAGAATTCACCGCGTCACCAAAAATCGGCCGCTGTTCTGGCGTCATACTGCCTAAGGCTTTTAAAAGGGTTGTGAGTTCACCTTTTTTGCCTAGATAAGCAACTCGAACCGCTTCAAGATCAACTGTCTTATTCGCCGCCCCAATTTGTGCCGTGGCCTGCTTCAGCAGCCCGTCAATATCTGCCATTTAAACAGGTTCGGCTTTTTCTATGTGTGCGGCAGACTGAATCAGGCTGGCTGCAGGGCAGCTTTAGCCTGTTCAGCAACCGATGTGAACGCCTGCGGATCGTTAACAGCAAGCTCAGCAAGGATTTTGCGATCAACGGTGATGCCGGCCTTGCTTAAGCCGTTGATGAGCCGGCTGTATGAAAGTCCGTTATCTCGGGCAGCTGCATTAATACGCACGATCCACAAAGAGCGAAACTGACGTTTACGCTGTTTCCGGTCGCGATAGGCATACTGGCCCGCTTTGGTAACCGCCTGAACGGCAACGCGATAAACCCGGCTACGGGCGCCGCGATACCCGCGGGCTAACTTCATAACTTTCTTATGGCGGGCGCGGGCGGTAACGCCCCGTTTTACTCTAGGCATGATTCAATCACCGTGAAAATGCTGGTTACAGCGTCAGTTTAATTAAGGATTTTTAAATGCTGTTTAGCTATAAGGCAGCATGCGTACAATCAAGGCGGCATCAGCCTTGCAGGCGAAAGCCGGGCTTCGCAGATGACGTTTACGTTTGGTCGATTTCTTCGTCAAAATATGGCGACGATGTGACTGACCGACCTTGACTCGTCCAGAGGCGGTGCGGGTGAACCGCTTAGCGGCGCCGCGATTGGTTTTTAGTTTTGGCACTGTACTGCTCCAACAGTTTTCGATAATAGATGGGTGAAGGGAGTCCCGTTTATTTGCGCGGGCTGAGGACCATCACCATTTGTCGTCCTTCCATACGCGGGAATTGTTCTACCAACGCAATTTCTTCCAGGTCTTTTTCGACCCTTAGTAGTAAATCTCTGCCTAGTTCCTGGTGGGCCATTTCCCGGCCTCGAAACCGCATGGTCACTTTTGCCCGGTCACCGTTTTCGAGAAACTTCTGCAGGTTTCTCAGCTTGATTTTATAGTCGCCGGAATCGGTACGTGGCCGAAATTTGATCTCCTTGACCTGAACTTGTTTTTGGTTTTTTTTCGCCGCCGCCCGTTTTTTGCTCTCGTTGTAGAGGAACTTGCCAAAATCCATGATTTTGCACACGGGCGGTGCTGCCCCGGGCGAAATCTCGACCAGATCCATGCCGGCATCGCCGGCAAGTGTCTGGGCATCAGTAATCTTGACTACTCCCAGCTGTTCTCCATCGGCAGCAATCAACCGCACTTCTGGTGCGGTTATCAAATCGTTTATTCGGGTCTGATCCTTCTTGGCGATGTTTTAGTCCTCCAAAATAATATGGCCGCGACTCGCGATGTCGGCGTTGATCATGTCAAGAAAGGTGGGCATTGGCATGCTTCCTAAATCTTCGCCACCACGCGTGCGTACGGCCACTTCTGCCGCTTCACATTCACGATTACCAATCACAAGCAGGTAAGGGATGCGTTGCAGAGTGTGTTCGCGAATTTTATAGCCGATTTTCTCGTTTCTCAAGTCGGCTGTTGCTCTAATGTTCTGTTTTTTTAGGGTCTCAACGACCTGATGACTATAGTCGGCCTGCTCGTCGGTGATATTTAGTACTGCGACCTGGGTTGGTGACAACCATGTCGGTAATATGCCTGCATGTTCTTCAATAAGAATTCCGATGAACCTTTCCAACGATCCAAGAATCGCCCGGTGCAGCATTACCGGAGTCTGTCGGCTGCCATCCTCAGCGATGTAATGAGCATTGAGCCGCTCGGGCATGGAGAAGTCGACCTGAATGGTACCGCACTGCCAGACGCGCTGGAGGGAATCGCGCAAAGAAAATTCTATTTTTGGGCCGTAAAAGGCACCCTCGCCGGGCTGAAGGGTCCAGTCTAGTTCTTTGTTATCAAGGGCTTGCTGTAGAGCTAGCTCAGCCTTGTCCCAGATGGCGTCGTTGCCGACGCGCTGCTCGGGACGGGTCGATAACTGAATTAGAATATCCGGGAAGCCGAACGCCTGATAAACCTCAAAAAGCAGATCAATGAAAGTGTCCACTTCCTGCTGAATCTGCTCTTCGGTGCAGAAGATATGGGCATCGTCCTGCACAAAATTCCGTAGTCGCATCAGTCCGTGAAGCGTGCCCGATGGTTCATTACGATGGCAGCTACCGAACTCGGCAAGACGCAACGGCAGGTCACGGTAACTGCGGAGTCCTCGGTTATAAATCTGTATATGCCCGGGACAGTTCATCGGTTTTATCGCGTAGTCGCGATTTTCCGAGTGGGTGGTAAACATGTTTTCGGCGAAATTTTCCCAGTGACCGGACTGTTCCCAAAGCTTGCGATCTACTACCTGTGGGGTACGAACTTCCTGATAGCCGTTGTCCTGCATGACCTGGCGAATGTACTGCTCTACCTGCTGATAAATCGTCCAGCCATTAGGGTGCCAGAAAATCATTCCTGGCGCTTCTTCCTGTAGATGAAACAGGTCGAGCTGTTTGGCAATTTTGCGGTGGTCGCGCTTTTCTGCTTCTTCAATGCGCGTCAGGTAATCTTTTAGTTGCTGCTTGTTGGCCCAGGCAGTGCCGTAGATGCGCTGCAACATTTCATTGTTAGCATCGGCGCGCCAGTATGCTCCCGCCAGTTTGGTTAGCTTGAAAGCTTTCAGGTGTGCGGTTGAAGGTACGTGTGGGCCGCGACACAGGTCGATAAAGTCACCTTGCTGATAGAGCGAAATATCGGTGTTTTCCGGGATGTCGGCGATAATTTCAGCTTTGTAGCTCTCGCCCATATCGGTAAAAAAGCTTACCGCCTCATCGCGATCTTTAACGCTGCGACTGACTGGGAAATCCTGTTTGACCAGTTCTGCCATGCGCTTTTCTATGGCCTGGAAATCTTCCGGGGTAAAGGGGCGCTGATAGGCAAAGTCGTAATAGAAGCCGTCGTCGATGACCGGGCCAATCGTTACCTGTGCTTCCGGGAATAGCGATTTAACTGCCTGGGCAAGCAGATGAGCGGTGGAGTGACGGATGATTTCCAGGCCTTCATCATCTTTGGCGGTGATAATTGCTAGCTCGGCGTCCGTATCGATCAGAAAGCTGGTGTCGACCAGGGTGTCATTAACCTTGCCACCAATGGCAGCCCGAGCAAGGCCAGCGCCGATATCGGCAGCAACCTGTGCGACCGAAATCGGCTGATCGTATTGGCGTTGACTGCCGTCTGGGAGCGTTACCGCTGGCATGTTGATCTCTAAATTCAGTGGTGACCTTTACCAACGGCCACGTGATAGCACCACTTGGGTGTCACGGTGTCATAAAAAAGACACCGCTGGTTGGCGATGCCTGGGAAATTTGGTAGGCGCGATTGGATTCGAACCAACGACCCCCACCATGTCAAGGTGGTGCTCTAACCAACTGAGCTACGCGCCTACGCTGTTGATCCCCGTGGCGTAAAGTGCAATGCCTAGTTTCCGGGGGGCGGAGAAGATACCACAGAAAGTTGCAAGGTCAATAGGGTTGTGGGGCGAAGGCCGCGTTTCGTTGTAAGGAAAGTGTCTCGGCTCCGGATCGCATACCATGCAAGAAACTGGAGCCCGTCCGTTAGCCTGCCGTAGTATCCGTTATCAACGTCTGTCGGCGAATCTGATTAATTTCGTCACGCAGACGAGCAGCTTCTTCGAATTCTAAATTTTCTGCATGTTTGTACATCTTTTGTTCAATTTCTTTAATTATCCGGCCTATTTTTCGAGCCGACATTTGGCCGTAATGAACCGGGGCTTCTGCTACTTTCTGTTCGACTGCACGATGGTCGTCACCATAGGTTATTTTGATGATATCAATAATCGCCTTGTTAATCCCCGTTGGCGTGATGCCGTGTTTAAGGTTGTAGGCGGTTTGTTTCTCTCGCCGGCGATTGGTTTCGTCAATGGCGCGATGCATGGATTTGGTAACAGTATCGGCATAGAGAATAGCCTTGCCGTCGATGTGTCGCGCCGCGCGGCCGATGGTCTGGATAAGTGATTGTGCCGAGCGCAAAAAGCCCTCTTTGTCTGCATCGAGAATGGCCACCAGCGAAACTTCAGGAATATCCAGTCCCTCGCGTAACAGATTGATCCCCACTAGCACATCAAAAGTGCCCAGGCGTAGGTCGCGAAGAATCTCCACCCGTTCCACTGTATCGATGTCTGAGTGCAGGTAGCGCGCCTGTACGCCATGTTCGGCAAGATAATCGGTGAGATCTTCGGCCATGCGTTTGGTGAGTGTGGTCACCAGGACTCGCTCATTGAGGTCGAGCCGCAGCTTGATTTCAGACAGCAGGTCGTCAACCTGAGTAGCTACCGGGCGTACGTTGATAGTTGGGTCAACCAGTCCAGTAGGTCGGACCAGCTGCTCGACTACCAGGTCGGTTTTACTGAACTCATAGGGGCCGGGGGTTGCAGAGACGTAAATCGTCTGTGGCGCAATGCGTTCCCACTCCTCAAACTTGAGGGGCCGGTTATCAAGCGCCGATGGCAGGCGAAAGCCATAACCCACCAGTGTTTCTTTGCGCGAGCGGTCGCCTTTATACATGGCGCCCAGTTGCGGAATAGAGACGTGAGATTCGTCGACAAACAGCAGGGCGTCATCGGGCAGATAGTCATACAAGGTGGGTGGTGGTTCGCCGGGTTCACGCCCGGACAGGTAGCGAGAGTAATTCTCGATGCCGGAGCAGTAGCCGAGTTCCTGCATCATTTCGAGGTCGAACCGGGTGCGCTCTTCCAGGCGCTGTGCTTCGATTAACTTGTTGGCATCGCGCAGTTCTTCGAGTCGAAGTTTCAACTCCTGATTGATGTCATCCAGTGCGTTGATGATGGTTTCCCGCGGCGTTGCGTAATGAGTTTTCGGATAAATGGTTAGCCGCGGCACCCGCCGTTTGGTTTCGCCGGTGAGGGGGTCGAAGTAGGCGAGAGTCTCTATTTCGTCGTCAAATAGCTCAATACGCACCGCTTCCTGTTCAGAATCGGCGGGGAAGATATCGATGACTTCGCCGCGCACCCGGTAGTTTGCCCGCCGCAGATCCAGGTCGTTGCGGGTGTACTGCAACTCCGCCAGTCGCCGCAAAATCTGACGCTGGTCGATGCGGTCGCCCTTCACCAGATGAAGGATCATCTTCATGTAAGCGCGAGGGTCGCCCAGGCCGTA
>Ga0164315_10001823_pt1 | contig 16170 bp, 2 predicted proteins | sample GuaBasSedimGuay6_FD_113737 | JGI IMG/M metagenome (GOLD analysis project Ga0164315, IMG submission 113737) | Subseafloor sediment microbial communities from Guaymas Basin, Gulf of California, Mexico - Guay6, Core 4569-2, 0-3 cm | ecosystem: Environmental > Aquatic > Marine > Hydrothermal vents >...
GCGAAGGTAAAAGCAATCTTGTTTTCACACAACCTTCAAATCCGCGATATAGGCCAATTTTTTCATCGATACCAACGTTTCGGCAATATCTTCCTCTGTGTGTAGCGCGGTTACCATAAAGCGAACCCCAGTATTTGTCCACTCAACTGCTGGATAAACGGCCGGCGTAACGATAATTCTTTCTTCTACCATGAGTTTTCTCAAAAAATCAATAGAAGCGGGCTGAGTTCCCAAGGTGACTCTGACATTATGGGAATCTGGTGGACTGGGTACACAATAGTCTAATTCCTGTAAACCACGAATGAGCTGGCGGGTGCGTTCTAGTATAATCGCACGCGCCTTATCACCTTCACGCTCGTTGACTTCAAGGCCAGCAATCCCAGTAGCAAGACTTGCGGTGGGTAGTGGACCTGAGAAAATCATTGAAAAAGCATTGCGTGCAGCAGTTTGAATAGAGAGATCACCATAAGCAACAAAGCCTCCCATCGTCGAATACGCTTTGGATAACTGACCCACATAGATAAGGCCATCGCGCTCATAATCAAGGCCATAGTATTTAGCAATACCATTCCCACGTTTTCCATAAGGAAAATCGGGCGACGGTTGTTCACCTAATACGCCAAAACCATGCGCATCATCTATCATAATCCAAGCATTATAACGTTTACCCAATTCAACGAGTTCAGGTAAGGGCGCGTGAGTACCATCTAAGGAGTAAACACCATCAACCGCCACGAGTTTTTTGCAAGGGTGCGAGATAGCTGCCATCCGGCGTTCCAAATCGGCCATGTCATTGTGCCGGAAAACAATGATGCGACTTCCCCGCTCGTGACATAAGGCGGCCGCTTTTTGCAAACAATCGTGTGCATATTGATCAATGAACAGGGTATCCTTCGGCCCAATAAGTTCTGGCATTATTCCCATATTAAGCAGGGTGACGGTCGGAAACACATCCAAGTATGGGGCCCCCACCAATTCGGCTAATTTCATTTCCAATTCTTGGTATATCTGTGGAGAAGCCAAAGCCCGTGTCCAGGGCGGATGTACTCCCCACTGCGCCAAGGCCGGCCGAACGGAATCCATAACGTATGTGTCCCAGTCAAGTCCCAAGTAATTACACGAGCCATAGTCTATGTACCATTGCCCATCGATCAGAGCGCGTCGGCCTTTGAGTTCACTGGCAAAACGGAATGTGAACTCAGCCATTTCTTTAAAACTATCATCCATTTCAGCTTCAGCCGCAAGCGTCAGTTCTGTGTCTGTTGTTGGCTGCAACCGTTGTTCAGAATCAGCCATTTCGTTTTTAGCGACCAATGTCGGTTCTATACCTGTACCAGCGGACGACGGCAACTGTTGAACTAGAAAGCCAGTCATCTTGTGCAAAGTCGGATGATCACGTAAGAATGTGGTTGACAGAATCACGCCATAATTTTTTTCCAACTTTTCTCTCAATTCAACACCAGAGATTGAATCTATACCACTTTCGATCAGATTATCGTCATTCTCAATCTGGCTGAAACCCGTTATGGTGAATAACAGCTCGCGCACCTTTGTGAGGATCAGTGCGTAGCGCTCGTTGGGGGCAGCTTGTGCTAAGCCTTTGTCGGCAGGCAGTGCTTTTAAATCAGATGGCGCAGATGATTGGATCTGGATACGCTGCAAAGCTTCACGATGGGATTGACTGGGTTTGGATACGGGTATCCAATAGCGCTCCCTCGCAAACGGGTAGGTGGGCAGAGAAATACGCAGCTGCGGCTTGTTGGCGGAATAGATTAAGTGCCAGTCTATGCCTACCCCAGATACCCACAGTTGGGCCAGTTGGGTCAGTTTTCGATTTTTGATAATACTTTTGACAAAATCTCTTCCCTCTTCTCCTTCAATGAAAAGCTGGGACTGAGCGTGGCGAATATTGCCGCGATAACAAGCCTCTATCTCGGTTTGGCCTTGAACATATTGGGTTAATTTGTCTTTCACCTCTTCAATATTTTCTACCACCATCGCCAACCGTTCATCCATCGCTTCGCGGCCCACTTGCAAGGTGTAAGTGAGATTTGACAACAGAATATCTGGTTGTTTTTCTAAAAAATCTAGCATCTGCTGAGCAACTGCGGCAAGCCGCTCGTTATTTTTGGCCGACAGTACCATCAATTGAGTCGATTCACTGGCAACCGGCAGTAGTAATTCCTGTTCATATTCTTCCAACACGATATGGGCATTGGCACCGCCAAAACCAAAGGTACTCACACCAGCACGACGAGGTATTTTTTGACCTTCATTGTCAGTCAAAGGTGTCCATGTTTGGTTTTCTGTGACGAGGTAGAACGGACTGTCTTGCAGTTGAATATAAGGATTGAGTTCAGAAAAGTGCAATAAACCCGGCAGTGTCTTATGCTTCATGGCGAGCAGCACTTTGAAGACACTCGCCATTCCTGAAGCGGCTTCTAAATGACCAATATTGGTTTTCACTGAACATAAGCCACAGTGCGGTTCTTTGGAAAGGGTGTTCCCAGATTTTTTAGACAGCTCGGCAAACGCCTTTTTGAGCGCATTGATTTCAATCGGATCGCCTAAAGGGGTACCCGTGCTATGTGTTTCTATACAGCTAATCGTGCTGGGATCGAGATCAGCGTTTTCGTATGCACTGACCAACAATTGTGCTTGGGCATTAGGATTGGGTGCCGTCAGCGAGGTCGCATGGCCACTGTGGTTTTCAGCCGTACTTCTAATCACCGCATAAATCGTGTCGCCATCGGCTTGCGCTTTTTTTAAGGGTTTTAACAAAATCGCGCCAACACCTTCACTGCGAACATAGCCATTGGCTCGTTTATCAAAGACTTTGCAACGACCATCCTCACTCAACACATCCGTCTTGCTAAAGGCAATAGTCATGGTGGGGCTTAATATGATATTGACTCCGCCGGCAATTGCCATCGAACAAGCACCACTGTGAATCGCTTCTACCGCCCGATGAATCGCCACCAATGAACTTGAACAGGCGGTATCAATAGGTGAACTTGGACCATGCAAATTCAGCAAAAAGGAAATGCGGTTTGCCACAATGGAGTGTACTGTGCCAGTTGGAGCACGCGCTTCAACAGCCAGCCCATTTTCCCTCAACAGTTCAGCGTAATCGTTGGTTGACACCCCGACAAATAACCCCGTTTGGGTTCCCGACAAATCCGAGGCTTTATAGCCGGCATTTTCAATGGTTTTCCAAACCGTTTCCAAAAAGAGTCTTTGTTCGGGAGCCATAAAATCCGCTTCTCGCGGTGGAATACCAAAAAACAGCGGATCGAATTTATCCACCACTGGTATAAAACCGCCCCATTTAATGTATGTTTGATTGGCTTCCGCTGTAGGATCACCCTCACCATAGTAGGCATGCCAATCCCAACGATCCTGGGGCACTTCTGTAATCAAATCGTCCCCGGCTTCTAAGTGTTGCCAAAAGCTTTCTAAGTCCGCTGACTGTGGCATCATACCGCTCATACCAATAATGGCTATTGGTGTGGCGGCCCTTAATCCGCTTACCGATCCTTCAGGGACACGAACCTGTTCAACGAACCGGCTTTTGAGTTTGACTTCAGAAGGGGTCGTTGTTGCCGTCGTTTCTCTTTCCACAGCCGGTGACGTACTTTCTATGGCTTTAAAACGGTCTTTGTAATAGTCAAGGAAACGTTCTTGATACTCGTCGCACAAGAAACGAGAAAGGGCCACCAACGAAGGATATTCAAAGAATATTGTCGGCGTGATTTCAATTCGATACTTGTCGTTGATTTGATTAGCAAACTCGGTGAAACTAATTGAATCAAAGCCATATTCGCTGATGTCTTCAGATAGTTCAATGTTCTTGGCACTCACCTTTAAAATGGCAGAGGCCATATTCAACAAATCGGGTTGGAGTTTCTCCAACAGTTGGCTTTGACCAACTTCTTTGGTAGGTGTGGTTGCTGTGGGTTTCGACACAGCGGCTGCCTGTCCTAACACTTTCTTGAACTTTTGGCGATAGCCCTCTATCACGACAAATTGACTTTTTTCTTCCCATGCTAACCCTTGACTAAAGGCTTCTAATCCAGTTTCTGTTGAGAGTGCCTGCATTCCCATGGTTTTTAGAAGCCGGTTCTCCGTTTGCTTGTCAACTTGCATACCACCGCTTTGCCATAATGGCCAGTTGATGGAAAGTGTTTTACCAAAGCGTTTTTGCTGTTTTCTAAGTGAATTACGCCTTAAAGCAAAGTTATCCATAAAACTGTTGGCAGAAGCATAATCGCACTGACCCACATTACCAAGAATCGCAGCCACGGAGGAAAACAGCACGAAAAAGTCCAATGGCTCATTTTTGGTGGCCTCATCCAACCAAACGGTGCCATAGATCTTGGGTGCCAACACTGCTGCTACTTCATCAGGCGTTTTCTTGAGAACTAAAGCATCTTTTATCACGCCGGCACTATGAATAATGCCATTGATTCTGCCAAAGCGAGACTTGGTTTGAGCAATGAGGGCCTCTACCTCGTCGCGTTTGGAAATATCGGCTCTATAATAGATAATTTCCGCACCCAAAGCATTAAGTGATTGAATTTCATTTTCTTTTTCGGCACTCAACTCCGAACGACCCGTCAAAACCAGCTTGGCTTTAAACTGCCTGGCTAAGTAATCGGCAAAAATCAGTCCTAAGCCACCCGCACCACCCGTTATCAGATAGACACCGTTTTCTTTCAAAACGCTTGTCTTTTCCGCATCACGTGGTTTGTCAATTTCTTGGCTTCGTTTCACCCAACGTTGGTTTTCATCATAGCGAATCTCAATACCATCGCTTGCTTGAAATTCACGCAAAACAATATCCATCACTTTGTCCACAATTGGCAGAGCGACGGTTTTGTAACTCAACTTGGGATTTTCTAGGCGAATGGTTTTGGCAAACCCGCTTAAGGCAGCGTACTGGGGTTGCAGTACCTCTTCCGTTTCTAAATAGATGTACAGTAGTTGAATTGGATCAACGAGTTTTTGCCCAAGTAAGGCTTGACTGAGGTGGAAAATCGACCACAGGCCCTTTTCAATCTGAACGTTCAGTGCTGCCTCCGAACTGCCAAATGGGGCTTGGGACCACAGATGAATGATGTGGCTCGGTAGGCCTGTTTGTCCAAGCAACGCGGCCAACAATTTTTGATAGTCCGCAGGCTGGTTGGGATTAATCGAATAGGTTTGAGAATCCAACACTTGGTAGTTTGATCCGGGCGTGACCAGAATGACTTCACTCTTGAGGCTCTGTTTGAAACTCTTGTAGCGGCTGTCATCCGTATCAAACAGCAGCACTGTACTGGTGGGCGTAAATGGCCCCAGTTGCTCCGGTAGTACCGAGGGTTCCCACACGTTTTGGTAGTACAGAGTAACTGGTGTTTCGGCTTGTGCTGTCAATGCCCGAACCGAAAAGTCTTTAAGACGAACCAGCACTCCCCCCTTTTCATCTAATATTTCAATATGAAATTTTGTGATAGCAGAATCGGCAGAGTTTGCCCAACGCACATAAGCGTAACACGTCTCTGGCAATGGCTTAAGTAATTCCACTTCACCCAAAGCAAAGGGGAGATAAGAGGTATTCGAGTCCGTTTGGTTTGTTAAGCCTATCACCGTCTGCAAGGTGCCATCTATTAATGACGGATGCAGAACAAAGTCGTTAAAACCGTCTGTCAACACCTTCGGTAATTGAAGACGGGATAAGGCTTCGGTGTCATTGCGGTGTAGTGCTTGAATCGTTTGAAAGCCGGGACCATAGTTGAGGCCGGTGGCTTGAAATAACTTATAGCATTCCCCACCGTCCCAAGTCTCAAAACAACGGTTTTGGATAGCTTCAATATCAACCGTTTCAGAGTCTCTAACTGCGGTACTTTCGTAGGTCAATTTACCCTGAGCATGGACTTGTCGTGATCCATTTTCCTCAAGGGTGTTCACCTCAAAATCAACCCGCTGTTGCTGGGCAGGATATAAGCTGATATGGACTGACTTGGGCGTGTCGGACACCGTAATGGGTATCGCCCAAACAATGTTGGTCAGTCTCATCACCGGTTGTTCTCCCGCTAATTCACCAGCCGCACGCGCCATTTCAAGAATGGCCACCCCGGGTAAGGTTTTATGTCCAGCGACAACATGGTCGGTCAGGTAGAATTCCTTACCCGTCAACGAGGTGGTAAATTTTTGTTCGGCCAGAGTTGAGGTATTGCTATCAAGCAAGGGGTGAAGTTTGGCTGTTTGGCCTGGCCGACCAAAAACGATGCTCTTGGGTTCCGTGGTGGATATCCAATACCGCTCTCTGGCAAACGGGTAAGTTGGCACAGAAATACGTTGCGGTTTGTTGTTCGGATAGAGCAATTGCCAATCTATGTCTACCCCAGAAACCCACAATTGTGCCAATTGACTGAGTTCTTTTTCTTCAATAACCACTTTCAGAAAAGCTTCCCCTGCTTTTCCTTTAAGCAATAACTCGGATTGGGGTTTACTTGTCTTAACATTGCCGCGATAAAAAGCTTCTATCTCCGTTTTGCCCTGAGCGTATTGCGTTAATTTATCGATAACGTCATCAACACTCGAAGCCACCATAGCCAACCGTTCGGCCATCGCTTCGCGGCCCACTTGCAAGGTGTAGGCCAAATTAGCGAGAGATAAATTGGCTGGGCGACTTAAGAAGTCTATTATCTTCTGGATATAGGCATGAAGCCGGTCTTCATTTTTAGCAGACAGAACAATGAGTTGGGGTTCTTGGCTGGCAATCTCGGCCTTTGCCAAGGGCGGCTCGTATTCCTCCAGTATCAAGTGGGCATTAGCACCGCCAGCTCCAAACGAACTGATACCCGCACGTCTGGGATAGCGTTTTTCTTCGCCATTCTCTTTTATAACTGGGGGGTTCCACTCGGTATGCGTCTGCTGAACATAAAATGGTGTATCGGCAAAGTTGATATTGGGGTTTAAATGCTCAGAATGCAGCGATGGCACCAATTGCTTATACTTCATCTGTAAAAGCACTTTCGTTAAGGCAGCAACACCCGCAGCTGATTCTAGATGCCCAATATTGGATTTCACCGAACCTATAGAACAATATTGCGTCTCAGAAGTGTGCGCTTGATAGGCTTTCTTTAGGCCAGTTATCTCAATGGGGTCGCCCAATGAGGTTCCCGTACCATGAGCCTCGACATAACTTAGGGTTCTTGGCTCTATTTTGGTATTTTTAAGGGTAGCGGCTATCAGTTCTGCTTGAGCGTTTGGATTTGGCACCGTATAACCGTTCGTTTTACCGCCATGATTGAGAGAACTGCCCTTAATCACCGCATAAATTTGATCGTTATCGGCTATCGCTTTATTAAGTGGTTTGAGTAAAACGGCTCCTACACCTTCACCAGGCACATAGCCGTCCCCACCTTCACCAAAGGTGCGGCAACGTCCATCGCTTGCGGCAAATCTTCCCTGACTTAAAGAAAGATATTTCTGTGGATGTATTAAAACATTGACACCGCCAGCGAGGGCTATTTCACTTTCCCCTTTCTTGAGACTTTCACACGCGAGGTGGATAGCCGTCAGAGAGGAAGAACACATGGAGTCTAACGCAAAACTGGGCCCAGTAAAATTGAAATAGTAAGAAATTCGATTGGCAATTGAGGCAAAAGAAGAACTTGGCGCAATCGGATACCCTTTGAGAGATTCCTCAGCCCCAAATAATTGATATTCGCTCCACATCACGCCTACGAAGACTCCCACAGGTTTTTGCCACAGACGTGCTTTGGTGTAACCCGCATCTTCTAACGTGTGCCACGCGGTTTCCAAAAACAGACGTTCTTGTGGATCCATTAATTCAGCTTCTCGGGGAGCAATATTGAAAAACAACGGATCAAATCGATCGACTTCAGAAATAAAGCCGCCCCATTTACTGTAAGCCTTGCCAGCTTTCTCCTTATCGGAGTCATAGTATTGACGATAATCCCATCGTTCAATAGGAATTTCGGTAACACAATCTTTACCTGCCGTTAAATTGTCCCAAAACGTGGCCAAATCTGGGGCATGCGGATAGCGGCCATTGACACCTATAATGGCGATATCGACGGGAAGAGCCGTATCGATGTTTGAAGAAACTGTTTTTACAAAACGAGAGCGAGTCGTTAAACTCACCAATTCAGTCGCGTCGGTGTCCTTAATCTCGTGGGTTTGGGTTTCCGTTCGCGCTTTGTTCAATCCACCCAGTTTTTCAATCACTTGTTCTCGGTGGTGCTGAATAAAATAGCCTGCGAGTTTTTGGAGGGTTTGATATTCAAAAAATAAGGTTTTTGAGAGCTCGTCGAAATCTTTCTCCAGTTGGCGGGTCAAACTCATTATCATTACTGAGTCTATTCCATACTTTTCTAACGGATCATGGACACGGATATCGGTCAGTTCGAGCTTTATTTCTTTAGCTAACAGGGCTTTTAAATAGTTTTCTGTTTGTGCCTGTAGTTGTGTTTTGTCGGTATCACTCAATTCTTTCTGCTGGTGACTTGCCACAGGCTTGGGAGCCTGATTCACCAGATTTAACGCGTTTTTTACCTGTTGTGCTTCTCCTTCTACCACCAACACTTGCCCAGTTAATTCTTGTAGGCAGGTTTCAAAGCTGACAAGACCATTTGCTGTGCTTAATGGCACCATACCCATGACTTGTTTCAGCCAGTTGGCGGTTGCTTCATCAACACCCATTCCCCCTTCCTGCCATAAGGGCCAGTTGATAGAAAGCGTTTTGCCAACGCGTTTTTTAGCAGCCCGAAGCCCTTCACGCCACGTCACAAAATTATCCAGAAAACTATTCGCATAAGCATAATCACATTGCCCCACATTACCCATCACTGCCGCAATGGAAGAAAATAGCACAAAGAAATCAAGTGGTTCGGATAGGGTCGCGTCATCCAAATACACCGTACCAGAAACTTTCGGGGCCAACACTTGGGTCATATCAAGCGGGGTTTTCCTGAAGATTAAAGCATCTCGAATCACGCCAGCACTATGAATAATGCCATTGATTTCGTTAAAATGGGATTTTGTTTGGGCAATGAGGGCCTCCACATCTTCGCGCTTAGAAACATCGGCTTTTCGATAGAGTACTTCCGCACCCAACAAATTAAGTGATTGAATTTTATCGGTTTGTTCCCGACTCAATTCTGAACGACCGCTGAGAACCAGTTTGGCTTTAAAGTGCTTAGCCAAGTATTCGGCAAAAATAAGCCCTAAGCCCCCAGCACCACCTGTTATCAAATAAACCCCGTTTTCTTTTAAGAGCGGTAGCGTGGTTTTTGTTGCCTGAGCCGGTGTCCATTCTTGTGGATGTTTGACCCAACGTTGGTCCGCCAAATAGCGAATCTCAATATCTTGGGTGGCTTTAAATTCGGCCAAAACGATATCTTCCAGCTTGTCCAAAGTAGGCAAGGCGACGGTTTGGTAACTTAACTTCGGATTTTCTAGGCGAATCGTTTTAGCAAACCCACTGAGAGCCGCGTACTGGGGTTGCGGTGCCTCTTCAGTTTCTAAATAGATGTACAGTAGTTGAATTGGATCTTTGAGTTTTTGCTCAAGTAAGGCTTGACTGAGGTGGAAAATCGAAAAGAGGCTCTTTTCAATCTGAGCGTTCAGAATATCCGCAGACTCAGTGACAAACGGGGCTTGTGACCACAGATGAATGATGTGGCTGGGCTGCCGATTCTGCTGCGTGAGAGTGGTCAGCAATTGACGGTAATCGGCCAGGTGGTTGGGATGAATGGAATAGGTGTGAGGGCCCAATACTTGGTAGTGATCGCCAGGCATGACCAAAATAACCGCTGTTTCTAATAGCTCGTTCAAACGCAGGTGCAGAATATCATTCGTATCAAATAGTAATAGGGAACCTGTGGGCAATCGCGGTTCCGTTGGGACTGAAAGTATTGCGGGTTTCCACACGCTTTGGAAGTACATTGTGACCGAAGTTTCGGCGGATTGTTTCAATGCCCGAACCGCAAAGTCTTCAATACGAACGGAAACGATTCCCGCTTCATTTAGAATGGAAATGTTAAATTTTTTGACGGGGGCATCGGCCGCTGCGGGCGAGCCTGCCCAGCGTACATAAGCATAGCAATTGTCTGACAACGGCCGGAAAAGTTCCACCTTTCCTAAGGCAAAAGGAAGATAGGGTGTATCAGAGGTTGTATGGCCCGTCAACCCTATCACTGTTTGCAGGGTTCCATCCATTAATGATGGATGCAGGACAAAGTTGTTAAAACCGTCTGTCAAGCCCGTCGGTAATTGAAGACGGGATAAGGCTTCGGTGTCATTACAATATAATGCTTGAATCGTTTTAAATCTAGGGCCATAGTTGAGGCCAGTGGCTTGAAACAACTTGTAGCATTCGGTACCGGTTAAAGTCTCAGGGCAACGGTTTTGGATAGCTTCAATATCAACTTTTTCAGAATCTATGACCGCTTGGCTCTCATAACTCAATTTTCCTTGAACATGTACCTGCCTTTGCTGATTATTTAAAAGGGTGCTTACCTCAAATTCCACCTGTTGTGGCCGGCTGTTGTCGGGATATAAACTGATGTGAACCGACTGTGGTGTGTCGGACACAGTAATCGGTCGTGCCCACACCATATTGGTGAGTATTTGTACCTTTCTCTCGCCGGCAATTTCCCCGGCAGCGCGGGCCATTTCAAGGATGGCAACCCCAGGTAAAGTTTTTTGTGAGCCGATAACATGGTCAGTCAGATAAAACTCTTCGCCCGTCAGTTTAGTGGTAAATTTTTGCTCGCTCAAGGTTGAGGTATTGCTATCAAGCAAGGGGTGAAGTTTGGCCATTTGACCTATCTCACCAACCGCTTTACGTTGGAATTTTGCGATCGGTATCCAATATGGTTTCCTCGCAAAGGGATAGGTTGGCAGGGAAATACGTTGCGGCTTTTGGTTCGGATAAAGCAATTGCCAGTCGATGTTTAGCCCAGATACCCACAGTTGGGCCAGTTTATTAAGTTTTTTGTCAGTAATAATAATTTTGACAAATTCTTCACCTTCTCTTCCTTCAATTAACAGTTCGGATTGAGCTTTGTTCGTCTCAATGTTGCCGCGATAAAAATCCTCTATCGACGTTTGTCCTTGAAGGTATTGCGTTAATTGGTTTTTCACCTCTTCAAGGCTAGAAACGACCATCGCTAGCCGCTCTGCCATGGCTTTTCGGCCCACTTGTAAGGTGTAAGTGAGGTTAGCAAGAGAAATATTCTTTTTGGCGGGTTTGGACTCTAAGAAATCTATGATCTTTTTGGCATAGACTTGGAGCCTTTCCTCGGTGGTTGCTGACAGTACTAATAGCTGGATTTTTGATTCCACTGTCGGTACTGCTTGGTTTTTAGGTGCTTCCTCCACAATGACATGCACATTAGTCCCACTCATGCCAAACGAACTCACTCCCGCTCGCTTAGTTTCATCCGTCCATGCGGTCGGTTCTGTGGGAACAGTGAGTGGTAGCTCGTCCCAAGGAATATGGGGGTTTGGTTCGGTCAAGTGCAAATGAGGTGGAATTTCAGCATGTTGGAGCGAAAGCACGACTTTCATCAACGAAGCCACCCCAGCCGCCGATTTCAAATGACCCAAATTTGTCTTGACGGTACCCATAGCAAGCGGTGCTTGACGTTTTTGTCCTAAGACTTTGGCCAAGGCTAACACCTCAATCGGATCGCCCAAGGAAGTACCTGTTCCGTGTGCTTCTATATATTGTATTTGTTCAGGCTCTACTGCCGCATTGGTCAATGCTTGACGCAACAGTGCTTCTTGAGCGGTACCATTGGGCACGGTGAGACCATTACTGCGACCATCATGGTTGACCGCAGAACCCCGAATCAAGGCGAGAATATTGTCACCGTCTTTGAGCGCATCCGACAAGCGCTTCAGTACCACAAGACCACATCCTTCACCTTGCCCAAAACCATCGGCTTTCGCATCGAAGGTTTTGCAACGACCATCAGCCGCAAGCGCCCTGATCCGACAAAGACCGATTGTCTCTTGTGGGGTGAGAATCAGACTCGTGCCACCCGCGATAGCCAAATGACATTCTTGGTTGCGTAGCGATTGGCAGGCGAGATGCGTGGCCAGCAACGAAGAGGAACACGCTGTGTCTACTTGCATGGCGGGCCCATGTAGCCCCAAAATGTAGGCGAGGCGACCTGCCGAGAGACTACGCAGGTTACTCAACATACGATAACCATCAATCTGACTGGTGTCGTCTGCGTACAAATGCGAGGCCGCATAGTCGTCCCAAAACAGACCAACAAATACGCCAGTCTTGCTGCCCTTCAGCTTATCGGCGGCTAACCCTGCATTTTCTAGGGCTTCCCAGCACACCTCTAAAAGTAATCTCTGTTGTGGGTCTAAGCTGATGGCTTCCCGTGGGGCCATCCCAAAAAACAGCGGATCAAATTGCTCGACATCATCCAAAAAGCCGCCCGCTTTTACATACATCTTGCCCGGTGCATCCGGATCAGAGTCATAGTATGCATTGATGTCCCATCGAGAGGGTGGAATATCTGTTATTGCATCTACCCCATTATGTAGCAGGGACCAGAATTTGTCTGGCGTATCGACACCGCCCGGCAAACGACAGCCCATGCCAATAATGGCAATGGGTTCGTTCTGTGCTTCCTTAATGGTCTCAAGTTTTGTACGCGTTTTGCGTAACTCTAGCAACGCATTTTCCAGTAAGGGGCGATAAGAAGATTGGTTAGTTGAATTTTGGCTCATTGTATGCCTTTAGTTGATTTTAAGTTCTACTATTCAAAAAAGAGGTGCTGGGATTTTTTAGGAGTCCCAGATTTATCTTGGACAACTTGGACGGGTGCAATTAAAAGTGATGTAAAACCGCTTTTTTTAAGGCATCTATCACTTTTAATTGAAATGTGACATTGTCAAGTTAACCATTCTTCTTTGCAGCTTCGATTTCAGCGGCCAGTAATGTAGCCAAGTCACTGTCTGAAAGAGCGCTTAATTCTGTCTTGTGTGCCGATTTATTATCCACCACGTTGGGTTGTTGATCTGAGGTTTCCAAACTTTTACCTGCTAAGTGAGAAGCCATCGCTTCAATCGTTGAAAAATTCCACGCGATAACCGGGGGTAGTGAACGTCCTAACCAGTCACCTAATTCTTGGGCTAAATGAACGGCTAAGGCTGAAGTCATACCATATTCCTCAAAGGGTTGATCAGTTTTTATGGCTTCTACCGCAAGTCCCAGTCTTTTAGCCAACCAGTCCGCTATCCAGTTTTCAGTTGCTTTAATAGCTTGTTGGGAATGTGACGGGATATCACTGTGCGGTACCGAAGGCACTGCAGGTTCTTCAGAGTCATGCGGTTTTTGTACCTTTTCTCGAAGCATTCGCTTCAGTATTTTGCCCGTTTTGCTTTTAGGTAATGAATCAACAAACTCAATAATACTTGGTACTTTGAAATCGGCCATTTGTTGGCGACAAAACGTGATAATTTCTTCTTCAGTCACCACCTGCTGCGGTTTGAGGACCACGCTTGCTCGGACTTGTTCACCTAGTAAGGGTTCTTGCACGCCATAAACCGCAGCCTCTGCCACCGCAGGGTGTTGATAAAGGAAATTTTCAACCTCAGAGGGGTATACCTTAAGCCCACCGACATTAATCATATCTTTGACGCGATCCACTATGTAGAAATAGCCCTCGTCGTCCATTTTGCCAATATCGCCGGTGTGAAACCATCCCTCTTTAATGGCTTCAGCCGTTTCGGCCGGCCGATTCCAGTACCCCAACATGACATTGGACCCACGAATAGCCACTTCGCCCACTTCGCCAGATGCGACCTCACGCCCCTCAGCATTGACGATTTTCACATCAATCCCTTCAAGCGGCGAGCCAACCGAATCACCAGGTTTGTGTTTGAAAAAATGGTTAAAGCAAACTTGGGAGGTTTCACTTAAGCCATAGCCGTTGTTGATGAAAACACCAAACTTGTCGTGCCACTTTTTGGCCATTACCACGGGCAGGGTGGCGGCTGCGGAAATGTAGTAGCGCACTGAACGCATTTGCTCGGCAGATGCCTTGTCATACAAAAGAGTATAGATAGTAGGTACACCAAAGAAAGTGGTGACTTTGTTTCTGACAATGGATTCTAACACGGATTCGATCTCAAATTCGCGGTGCAATACCAACGTCGCGCAAGCCTCGAAGCAGGTATTGAACGCGGCGTTTTGCCCAAAATTATGGAATATTGGTAAAAATAACAGAATCCGATCATCTGGGTGTGTCCTGAATGTGTAAACGCACATCCGTATATTTAAAATCACATTGCCATGCGACAGCGTCGCTCCTTTGGGAAATCCGGTGGTGCCTGAGGTGTAAAGAATCACAGCCGGATCATCATGCGCTCTGTCAATCATCTGTGCATTAGGTGAGGCTTTAGCCATCCAATCACTCAAGTCAATATCCGTTTTTTGGGCTTCGCCCTCTGCGATTAAAATCGTGTTTAACTGAGGTAACTCTTCAGCGGGCACGTTGGTGCGTAAACTTTCTGTTGTTACAACGACCGATGCGCCACTATCGGTAAGAATAACCTTGGTTTCTTGAGCCTTGAATGTCGAGTTGATGGAAACGGCTACCGCACCTATTTTTTGAATGCCGAGATAAACTATCACAAATGGGGGAATATTGGGTAAAAATAAGGCGACGCGGTCACCGCACGAAACGCCTAGCCCTGCTAGACCATTTGCCACGCGGTTGCTCATTTCGTCAAGTTCACGATAGGTAAAAGACTGTCCTTCAAAAAGGAGGGCCGGTTTATTTGGAAAAAGACGCTGAGCGCGTTCCAAATGTTGTGCAATATTCATAATGGTACATGTACATGAAAGAAATCAGATTTTTTTAACAAATCGGATTTCTTTAATTATTGAAAATATACGAAACTACTTGAAAATCGTGAAAATCGTTTTGATGTGATTTTAGATCAAACAATGTTTCGATCTTAATCCAAAATCCAAAATCCAAAATCCAAAATCGATAACACCAAAGATATCTAATCAAACAACACTTGAGTCGGTCTATCGTGATTCGCTGTCATCCGCCCAACGGTTTCTACAAGCGCTTGGGCCTTGAGCATGGTTTCCTCGAATTCAGCCTCTGGATCAGAAAGTGCAACTATGGCACCCCCTACGCCAATGGTCATCTCAGAGGGCGACATGACCGCTGTGCGGATCACGATGTTTAGATCAACCGCGCCATTAAGCGCTAGGAACCCAATACTACCCGAGTAGATACCTCGCGCTTCTGTCTCTAGTCGGTCAATAATTTCCATGGTTCTTTTCTTAGGTGCCCCAGTCATAGAACCACCTGGAAAAGCCAGATGCACACAATCTACCGGGCGTACATCAGAACGTAGATGACCACGCACAGTACTGACCATCTGATGGACAGTCGCATAAGTCTCAATATTCATGAGTTTAGGAACCGTGACTGTGCCCACCTCACAAGCTAGCCCTAAATCATTGCGTAGCAAGTCAACAATCATAAGATTTTCGGAACGATCTTTTTCATGGCCACGCAAATTTTCCTTCAACAACTGGTCTTCTTCAGGGGTTTTACCACGCTTGCAGGTTCCCTTAATTGGCTTTGATTCCACCCACCGGTCTTTTGAAATATTGAGAAAACGTTCTGGTGAGGAACAAACAACTGACGTTTCATTAAAGCGTAAAAAAGCGGCATACGGTGCCGGATTGTGCTGGCGTAGGAGACGATAAAATGTCAAGGGATCAGGTTGTTCCTGAGAACGTAAATGATTAGTAAGACATATCTCATAACTTTCACCCCGATTGATCTCATCAAAGCAACACTCTATGTCGCTTAAATACCTTTTTTTAGGACGACTCAGTTCAAAGTGAATAGGATTTAGAGTGTCTGGCACTATCTCAGGTGGCTTTGATAATCCCTGTAACTTCTCCTCTACCTGATTAAACCAAGTAACAGAATCTGTTGCATTACCTTTTTCCGTTAAACAAACAAGGTAAAGAGTTTTTTCTTGATGATCAAAAGCAATTATGCGATCAGCAAACAAAAAATTGGCATCAGGTAGTGGGGAAGTATGCGCTTGTTCACCCTCGCAATCCGCTTTGAGTTCATAACCAAAATAACCCACAAA
>Ga0164315_10001825_pt1 | contig 16164 bp, 12 predicted proteins | sample GuaBasSedimGuay6_FD_113737 | JGI IMG/M metagenome (GOLD analysis project Ga0164315, IMG submission 113737) | Subseafloor sediment microbial communities from Guaymas Basin, Gulf of California, Mexico - Guay6, Core 4569-2, 0-3 cm | ecosystem: Environmental > Aquatic > Marine > Hydrothermal vents...
GCCGCCAGCTATAACCTATCCATTTAATATACAAACTCTTTGGTTCCACCGGAAATTTCCCGTAATCTATGCCAACGTACTCACCTATCGCATCTACACTACTCTTGGCGCTCACCCAGACCATTGTGTTGTCAGATAAGATATTACTAACCGCATACCCACCAATCGCTTCTGAACTGGAAAATGCCTTTGCAGAAAGCTCTTTCTTAGAATAGGGAATATTTTCAATGAATTTGGTATGTTCAAGGCGAAAGAGATGAATACTTCGCGTATTAGACACCACCTCCCCATAACACTTAAAAGTCGACTGCCATTTGTTTTCCCATTCACATGATTCAATCCCCTGCATTTTCGCTCTCTGTCCAAAAGACCTAACGTACTGTATTCCTGGAGCATCTTGCTGCACAACAATATTTTTAAAATCATACCCTAACAAATCCTGATAGAGTTTCATTGAATCACCCGCATCATCCCACTTACCGTTACGCTGATGCTTCATTTTTTGTGACATCCAATTGTTCGACCGATATACAGTAAGCACAAAATAATCAGGCAAAACCCGAGCAAGTTCAGTGTATGTTATCGGGCGCCCACTATGAAATTGCGAAGGAAAAGCATGAGGAGCGAAATATGCCTGATTATCAATAAGAACGGAACCTCTGGCATTTGGTTGATTTTCCTCTAACCATTCGCCCACTTGCACTTGAGGGGTATACTGCCAACCTGCATAATTCATCGAAACTACCACAGCATTATGTAGTTGAGATTCCATTAAAAAAAGGAACATTGATGCTACAGTAATACGCAACGTAGTTATACCCACGACCCCACTTGAAAAAACGGGAAACATGCGATTGGCTAACTGATCCAGCAAATAGCCGGTAGCGGCAGAGATAAATGCAAAGGGAACTATCAAATACTGAAGTTGTACCCATATTTTCTGAAGAGATGCATACCACAAGAATATGCTCAATGATAGCAATGCAAAGAAGATAATAGGAAAGCTCTTACAAGGACGATTTTTATTAAAGTAATGCCCTATCAATGCGAGACCACATCCCGACAAAAAGACTAGCCCTACCTCATAATAAAAACTTGAGCACCAATTGGAAAAACTAGTCTGGCTTATCTGGTAGCCTCCAATAAAAATTTGGCTTGCCGCTTTCCACGTTGTAATAAAATATGGATCAAGTATTGCATAGGGCGTGGTGATTATAAAAACAACTACCGATACCAAAAAGATAATAAATCCTTTTTGGAGCACTTGCAAAAACATCCATCTACTGTCTTTATTTGTTCTGGCATTTTGCCTAACCCCCATAAAAACTGATAGTATAACAATTGGGATTAACGGAGGACCTCCCATCTTGGTAGCTTGGGCCAAACCGGCCACAATCCCTATAGCAAGCAGACTATCAAGAGCACCATCTCGCGCATGCCTGACACAAAGTACCAACGCAAGGAAAGTCAGAAAAAAGAGTAGGCTATCGGGATGAATGACAGTCCCTATTGTCACTAAATGATAATTTGTAGCCATATACAGAATGGCTATCATTCCCGCCATTCTACCCATATATATTCGGCTAATATTATAAACTGCTAACAAGGTTGCCACGGAAAAGATCAATGTTATTGATCGCAGAACAATCGGCAATGTTGGGAATGTTGGTAGGCCTGCTAACTTTAATGGCTCCCATACGGCAAAAGCAATATCAAGATAAAGGCCTCCGTAATAGATCAAGCCATCGTAACGGATATTTCCCCAGTATGTCGGGACGTCCTGCTTCTTGTCTAGATAATTTGCCGGATTGCCATAAGGACTGGTCGTCATGCCATCCACCTGCATCGTTATAAATGGCTCATCGTCAATAAATGATGCCAACATACTGGCATTTTCTGTATATCGGTCAATAACTGGCAGAAAAAAACAAAGGAAAATCAACACCACTAAAGCCGAGATTAAATCAATTCGAAGTAATGATCGCCCTTCGAGGAAGATAACTTTTCCCGCATCAGCAGTAATTTTAAATAACTTCATTTAATTCCTTTTTACCATACCAACTATAATTTAGTACCTACATGAATACCGTAACGTAATAATACCAACTGAATAATTACAAAATGGCTAGATAGATACCCATCATGATACTAGTTACGCCCAACCAGAATCTTGGCGTCAAATGCTCACCAAAAAACAAACAACACCCAACAGGAACAAGTATGTAAGCGCCTGCAGCAAAAGGCACTATTTGCGAAAGCTGAACCGTGCGCAACACCCAAATAGCCACTAGCATTGAAAACAACATCAATAGCCCTCCGATCCCTAGTGCAGACAATCCTGTCAATGTTCTTATCTGGCTGGAAGCAACTTTGAGACACAGTTGGGACGCGCTACTTGCCATTACCGCAATAACGCATAACATCAATTCGAATGCCGTCAAATTCACTTATTTGCACCCGAAGTAGCAATAAAAACTCCCAAAACAATAAACGCTATTCCAATGCCATATTGAATACTTAATATATCTTGGAAAACTAACACACTACCCAAAGGGGTTAGCACATAAATCATTGCTGTCCAAGGATATGCAATGGACAATGGAAGGTGTCGTAATGCTAAAAGCCAAAACAACATACCTATCCCCGACACAGCAAAAGCTGCCCAGACCCATGAATTTTGAATCCAACCCCCCATAAAACCGACTGCACCTAGCGACTTCAGTCCAGCCATCTTAAAGAAAATTTGAGCTGCTGTCATGGAGAAAATCATTCCTGCCACTAGCAGCCAAGAACAAAATGAGCTCATTATCGATTGGCAACGATGATACACTGCCCACATCCTATTTCACGTAATCCTGGAGTTTTTTCCACAATAGACTCGATCCTCCGACAAATTTTGGCCATCCAATCAGGACAAAACATAGGCACTAAGTTTAAGTGCTCAATTACTGTTACTCCCAGCCCTGCTGATTCACACCAAGACTTAATGGTCCCTGGAAAAAAAGAACGTTCCTCATGCTCAATATGATAGCGTGAAAAACGCTCTAACAGCTTAAGCACTGGACTATAGCCATTAGGCTCCAGAATAATTACTGTATTTGCCAGCAAAGAAATACAGTCAATTGCTTTTTGGGGATCAGGTAAATGGTGTAAAACGCCACGCATTATAACGCAATCAAAATACCGATCACCTATCTGTTCTTTCAATGCATAAATATTTCCCACCTCAAAACTTACTACTGCTCCCAGCTCTGTGTTTTTTGCCCTACGGCTAGCAGCCTCTACTGCTATTTCGGCTGGATCTATACCAAGAACCTCTATTGCACCTAAAGAAGGGAACTCAAGAGTATACGTCCCATCTCCACAACCCAAATCTAGAACTCGTTTACCTAAAAACTCATAACTTTGGGCAATAGCTCTGCTAATACGTTCATTGGCAAACTGTGCAGAGAGCTTTTCAGCAGTGTAGGCATAAGACCCGGTATTCCTCACATCATCATCAAAACGATACACGTTATCTTTGATGATTTTCTCTTTCTCTATCTTCACATATACTCCTTTTTTGGTTTTATACCTATCGCCAGAATATTCCCGACACGCATAGGAAATGTTGTATCTGATAATGAAAGCTTTTTAAGCGCCACGTCAATTACTTCTTTTACATTTAGCGGCAGAGGAGTTAAGCGGAGCCAATATCGAAGCGGGTAGCTATTGCAAATTGGTTTAATGTTAATATCCTCAAATCCAACTCTCTTAAGTAAAGTATTAATTGATCTAGGATTGAAAAGTTGCAAATGCTCAACGTCAATAATTGGCGAACGAAGTCCAAGTACTCGATTTAAAAGCCCCTGCCAATTATGTACAACTATGGCAATCACTCCGCCAGGCTCAAGAAGGCTATATGCCGTACTCATAAATTCGTCAGGTTTCTCCATATGCTCAAGCGTCATAAAAGAACATATCAAAGAAGGTTTAACACCATCTAGTAGCTCAGCCCCAAACATCCCCTCTCGTAACATAGCTCGGACTGCTACAGGTGCTGCATTTATGGCCGCACGAGATGGTTCTATCCCAATTACAGACTTAAAGCCCATGTCGCTAAGCCATGGTAACAATGGTCCACTACCCGCACCAACATCAACAGCTACATTTCTATCTCTAAGACCAGCCACATAAGGCGCTATTATCCGCGCGTAGCTACGAGCTGCGCACCGCGCCTCTTGGCTCGAATCATATGCAGCGTCTGCGTATGCACCCGAAAGAAATGCTTTATCCGGTGGATTCGGCGCATAAACCAAATCACAACTAACACACCGTACTAAATGTAAACACATGAACTCCGGCTGCTTCCGTGATGCATATGTAAAATCGTCAATTCGCTCTGGGTCTATGTGCTCATCGGCAAAGTTCATATATTCTGTAGCTCCACAAACTGGGCAAGCTCGACTCTCGCTTAAACAACGACTATGTGACATCATTAAGGTTTCTTCCCATACTCAGTTAACTTTACTTCTCCACGAACAATTAAGCTGCGCCTAATAAATGCGGGGCGATTTTTAGTTTCTTCAAGAATTTTCCCAATATACTCACCAAGTAAGCCAATACCAAGAATAATAACCGAACCAAAAAACATTATCAATAATGATAAAAAGGTCACTCCTTTAGGTGTAGCTTCTGGAAATAAAAAACGCATCAATACGCTGGCGATAGCTAAAACAAACACCCCGACAGTCGCCATGCCTCCAAATGCGGTCAGTAAATGCAGAGGCATTCGGGAAAAAGATAATATTCCTTTTTTTGCCCAGCCAATGTTTTTTATCCAATTGTTAGTACTCACGCCAAACATACGTTCTGGTCTAACATAGTCAACACCAACTTGATTAAACCCCACATATGCCCGCAAACCTCTTAAAAAGGCATCCCTTTCCTCACATTGAAGCATCCAATAAACAACCGAGCGGTCCATTAACGAGAAGTCACCTGCATCTTTTGGAATGGGTACTTCACTCATTGCAGCAAATAATCGATAAAAACTACGGTAACAGGCTTCAAGTATTACTGACATTTCGCGTTTGATACGTCGCCCATACACAACATCCGCTCCTTCTCGCCATTTACATACAAAACTCTCGATAATTTCTGGGGGATCTTGAAGATCTCCATCTAAAAGAACACATGCCTCCATATTGGCAAGCTCCATTCCACTTCTAAAGGCCGCTTGCGACCCAAAATTCCTAGTATGCGTGACACCTATCACGTGAGGATCTTTCGCGCTTATATCTCTAATAACTTCGGCGGAATTGTCTGGTGAGCAATCGTTAACAAAAATAATCTCATAATCCAGCCGGAGTCGATGAAAAACTGAAACCAATCGCTCGTGCATGATTGGAATAGCCTCGGCATCCTTATAACAGGCAACAACTGCAGTAACTGAATTTTTTTCTTTGCATGACTGTTGCCTTCTAGTGAGCAGGGAGAAATCTGCATTTGCCAAGTATACCCGCCACCAATTTTGAGTATTAACCAAGCCATCTTCAAGCTTTACTTTTGCAGACCAGCCTAACATATTCTTTGCTTTTTCTGGATTTGCATACCAGCTATCAACATCCCATGTTCGGCCAACTTCTAGATTGAATTCAGGCTCTTCCTGAATGTCAAAAAGTTTTTTTGAGATATTTGCAAGAGAGGAAAGAGAGGTTTGGATACCGGTTCCAATATTAAAAGACTCCCCCGCAATTTCTGGGCACATATGTAGTACCGCATCGACAAACGCGACAACAACATCATCTACATGTATAAAATCCCTTGTGACTTCTGGGTGTGCAAGCACAGGAAGTTTACCTCGCATACTTTGCTCACAAAGTACTGGAATTAACCGCGAACTATCCTCATAAGCCCCATATACTGAATATAGACGCAGATTGACGACTGGAATCCCTTTCGCTTTACCATAGAAGGTGATTGCTTGGCTCGTTGCGGCCTTACTAACAGCATAGTGACTATTCGGGATCATAGCACCTGACTCACTTGGACCGGATGCATTAAGTCCATACTCAGATGAACTTCCAGCATGGATATATGCAAAAAGATTAAGCTCTGCGATCTCCTCCATCATGAGGATAAAGCTTAAATAATTGGTTGAATGTATACGTTCAAATTCTTGTTCGAATGAATACGCACCGAAAGATGAACAGTCAAATACTGTTTTTGGCTTCACTCGGTGCAAAACCGTCCTGATACTAGTTGATTCTTGAAGATTTAAAAAAGTAATATTAGCGGCTGGAATATCTTGCAATCGCCATGAATCTCCGTAGAACATTGTACCTGTAACATCTTTTCGGCTTTGAATACACCTTCGTAGTAGATTTGCTCCAATAAACCCACTTGCACCGATTACAAGAATGGGGCCTGGCAAATTTTTTATTTTTTGCTCAAGATTCATTTATTATTACCTAAAATCATAGCGATGATTCCATCAACATCAAGTCCGCATTGTGCACGATGAAATGCTTGTGATCCAAAGCGCCCCGTCGGGTATCCCAGAGCATGGTGATGAGAAAAATTTGAAAGATGAATACCAAGACCAGCCATGGCAAGAGCCACATGCATCCCTAGCCCCCCAGAAGCCACATGCTCCTCTATAACAAAAAGCTTTTTTCCCTCAACTTGAGCCCAGAATTCCTCTGGAATCTCATTACCATAGAATTCAGTAACTGCCCAAACAGATGGGCGCTCGCAAACTGGAACATTCATCAATGCTTGCCACGCTACACCAGCCAAAGGCCCTAAAGCTACTAATGCCCCTAGCTCTCCACTCAGAACTTGTCTCCAAGAAGCATACTCAGGCATCTCAGTATTCTTGGGTCGCTCGTCATAGCCCAATCGAAGATAGGTTGGCGAAGTAAGATCGCCCAGCATCGCAGGTATATCTTCGTCAAATGCCGGCACCAAAACCCGGACACCCAGAGCATTCATAACGGCGCAATCTTCAAGAGCATGGTGGGTTGGCCCCATGTGCCCGTATGCATAACCTCCACCATTACCTACCAAACAAACAGAGAGCTCCCCTAAACAAATATCATTCCGTATTTGTTCAAAAGGGCGCGCATAACAAAATGGAGCAATACTATATGCAAAAACCGTAAACCCCTCGCGTGCAAGACCTGCAGCTACGCCTATCATGTTTTGCTCGGCAACACCAGCATTAACAAATCGATCTCCAAAAGCCACTTCTATTTCTTCCAGTGCCATAAACCCCAGGTCCCCCGTCAGGAAAAAATAATCATCCTTATTGCACTGTGATACAACCGTTGTTGCAAAAGCATTTCTCACAATTCTCTATCCTCATTAATTTTTGAAATTACCGTATGATATTGCTCCTCAGAAAGAGGAAGGTAATGCGACTCCATTTTGCCTTCAAAATGTAGCCCCTTCCCTTTGACCGTATCTAAAATTAATATATTTGGTTTTTCTGAGGATTTGTTTTCTAGCAATTTCTTTATTCCTGAACTGTTATGCCCATAAACACATTGAACATGCACACCAAAGGATGAGATCCTTGGGGTCAAGTCTCCACAAGATATGACTTCTTCTGTGCTGCCAAAACCCTGCAGTCCATTTTGATCAATAATAATAGTTAAATTATTCAACTTGTGATGAACTGAAAAAGCCAAAGCTTCCCAGCAACTTCCTTCCTGCCACTCACCATCAGAACACAAACAATAAATTTGGCGACCTGATTTCTGATACTTTGCCGCCAAGGCCAAGCCTGCTGCAAGTGAAGGCCCATGCCCCAAAGATCCTGTTGAAAAAAGGAGTCCTGGAATTCCTGTGCCACAGGGGTGTCCGGGGAGAAACGTATTGTCTTTACTAAAAGTGTCTAAATCTAAATCATTGAGCTTCCCAAGACTCCAAAGCGTTACATATAATGCTCCAGCCGAGTGGCCTTTCGATAAAATAAAACGATCAGCAGGCCTCATAACCAAATGGTGTAGGGTCATCAAAGCATCAATGCAAGAAAAATTACCACCAAGATGCCCACAATTTGAGTTGTAATGCATCTTCAGTAGCCTGAGCTTAACTGACTCTAGCTGCTTATTAAATGTGTTTTTCATCATTAATTAAAAAGTTTCCATCAAATCTTATTTATTAGCATCAAACGAATCTTAGCCCTAAAAGAATCTGGTAATTTTTTCCATACAGGCCTTAGAAACTTTATTGCCCACGTTTTGTTATATATTTTCTCAATAGCATTTGCTACTTTTTTTCCAAAAAAACAAGTTAGAGATAAGTCTATTTTATAAGTAGCCCGGCTATAGTAAGTCTCTAATTGTCTCGAATAAAGAGAGAGATACTCTTGCTTATCAGATGTTGCTTCCTGCAATAAACTATAGAAGTTTTTGCTTACTTTCTGCCAATTAAATGTAGTTAAATAATATTCTGACCCTGCCATGGCTAATTGCTTTCTTAACTCTTTATCAAAAGTTAACCTATTAACCGCTTGCACCAGTTCATTATCCCTAGAAAAATTGGCTACAAGCCCACACCTACCTTCTTTAATTAAATCACTTACAAAATTCGTATCATTCGCAAGTATAGGAATCCCCGCTGCCATATATTGTGAAAGCTTGTTAGGCGAACAGTTCGCATAATTATTTCCTGCTGGTGTATATGGTACGATTCCTACATCCGCTTCAGATGCCGTACGAATTAAGCCTGTCTCATCAACTGGATCAGGAAAAAGTATTCTCGATCCAAGTAACCCAGTATTTTCAGCGAGCTTAATCATTTCCGATTTGTACTCATTATCACGACCACGTAATAATAAAATTGCGTGTTCGGTAGTTTTTGTCCACTCATTAATTAGAATATCTAAACCTCTTCCTTGACTAAAGCCTCCTTGGAAAACAAAAAAACATTTCTTCTGTTCAGCAGGCTTTTTTACAGGAGCCACAACTGATGTCACAGGTTCACAGTTTGGCAAACTGCTAAATGAACAATCGTATTGCTTGCCAAGTAAATCAGCCAGACCAGGAGAAACGATCTGCCGGTAATCAGCGTGCACTACTAAACGCTTTTCTAACGCAATCCAGTAAGTTTTCTCAAATTCAAATGAATTTATATCTGACTCTGCCCAGTATTCATGTGCATCATAAAAAACTGGAATTTTATACACTGCTTTAATAATCAAAGCGGGTATTAGGGTGTCTAGATCCGTCGCAATGACTGCATGGATACCGCGCATTCCAAAACATGAGCATAGCAAAGAAACACTAGTATCTAGAAAATATCGAACGTACCACCTAAAGTCGAGCAACCGTTTACACCCTATAGGCGCAGCAAATAACTCTGCAAATTCATGATCCGGCAACTCTAGCGCTTGCTCTAGAAATAACAACTCCTTCACAGCAACAGCACCTACTGGATCACCATTTACCAAGCTAAACCACTCAGCCCACCCCCCCTTCTTATAAGACAAGCGCGAAGATGCCATATACAACGCGCCATTTGGCATTGTTTGCCTTATATCTTTAGTATTTGGTAAAAGTACACCACATTGATGTACTTTTAAGGGTAAAGGAGCACAACTCGCAATCCAATCCAGGCGCGGGTCGATTCGGGGCTCATGTGCAGCAATCAGCAGCACATTCGTCGTTGAACTATCTGATGTATATGTCGGCTGAGCACATAGGCCTTTTTTTTCAAGGGCGATCCATATCTCTTCATCTACATCTTTGACAAATGTTTCTATCCAGTATTGCTCATTCAGCAATATCTCCTCATAAGCTCGAGTTACAATTTCTTTCCTTTTTATTTCGTCTAAGAGTAGATCGACCCCCTCTTGTAAATTAGAGTAATCTCGATTCAAAGAAAAATAATGCTTTCCTGCTTGAAGAATACCGGAGTATTCTCCTGGGTACAGCAACTGTAGAGTTTGTGTAGCAATTGCCTCAAAATGTCTAGGAGAAACTTGGTTGTAATAAACATTACCTTCAATATCCTTCAAGTAATTCAAGTAGGACTCAGCATATTCATGATCAACTTTGAATTCACCCAACTCATCCTCCGCAAGGCGACAACGTGAATCTAAATCACCTTCAAGATCAAAGACACTTGCACCTGATTCAGCTCCTAATGTTGATTTACATGACAACAAAAAATCAAACCAACCAGCTCCGCCAATACGATCTTCCCAGCGACTAGAAATATCTAATGATAAATCTTTCCCTGCCAATAAAGACTCAACATCATCTCCAATTTTTCTTTTTTCAAATGCTAATCGACCAAAAGACAAAGGTTGAATGGAGCCACGATAACCAATGTCAATTGATCTGTTGTCGAATGAGGGTGTAATCGCACGTAAAGAGGGCGTAATATATCCCGTAAGCATGCGAACAAATCGAGTACTGCCTACTAGTTCAACAGGATAAACTTTAGCTACTTCCTCACTAGGCAAGCAAGTAAAAACTACGTCAAAATCAATCTCCCCAATGTAACTCGCAATTTCTTTAAATCTAAAGTTTTCATCCTGTTTCAATAATACTTTTACACCATCGAATTGGTCGAGCCGAGTGGGTAACAATCGATCAAGCGAACGTAAATTATCAATGCTATACGATACTGTATTGTGAATAATGACAGCGGTAAACTTATTAAGATTTAATGTAGGTGGCAACTCCAATCCATTCAAAGACTGACGATGCTCAAATAAATTCAACACTGAAACTGAAAATTGAGACTTAACTTGAAAGTACGCTATTGCTTCAGGGACTGTTGATACTCCTAACGGATCATAAAAACACAAAAGTAAAATTTCTTCTGGGCGATTGGAAGGATGGCCAAATCCAATTTCAGGAAAAAGAATAGAACTCATTAATAATTCATCTAATTTTTGGTATAAAAATAAAAACTATAAGTCATAGTTACTTAATGGATATATCTGATTTTTTTCTAAAAACTACAATTAGTTCTACCGAATTAACTAATTCAGGAGCAATAGTTCTGTATATTTCTGGATGCTTATCCTTTAAATTAATAATCGCATCTACTAACTCCTCGAAATTTACCGTTAATAATTTTTTTAAAACATTAACCTCGGAAATAGGTTCACTAATATGTTTTAGTAGCTCATTAATCAGCTGTTCCTTTTTTGGAGTCTGAAATTTCATTTGACTAGCAATATTAAAACTATAGTCAACATATTCATGTGTAATAAACTGCAATCCAAAACATTTCTCAAAATACAACCGAATAGAATTCAAATCAAACCTTCTCACATGAGAGTGCGAATATGACTGTGTATTCGTTAGATATGAACTTAAATCCTCATCATTTGGTACTTGAACTATTAATACTCCTCCAGGCTTAAGAACTCTTATCAACTGTGAACAAACTTGGTCTAGCTTAAACACATGCTCCAAGACATCACACGATATAACCGCATCAAATAATTTATCTCTATAAGGTAACTCTTCTAATTTCGCCATTGATACCTCAATATCATTTTCTTTGGCTTTATTTAGATAGGATATCGCTATATCGACACCATAACGCTGGTAGTTTTTTAATGGCTTCAATACTTGCCCGCAGCCAACTCCCGCATCTAGAATACTCTCACCAGAATTCAAAAAACGACAAATCATTGATTGTGCAGCAATCACCGATGCTTGAATTTGATTTGAAGTCATAAATGGATTTGAATCGTTTTTAGACAAACATGCCAAATGATCCTCAGCAATCACCTCATAGTTTTTTATGTAATCATCCCGTTCAGAAAAAATTGGAACCCCTTTAATTATTCTTTCATACTCCCTATTGTATATATGATTTTTCATGTATTACCTTATCCTCAAACTGCCATTCTGACGTGTGAAAAAAACCAGCATTTAATGCTGCTAATGACCCTGGAAGCTCTACTCTAATAGAAAAACTCCTACTCAACAAATCATAGCGAACAGCACTATTAATATTTTCAAATTCTGTAAATTCAATCACACTTATTCCAACTGTATATTCTCCCGGCCCTATTTGACACGGATTAAGAAGTAATTCAATTCTATGAACATCACCTGCCTTAATTTTAAATTGATCACAAGGACTATATATGCGCGTTACGCACCCCCCCAGATGATCATTTATTGCTATACCATAACGGCAATTAAACAATCCATCACTCTCTGCAGCTATTGTGATGATGAATTTGGCTGGCCGCAATGCAATCAAAGTATCGGAGAGGCCCCGCTCAGTTATCACTGAAAACCCCACCACTTTAACCCCCTGTTCCGACTCCCATCGAGAGATTCCACCAGCAGCCACGTAATGAAACCCTTGCGCATCACTGTAAGGCAAATCAGGCACCTCTGCATGTGGAATAAACCATGGTTCCTGGAGTAACATATTTTCTTGCAGTCCTTTGGGCCTGCTCGTGTTTGGCGAGGAAAAAGAATCTTTCATCGTTTTTAATTTAATCAATTTACCTACATCGTCATCAGACAGCTCAGTTGCACCTACTAATTTTGGCATCGATAACTTCTGGACTGGCCCATGTAGATATTCTTCATACGCCTTCACCACCAAAAAAGATTCTCCCTTCATACGGATCTGCCCCTGATCGAGCCAAATGGCTTCATCACATAGTTCCAATACTTGTTGCATTGAGTGGGAAACTAACAACATAGTGCAACCCGAGCTCACTAACTTATCAATTCTGACCTTTGACTTAGCTACAAAATATGCATCCCCCGCACCCATAACTTCATCAACAATTAAAATATCTGGTTTAATAGCTGTCGCAGCAGCAAACATCAACCGTGCTTGCATTCCAAGAGAATATATTTTGAAAGGTTGATCAAGAAAATCACCAAGCTCACAAAAGTCAATAATACTTTTTATTGCCTCATCATATTCAGCTTTCTTTAACCCATTATATTGAAGTGAGGCCTCTATGTTCTCGCGCCCGGTATAATCAGGGTGAAAACCCAAGCCTGCCCCCATTAAAGCTTGCACCATACCATTTACCGTAACAACGCCTTCCGTTGGCATAAAATTACCACAAAGTAACTTTAACAATGTTGTTTTGCCCGCTCCATTACGTCCGACGATACCTATCCGATGTCCTCGAGACACATCTAAAGATATATTATTAAGAGCAACAAACTCCTTAGCCCCCCCTCCTATTTTTATTCCTAAACGATTAAGTCCTAATACATCAATTAACTGGTCGCGCTGACTTCCATGTAATTTGTATATTTTTGTAACATTTTTTAAATGTATAGCGGATGTGAGAGAATTAATTTCTGTTTTTTTAGCTAACCCTGTTTCTTCCTTATGCATCAGTAACTCTTTTAGCCTGCTGGTACAATCATCAGAAAATTCATCGCATATTATCAATTCGTGGAGGTCTCCAAGTTTCAATTGCTCAATTTTTTCCCAATTTAATATCTTTAAACGACCTTGACCATCATAATTTTTTATATCATTTTTTTCTAATATACCTGCCCAGCCCTTTGATTTCCTAGAGCCCCTCATACTGCTCCAAAGATTATAACCGCCATATACCCCTATACCAATTATAAGGACAGAAATACTAAATGGGGTTTCTGCAACTAATCCACCAAGTTCCGAAAACACATACTCAACCTTTTCTACAAATGTGCCCCATGTATTCGAATGTACCTCAGGTAATAAGCTAGGCATAATCAAAAAAGACAAATTTAGCTCGTTGAAAAACCGAAAAACCCAATAAAAAGCTTCCTAAACCCAAAATTACTGCCCCTGTTGCCGGAACTATTCCTGGTAAAGCCCCGTAACATATTAATTGTTGAAATGTCATTACAAAATAAGAAAGGGGATTCATATATATCAAAGGTTTTATTGCTTCTGGCACCATCTCTGGGGTATAAGCAAAAGGACTTAAAAAGAATAATGTCATAGTAATTAAACTTATGCCGTGCTGTACATCACGAGCAACAAGTGTGAGCAATGAAAGCATCCACCCAATGCCCATAACAAACATCATAAGTAATACCCAAAAAATGGGCACAAACACAACAGCTTGCCAACTAGTATTTCCAAAAGAATAACCCACAACTAAAGTGATCACTAATCCTGACAAACCAGGAATCTGTGCAGCCACAACTGCTCTGAGTGGTATTAATTCTGCAGGAAAAACCGTATTCAGCAGCAGACTTTTATTGGCTGAAAGCGATCCGACTGCCGCCATTAATGACTCATTAAATGCCATAAGAGGCACAAGCCCAGAAAAAACCAACACGACATAGCCTAGTTCCGTTAACCCTGAAGGTCTAATCTTGAAAATCACAGCATAGATAGTAGCATAAATACTCAATTGCAATAAGGGGAAGAGAACAGCCCAAGCAATACCAAATACTGAGCCAACATAACGTTGACGTACATCATGAATTACACCCTCCAACACTCGATTCCTATATCTACTTAAAACAACCAATGAACGAAAGATATTCTTATTTGTATTCATTCACACACCTTACCTTTTATAAACTGCTCGCCATTTTATTAGCTCACATAATCCTTTGTTCAACTCTATTTCTGAGTTAAAGCCAATTTCTTTAGACGCTTGACTAGTCGATCCAACTCTATTTTGAACAAATATTCTCTCACTGGCTTCAAAACGAGCTGTAAGTTTATTCGGATGCATTAAACTTAATGCTTCAGTAAGAGATCCAATTGATGTTTTTACTCCAGTACCAACATTATAATAACGATTAGATATATCTGACTGCATTGCCAAAATATTTGCTCTCGCACAATCTCGTACATCAATAAAATCATAAGACTGTAACCCATCACCATGAACAATCGGTTGCTCGCCCACATCCAATGCATTTAACATTCTTGTAATGACACCAATATATGCCCCTTTATCATCCTGTCGAGCTCCATAGACATTCATATAACGTAAGCCCTGATATTCAAACCCACGCCCTTTTTGTATTTCGCTATTATAGTAAGCACGAAGTAGCATTTCGCCACACACCTTACTAGCGCCATAAAATTCTTGGCAATTAAATGGATGACTTTCTTCCATTGGCTCACTAACGGCATCACCGTAAACAGATGCTGATGAAGAAAATACTAGCCTCTTAACCCCACTTTCAATGACAGCCTCAATCACGTTTTTTGTTCCGACTATATTTACATCAAAAGCTGAGCTTGGGTATTCGTAACATTGAAGCAACCAAAGTGCCGCTAAATGAAATACTCCATCTATTCCATCCATCGCACTTAACAAAGTATCTTTATGTAGAATATCTCTTCCGTCGGAAAAGATTTCTGTACGTGAATCTTTTAATGCCTGTTTAAGATTCTCATGTGTTCCACGAGAAAAATTATCGTAAATTCGAATATGTGCTGCATCTGCTGCTAAAAGTTGATCTACCAAATGTGAACCGATAAAACCTGCACCACCTATAACTAAAAAACTTTTTCCTGCAATGTCCACAATTAACTTTTCACCTGTCCCATGAGCTTATCGTGTTTAGCAATACTTCGTTTAATAAGATCCTGATTTTTCTTTGCCCATTCTACAGTACGCTTTAAGCCTTCTTTTATTTCTACTTCTGCATTAAATCCCAATTCTCGTGATGCTTTTTCAGTAGATGCAAATCGCTTTCCTGAACGATCCCAATCTCGTGCTGGTTGTAAATCAAGTGGGGTAGTATTTTCCGTATACTCATTAATAATTGTTGCCAATTCAAGAATACTGGTTTCTCTTCCTGTTGCTAGATTATACACGCCACCCGATTCACCATTAAGAGCACATGCCATTAATCCTCTTGCCATATCTTCAACAAAAATAAAGTCACGACTTGCATTCCCGCCATTATCTAATGGAAGTGCCTCTCCGCTTAATGATCTCCAAATAAATGTTGGTGTCACATTTCGCCAAACGGTATGTACTGTTCCACGCCATTGGCCTGCACCTAAAATTTCTCGTGGCCCATACACATTAGAAAAACGTGCTTTAACAAAGGGTAGCTGATGTTGTTGGAAGTAGTAATTGCCATATAACTCCCCAATAATTTTAGAAATGGAATATGGGCTATCATGATAAAGCGTTACCGGTTGTTCTTCGGTCGTTGCCGAAGGCGCATCGTAGGTCTTTTCTGCAACTGCACAAGCAGC
>Ga0164315_10001827_pt1 | contig 16133 bp, 8 predicted proteins | sample GuaBasSedimGuay6_FD_113737 | JGI IMG/M metagenome (GOLD analysis project Ga0164315, IMG submission 113737) | Subseafloor sediment microbial communities from Guaymas Basin, Gulf of California, Mexico - Guay6, Core 4569-2, 0-3 cm | ecosystem: Environmental > Aquatic > Marine > Hydrothermal vents >...
GGTAATTATAATACTGCCGTTGGAATGGAATCAATGGGGTTTAATATAGATGGAAGAAATAATACTGCTGTTGGGAAACAATCCTTACCAAATAACACTGATGGAGATAATAATACTAGTATTGGCAGTAATTCGTTAAATGATAATATTTCTGGTTATGATAACACTGCTATTGGTTGTAACTCCATGTATTATAATATAAATGGCTACCAAAATACTGCTGTTGGATCCTCGGCATTTTTTAGTTGGCATTCTCCTCAAAACGATACAGCCTATTATAATTCCACAGCAATAGGATACTATTCTGAGATATTTGATAATAACCAAGTGAAACTTGGCAATTTTCATGTACAGACTATTGGAGGATATGCAAACTGGACAAACGAATGGCTTGATGCATTTAAAACAGATATACAGGATGATGTGAAGGGCTTAGGTTTTATAATGAAATTGCATCCGGTAACCTACAATTTAGATCTTGCAGGTTATGCAAAATCCAAAAACATCCCTGATAGTTTAAGAATGTATGAAGATGAAAAAGAAAGGTCAATAATCCGACAAACTGGTTTTCTCGCCCAAGATGTTGACCAAGCTGCCAATGAACTTGGATTTGATTTTAGCGGAATTGTCAAACATAAAAACAAAAGTGGTAATTACGGGCTGCGCTATTCAGAGTTTGTTGTGCCTTTGGTGAAAGCCGTACAGGAGCAACAACAAGAAATAAACACTTATAAACAAGATATTACAAGCCTTGAAGCTGTTGTACTTGATTTAATGACCAGATTGGAAAAACTGGAAAACAAATAACCCGAAATATTTCATTTATTTTAAAATATTCAATTATGAACAAAACAATCACATTAACAATCGTAATGTTGTTCGCAACAACACTTGTTTTCAGTCAATATACCAAACTGCAAAACATCAACAACCCATCAAACCAGGAAATAGAGGGGTTGTTAAAAGAATTTGGCTTGGTGGGCAACCACTCCAATATAAGCACCACAATAATTAAAACCAATGGTTCTTTTAAATCCATACTGGACGAGTTTCAAAAACTTGACAGCACAGTATCCCAAAACTGGGACGATAGTACCGGGGGTTACAATAATAATTCTAAAAGTGAATACACTTATGATGGCAACGGAAACACATTCCAGAAAATGGATTCCAATTGGGATGAAAACACTTTGCAATGGGTTCCCAGCTTTTATATGGGATATACCTGGGATGCAAATGGTATATTGATAAACATATATGGTTCGGAATGGGATGCAACCGGTAATGAGTGGTTGCCGGTAGAAAAAACAGAATGTGTTTATGATAGCAATGGCATGTTGGTTTTAGTTGGCTTTTTTATATGGGATGCCATAAATGAACTATGGACAAATGAACAGAAAGACGAATATAGCTATAATGCCAATGGCAAATTGGATATAAAAATCAATTATGAATGGGAGTCAACAAATGAAGAGTGGTTGCCGAACAAAAAAAACAAATATTCTTATGATGTCAACGAAAACCTGGTAGAAGACCTGATATATTCTTGGAGCGTGGCCGGAAACGAATGGCTGGCCTTTGACTATATTGAATTTACTTATGGTGCAAATGGAAAAATAGTTCAAGAAATGAGATTTAATTGGGTAGAAGGTACCGGGCAATGGCAACCGTATTTCAAAATAGGATATACTTATGATGCCGATGATAATATAGAGGAATACATTGTGTATTTAGGACAAGGACAATGGAACGCAATGTTTAAGCAAGATTTTTCTTATGATAATTCATTTTCCTTTTCTGACTTGATCCTCCCTTTCAATTCTGATGATATGTTTTTTTACCACATGATACTCAGTAGCCACTCATATTATTGGGACAGCAGTTTAAATGATTGGGGATTATCCTCGGCAAGTTCATATCATTATTCGGGGCAACAGCTTACCCATATCCCGGAAAGCCTTGAAAATGAATTGTTGGTTTATCCAAATCCTGCAAACAAGGATATTAGGATCGACTTCATTGGTACGGAAGCACAACAACTTATTATAACAGATTTAAGCGGGAAAACAGTAATTGAAATATCAGATTTGTTTTCAAGTAGGGTCATTGACATTTCAAGATTGGAAAATGGAATTTATATCTTGAAGGCCCAAACGAAAAGAGGAATAAAAACAACTAAAATCATGAAGCATTAAAATTATGAAAACAAAAGCTTTAGCAATAATCGCAACAATATTTATCGCAACATTTTTACAAGCACAACAATATGAATATTCATGGCTCCACCCATCACCGCAGGGAAATGCGATATGGTCGATAGCTTTTGCAGATGAAACTACGGGCTATGCTGTTGGGGGCAACGGGGTAATTATGAAATCAACTGATTCAGGCGACACATGGACCATCGTTAGGGATGCAATCCCAACCATGGAAGACCTGGATTTATATGATGTTGTGGTTTCTGCGGAAGGGGATATTTATTCTGCGGGAGGAGAAGGCAAAATCCTTAAAAGTACAAATTACGGGCTTAGTTGGAATGAATTATCTCATCCTGAAATAGCAAGTATTTATGATTTAAGCGCAAACCCAAACGGGGATATTTCTTGCTGTGGCACCAATGGCAAGGTGCTTATGTCGAGTGATGATGGGGCCAGCTGGTCCAACATTGGTATCCCATCAGCCAATATTGTCAAACGGATGTATTGGAAGTCGGACAATGAATGTTACCTCGTTGTAGATCTTGAAGGCTTTTACAGAAGTACCGATGCCGGCCAGAACTGGTCACTCGCCATTGACAGCCCGTTTTTCAGTAACCTGGATATTTTCTTTGTTAACGAAACCAAGGGGTTCGCAACCCGTGATTATGCAACTTTTACCACAGAAGATGGTGGCGAAACATGGGAAGATGTTAGTTTTGAATTAGATTTTGGGAATCACCCTTTTGCCACAGCTGTTTTGTCAGAAGACCATTTTTTCTGTTCGTCGTATAGCGAAGGGGGCTTTCTTTATGAGACTCTTGATGGTGGGAACAGTATGGAGGTTGTATTTGAACATTTCCACATATTGGGGTTTACGAATATCACCACAAGCCCTTCGGGCAGGGTTTTCTTTGGATCTACCGAAGGGGGCATATTTTACCGTGATATAAATGGAGATTTCGTAAGTACCATAACCAACTACTCAGATGAGGACGGGAATGAAGTAAACTTGTTCAAAGGCCCTGGCAACACATTGTTCGCATACGTGGAACCTTATGTGGGGACATCGTCTTTTGATCTGATAATGCAAAGCGGTGATTTGGGCGAAAATTGGGATTTGCCCACAAACCTCCCCTTTGAAACAATAAACGATATGGGATTTGATGGGGAAACCGGGATTGTTGTCCCCATCGGTCCCACAATGATCACCCACGATGGAGCGGAAACATGGCAACAGGCTTCTTTGCCAAACAATGCAAGCCCAATAAAATCTTCAATGCCCTCATCGGAAAAATATTTTTTATTGTGCAGCTCAAACACTACTGTTGGTAATATTGTTTTGTCATCAACGGATTCAGGGAACAATTGGCAAGCATCGGGAGAGGGGATCATAAACATCGAATTAGAGGGGATCGACATCTCCTTTCCAACCGCCGAAACAGGATATGTCTTGGGAAAAACAGGAAGCAACATAATACTTTACAAAACCGAAAACTCAGGCGAAAGTTGGGAAATGGCATCGGTGCCTTCTTTGTCATCTGCAATGGCAATGGATTGGATAGATGCAGAAACGGGGTTTATCTGCTCCGCTTACTATTATGCCCCCGGTTTGTTTAAAACAACCAATGGTGGCCAGACCTGGGAAATGATTTCGAACGAGAGGTTTTCAAAAGTTGTTGCCAACAATGAAGACAATGTGATAGCTTTTAACAGAAATGGGAACTCGGCAGCATTTTACGAATCCCTGGATGGCGGCGAAACATTTAATTGGGCAGCAAGCCCTATCTGTGATGGTTATTTAGGACCTGACCCACCTGGTGACAACGGATTATGTTCAGCTGTACCAATTGAAGGTGGATGGGTTTTTGGTGGCCATGGCAGCAAAATCATCAAAGCATCAAAAACCATTACAAGTGTTAGGGATAATAACCAAATTGATAACAATAAACCTGTTGGGATATTGTCAATTTCACCAAACCCTACAACTGGTATTTCGATGATCGAATTTGAGATTGGAGAGGTATCCACAGTATGTTTTACCGTTTACAATATTAGTGGAATACCCGTTCAGGGACCCCAAAACATAGAATTTGTAATAGGTGGCCCTTCTACAAGCTCAGGATTACCATACAAGTTTTTATGGGATGCGGGCAATCTACCGAAAGGTATTTACTTCATTAATATCAAAACAAAAAGTAACAGTAGCACAAAGAAAATAATTTATCAATAATCAAAAATGAACATAAAATTAAAATCGACCATTCTACTTGTAATTGTTTCTATTGCACTTAATGCACAGCAATACGACTATACCTGGCTACACCCCAAACCACAAGGAAACCCAATTTACGGCATTGCTTTCAAGGATGGCAATAACGGATGGGCCGTGGGTGCAAAAGGCCTTGTTATGAAAACCACTAACAATGGCGAACAATGGGACGTTATAAGGGAAGCTGAGCTTGGCAGGGATAATTTTTACGATCTCGTAGTATTACCAAATGGTGATATTTTAGCAACAACTTCTTCTGGAAAAGTGATGAAGAGCACCGATGGTGGCCAATCATGGTATTTTCCACCACAGCCGGACAAGGATGTCCTACGGGATATTTTAATTGCCCCGGACGGGATGGTTTCGGCCTGTGGCAGCAATGGTTCGGTCATTATTTCAGATGACAATGGTGAAACATGGACAAGTGTTGGGGCAAATAACGGAGAGTTGTTCACACATCATTTTTGGAGAAATGAAAATGAGTGTATGGCAGTTTCATTTACTGGGCTTTATCGTACAACCGACCAAGGAACAAACTGGGCCTTTATGTTTTCTGGGCCATTATTTGGGCTAAATGAAGTATTTGGCCTTAACGACACCACTTTTTTTTCAATTGGTAACGGAGTAACTTATAAAACAATAGATGGCGGCACAACATGGGCTTCAGTTCCAATAAGTTCCGACACTTACCAATTTAGGACTTTGATACTTGATGATAATCATTGGTTAAGGACATCTTTTGGCGAGGGGGGAGAGGTTTTTGAAACCCTTAATGGAGGGGCTTCATGGGAAAACCTACAACCCTTGCAAAGCATTCGTGGATATCCTTGCATCGCTTCCAATAGCTCGGACAGGGTTTTCTATGGTTCAACAATTGGCGACATTTATTATAGTGATGATTTTGGCCATACTGTTATCAATGCTACGGCCAACTTTTCTTCATGTGGCAGCAATAATTTCCCAAAACTTGCCCACATCCATGGAAATAAAATCCTTGCTATATTAGATGGATCAAATACCGATGTAAACAATTGCTCAAAAATGATCCTTCGCAGTGAAAATGCCGGTGAAGACTGGGATATTATCAATGGGGATTTTGCTTTTTGGGCCATAAACGATATACAGTTTTACGACAGTTTAAATGGCTTTATCGGATCGTTTGAGACTTTTGGGTCCAGTGGAATATATCATACTACCGATGGCGGGTTTACCTGGGATACAGCTAGTGTAGCAATTAATGGAAAAGTTGGACAATTTGCCTTTCCGGCACCAAACAGGTTTTACGCATCCATTAGCGATAAAAATGCAAATACTGGTGCTCTTTTGTTTTCATTGGATGGTGGGCAAGTTTGGTCAGAGTTGGGAAATGGCCTGCCAACAGGGAACTTTGAATGCAAGGGGGTTGTTTTTCCAAACCCCGAAACAGGTTACACTTATGGAAAAGTTGGTTTTGATGCTGTGTTGTATAAAACAACTGACAGTGGTAATTCATGGCAACTTGTAACTGCCAATAATTTCCCGGCGGCTGAGGATATGGTTTGGATAAATGATTCCACTGCTTTTATATGTAAAATTTTAGGTAGCACCAAAGGCCTGTACAAAACCGTGGATGGAGCCGCCAATTGGACAAAAATATTGGGTGGAAATATAAATTCATTGTCTTTAAAAGATGGAAACACAATAGCTGCGATACCTCTTCATAAAAACTATTTCCTGGAATCAAATGATATGGGAACGACCTGGGACAGTATATACACTTTTACCTGTATTGGGGACTTTGGAGAAGCATCCATAGGCTCTTATTCTATTGTTGAATTCGGACAGTCATGGTTAATTGGTACTTCCGGAAATAAAATTTTCCGCGCCGATAATACTAAATTTGATTTAAAAGCCCTACTTGAAGGGCCTTATGACGGGATCCAAATGGAAACAGATTTGAATCAATCTGGCTTCCTCCCACTGGCTCAACCATTTAATGTGTCGCCCTGGAATTATCCAGGAACAGAAGTAGTTGATTCAATCCCCAATGGGGATGTGGTGGATTGGATATTGCTTGAGTTCCGTGACGCACCCAATGCAGCATCTGCAACATCTGGATCCATAATTTCTCAACAAGCTGCATTTTTGTTAAATGATGGGAAAATTGTTGGTTTGGATGGTGATGGTACAGATGCATTGCAATGCGTCTATACGGGCACCATAACCAACAATTTATTCGTGGTAATATACCACCAAAACCATATAGGCGTCATGTCAGCCAATCCAATAACAAAAACCCATGGAATTTATTATTATGATTTTACAGATGGCGCAAATAAAGCGTACAGCAACAGTGGCAACAGTCAAATTGAAATTGCACCAAATGTTTGGGGCCTTTATGGAGGAGATGGTAACAGGGATGGGCTTATAAATATTTTCGACAAACAAATAATCTGGGATCCAAATGCAGGGACAAAGGGATATGAAAAATCAGATTACAATCTTGATGGACAAGTGGGAAATAAAGACAAAAATGAAATTTGGGAGAAAAATATCGGTAATGAAACCCAGGTGCCAGAATAATTTAATTAAACCAACAGATTTTGAAAACTAAAGAATATGAAAATAGAAATCATAAAATTTAGCTTAATAACCTTGATACTGGACTTTGCCTTTACAATATTTGGCCATGGAATAAAAGCAGACAAATCATCCCGGATAACCATTAAAAATGGCACAAAGATAAAAAATGAAGCTGTTTGGAAAAGCCGAAGCTCCCCAACTCTTTTCGGGGTTATTGGACGAAACCATTTATTCGGTCAATGGTTTGCCCGAGGTAAGTGAAGGTTTGCAAATCCCCATTGGGTTTATTTGTGGCGAAGATGAGATATACACTATTGAAGTTTCTTATGGTGAAAACTTAGGTGGCGACGTTGAGATTTACCTTGAAGACAAACAGACTTCCCAGTTCCAGGACATGAAACAAAACAACCAATATCCGTTTTCTTCAAGTTTGTTAGATGAAAAAAACAGGTTTACAATACATTTCAGGAATCCGCTTTCAGTTGAAGAGCAGTTGTTTGACGAATTATTCGATATTTCCGTAACCGAAAATTTGATCACCTTGAACTATTCAGGAAATGAAAATGCTTATGCACAGATAATTGATTTAACCGGCAGGAGCCTTTCTGAAAAAGAACTCGTAACAGGCCAAACCCTATTTACTGTTAATGGCTCAACGGCTTGGTACCTAATTGCCATCCAGGTAGGCGGAAAGCATTTTAGCAAGAAGGTTTTTGTTAGGTAAAGAGTTTTTTAACTCACGGGGTGGCTTTGAGCCACCCCGTGAATAATAATTACAGCTTGCTTAAAAAAACATAAAGGTCTTCACCGGTATCGAGGTTCAACCTTTTCCGTAAACGGTGACGGGCAAGTTTTACACTATTTGGGGCAATGTTTAAAACTGCCGCTGTCTCTTTTATGTTCAGGTTCAAACTGATCAATGCGGCCAAACGAAAGTCATTTGTACTTAATTCAGGATTGACCGCACGCAGTTTTCTATTAAAGTCTTTATTTACGTTTTCAAAATACTTTTTAAACAGTTCCCAATCTTTTTCTGTCCTTTGGATTTGATTAATGTCCCTTATCATGGATTTAAAATCCATTGTTAAATCCTCGTTGACCTGCTTTGATATTTGACTCAATCTTTCACGGATACCAGTTAGCATTTGGTTTTTCTGCATCATGTTCAATGCATGGGTAGTAAGTTGTTTGGTCTTATAAATATTTTCCGTTTGAAGTTCCTTGCTTGCCAAATCCTTGTTCATTAAATCGGTTTCAAGTAGTTTTTTCTCTACCAAGTGTAATTCTTTGTCCTTCTTCCTTTTTATAAAAATAAGTATCGAAATTACAATCAATACTACAAGGCCCAGCAAAGTAGAAAGGATAATCATCCTTTGCCTATCTTGAACAGCTTTTGCCTTTACCCCTTCACTTTCATTCAATTTTTTTAGAAATACTATTTCATCCTCCTTCCTTTCCGTTTCAAACCCAGCTTTCAGGTTTTGGATATACTCCTGGTTTTCTTTATCAAGGATTGAATCCTGCAAAACAAAATAATCCTCATAAGCTTCCAGCGCATCCGAAAATTGCTTTTTGCCCTTATAGGCCCTATATAAGATATGGTAAGTTTCGATTTGAGAAGACACATTGCCACTCGCTTTTGCAAGCCCGACAGCTATTTTACCATGATAAATAGCACTATCATATATTTGCTGCTCCATAAACAGATCGCATAAACCAAGATGGACACCTGAATTGTTTGCCTTGATTTTCGTATTTATCAACAGTGCTTTATATGCATAACCATAAGCCTCCACATATTTTTTCTGGCTCTGACTCAACAAAGCAAGATTTTGGAGCACAATGGCCTGGTCTCTTTCATTTCCCAAGCTTTCACTTATTATAAGGCTGTTTTTGTAATTCCGAATTGCATTTATTGTGTCCCCGGTTTTTTTAGAGTTTATGCCAAGGTTGATGTAACATTTTGCCATGAGACCGGAATCCTGGATCAGCGAAGCACACTCCAGTGCTTTTTCAATCCATGTCTTACTGTTTTTATAATCCTCAATTGCAAGATAGATACTCCCGATATTTAATTTGCTCACCATAAGCATCCTTTTCGGTGCATCGTTTTCTTCCCGCATTTCCAATGATTTTATGAAATATGTGAGGGCCGAATCGCTTTCACCGGTTTTAATGTATGCCGAAGCCACGTTGTTCAATACTTTCGCATGGTGCAAGGGTGAAAGGTTTTCTGTTTCATATCCATAGGCTCCATAATATTGGCCCGTACTTTTAAAGTCATTTACGGCACCCGAATAATTTGCCCTAAGATAATGCACGACACCCCTACTTGAATAAAGTTTGATAATGTTAACAGTATCAGCAATTTTCAAAGCCCTCTTTAATCCCATATTGGTGTAATATAGTGACGAATCATACTTTCCAAGGTTTTTATAGCCTATCCCAAAAATTATTGTTGACTTTATGAAATATTCATCTTTGTCCCCAAAGCTATCCATGACCTCATTTGCCAGCTTAATAGATGCCTTGTCATCTTTTTTCAAAAGGCTGTCGGCTCTGTTGATCAAAATTTCAGGTTTTGTTAATTGCCCTGTTTGTGAAAACAATGATAATGCGAGTATTGTATTTAAAAGGAAAACGAAAAATTGCTTCATAAGAATTTGATTTATAAATTTCATAGCAAGCATGATTTGTTGCCGGGTTTTTAGTCCTGTTCTTCGTCCTTGTCATTGTCCCACATCTCCCTATAAATTTTGATATGTTCTGCAGTGGCTACTATGTCTATTTTATAATAATAGCGCAACAGTTTCTTGAAAAGGAACAAAACTTCATCATCAAATGCAACTTCGCAAAGAGCATCTAAAGTATGTTCTATGATATCAATATCCAGATTATTTGTACTGACTATCCTCTCCACTTCAGGTGTGCACATCAGAAGTGTTTGTTTTGCGGCTTCTCTTCGAAATACATGAAGGTCGCCAAGCTGATTGGTTAGTTCTTTAAAATCCTCATCCATTTTTGTATTGTTTTTTAATTTTCCAGAACCCTCGTGTCCCACCAACTCTTTTCAGGATACCTTTCTCTTTTAAGGCCTTCAAATGTTTTTGAATTGCTGATTCGCTAATATGCGTCACTACGGAAATATCTGCCCTGCTTATTTTATTATTTGCATCGATAAGTTTCAATACTTCTTTTTGCCTATTGGATAATTTGATTTGACCATCTATTTGATTCGTTATTTGACCACCAATGGAATCATCTATTATAATTTTCCAATAACCTCGTGTCCCTCCGTTTCGTTCAATTAAATTTTTCTCTTTCAATGTGCCTAAAATCTTCAATACGACTGATTCACTGATGTTTAATTGTTCCGAAATGGCTTTGCGGCTTGTTTTGTTATCAGCCTTTAATATTTCCAATACTTCTTTTTGCCTATCCGACAATTCGATTTGACCACCTATTTGATTTGCTATTTGACCACCTCCATTTTCATCAATTGGAAAATCAGGATGGATAAGCAATTCTGTAACAAAAAAACTTCTTTCTGGTTCGTTTGTGTCAAATTTAGGGGCTTCAGAACCATTTTTACTTAGCACTCTTTTCATTGTTGGAATGCCAGTGCCCCTGCCTTCTGTGAGGTTTAACTCTTTTAAAAATTCACCAATCCGTCTGTTTCTGTAACGTCTATTCCTAATTGCCCCTTTGTCAAAATCACTTTGTTTTAGTGATGGGTCAATCCCATTATAACTGATTATCTCAATAGATGTAGGTAATACCCGTACTTCTATAGGGTCTTGCAATTCATAGTTTCGGTGATAAACCGCATTGGACAAAGCTTCTTCTATTGCCTCATAAGGATAGTTGGAAATTGTATCTGACTCTGCCCTGTCTGCATATTTAATTACCTTGCTTTTAACAATATGTGTTTTAAAATACGAAAGTACATCTGTCAATTGTTTTTGAATTGTCCCGACATATGTATTTTCCTCAAACTCTTTTGCCCCCAAACCTTCAAGGAATTCCACCACATCTATTTGCACACCTCTAAAAAATTTATTGGTATTTTCGGAAAACATTAACAAACCAACATTTTTAGGGAATAAATGCTCTTTTGCCCCCTGGCACAAATTCATTTTATCAGCCAATTCTTCTTTGTTCATTATGGCACTTTCCTGAAAGAGCTTACTTCCTGTTTTAGCTAAATGTTCCCGCATTAAACCAAAACCCAATTCATTTACACTGGCATGGGTGTTTACCCTGTCGTCAAAAGGGGTTTTTGCAGTAAGCTGTATCAACTCCGTTTCTCGTTCTGCATTTGGGATTACGCTACTCGAAAACTGCCTGATCCTATAGTTGTAAGTTTTATGTTTTGCCAATACATTGTCCGGGACTTTATAGGGCCTGTTGCTCCCTGCCGGCACCCATATTGTCAACACATGTTTGCCATCTATTTCTTCTAGTGATAAACGAGGTACGTAAGAAGGGGAAATTAAATTGCAGTATCCAACCAATTCTTTTTGCGTTTTATCGAACTTTTTGGGGTCAAAACCAATGACTGGCCTTAAAGCTTTGCCGTTTTTTTCAGCTACGCCTATTACGATGTACCCACTTCCTTCATTTTCAAAATCGTTTGCAAATGCACATACCGAACGCATAACAGAAACAGGGTTCCAGCCTTCTTTAAATTCCATACGCATACCTTCTACAAAGTTTCCCGATAACAAATTTTCTATGCTTACAAGGATGCTCATTTTGATAATTGTTATTTTTTCAATTCTCTAAATTACTATTTAATCATTCACTAATATTTATCACAAATGGCAAAGTTAAACAGAACTACAAATAAACCATGGGTTTTTTGGGCAAAACTATCACTTCAATAGTTGAAAATTTATTATAGGTTGATTATCAGTCCTATAAGATTTCTAAAATCAATCAATGATAACCTAAAGATAACTTGTTTTACCTGCCATGATAACCTCAAGATAACCCTATTCACTAGGTTGGTTGGTTTTTTTGGTATTCTTTTGCATAAAACAATTGTAACCAACAGGATTTAGAAAGGCAAATGGTAATAACAACAATAAACAACAACAAATTATTTATCCAATTTGACAGATTGGTAAAAAATGGCTTGGTACATATTTACGATGATAAAGGATTTGAAAAAGACAAGGACATAAACAATTCAGAATTTGAGGTAGTTGATTTGCCGGAAGCCATTGAAAAAATACATCTTGAAATCAATTTTGACGATGAAAATAAAATCATCAAAACAATTAACTTAAACAGATAAATTATGAGAACAAAAAAAATTACCTTTAAAAATGTGACACTTATTATTGCGTTTGCAATATTTTCGTTACCGGGATTATTAATGTCCCAAACGAATACTTGGGATGGCTCCGTTAACTTTTACTGGGATATCGGTGGAAACTGGTCCTTGGGCCATGCACCTTTAGCCTCTGAAAATGTGTTGATTCCAAACACCACCAATTCACCAAGGGTATCAGGTTATGATGGGGTATGTAATAATCTCACCATTCATTATGGTGGCGAATTGAAGATTTACGGGAATACCCTTATTGCAAATGGCAATGTGCTTATATATGGTGAGTTACAGATGCTTAGCACCAATGCGGTCTTAAATGCCATGGGCAATGTTAGTTGGGGCAACACCTCTTCTGCAAATATTACCGGGGCACAGGCAAAAATCAATGTATATGGCGATTGGTTATTCCAATCAGGTTCCAATGCAAATCTCAATGGTGGTTTTGTTGACTTTAAAGGGGCAGGGACTGCCGAAATTATATGCAACAGTAACAATTCCAGTTTTTACAAAGTGAGGGTTTATAAAACATTGAAATTTGCAAGTTCTTCCACACAAGACCTCATAATAAATGACTTCACATTTATTAACTCAGGAGATACATTTGAAAGTTGGTCCAGTCACGATATTTATTTATCGGGCAATGCTTTTAACTATTATGGCACCTTTGATTTTACCAAAGGCTCTAATACAGGTTCTGTTATTTGCGACGGGATTGGTATCAATAAATTAGGTTCGGGCTCTGGTGTTTTCAACAATCTTGAATTCAACTCCACCACAGGCTCCGATGCTAATGCCGATCTTTATATTAAAGGTGATATAACCATTGATGCTGGATATTTTGATTGTGACAACAATGACATCCATCTTGAAGGGGATTGGATAAATAATGTAGGAAACGCCGGGTTTATTGCAGGCTCAGGAACTGTTTTTGTCGAAAACAGTCAATTTCATGACTTTGAAGGACAAGCAACAACTTTTAACAACGTAACAATAGTTGAGCAAGCCACTTATCATCAAATCCGTTTTCAAGCACCATCAACAATCCATAATCTGGAAGTCCATGACAATTGTTATGTTCAGGATGATATGGATATTACCGGCACATTAAACATCGATGATACTGATTGCCTGTTTTCGGCTAATTTTAACAGTGCGACCACATTTAACGTCAGCATTAATTCCCTTGACCAAGGTGGGACTTTTTCCTGCAATTTTTCAGGTGCAACCATAAGTGTTTACGACCTTTATGAAACTGCACTGTTTGGCGAGTATAATATTAATAACGGAACAGTAAGCCTTGCACAAAATGCAGGGGGTGCCTTGGACCTGAACGGGGAAATAGATATCTCTGGCGGAACATTATATCTTGTTGGGACTGGTCTTAGCCGTTGGCCTTATACTCAAAATGCTACCTTGACAATGAGTGGCGGTATTATTGATTTAACAAACTTAACCCTTAGGGTTTATAACAGTGCCCCAACCTTAACTGATAATATTACAGGTGGGACTATCAGGTCTGCCAGTGGATTTTATGGAAGCAGGGGCGACTTTACCCCCACGGCAGGTATTTTCGAACTTTATGGTAGCAGCAATGGCAGTATCCAACAATCGAATGGATGTACATTGTACGATGTGGTAATTGATAAGACAGCAAAAGATGGTGGCGACGGAAGTAAATCAAATACAGTTAACCTAAACAACGATTGCCATATTACACATAACCTGACAATAAACAGCGGTACATTAAATACGAATGGAAATGATCTTGATGTAGATGGCAGTGGCTCTATTGCTGCCGGTGCTGCACTCCAGATTACAGACAACACCGTTACAATAAACAACACATTGAACATTTATGGCGAGCTTGGGATGTACCATAACGATTCAAAGCTCAATGCTATGTCAAATATTCTATGGCGTTCAGGTTCTACCGCTGATATTACAGGTTCTAATGCTATGATAGATATTTATGGAGACTGGCGGTTTTATGCAGGAGCCAATGCAAACCTGGGGGCAGGATTTGTAAACTTTAATGGATCCGGTTCAGTTGATATAACTTGTAACAGTTCAAACTCCAGTTTTTATAAACTCAGGATTTACAAAACAGTGGAATACAGTAATGGCTCAACAGCGGATTTAGTTATCAATAACTTTACATTTATTAACTCAGGGGATACGTTTGAAAGCTGGACCGATCACGATATCATATTATCCGGAAATGCTTTTAACTATTTCGGGACATTTGACTTCACAAAAAATGGCAATGCAGGTACTGTTATTTGCAATGGGATTGAATTTAACAAACTTGGTTCAGGCTCAGGAGTTTTCAATAATATTGAATTTAACTCCGCAACAGGCTCTACTTCAAATGCCGACATTATTGTTAAAGGTGATTTAACCATCAATGCCGGATACTTTGATTGTGAAGGAAACGACATCTTTATTGAAGGTAACTGGACAAATAATGTTGGTGCTGCTGGCTTTGTTGAAAGTACTGGTACAGTTGTGTTCAACGGTGCCAATGCAACCGATATAAATACAGATGAAACTTTCTACAACCTCACACTTAATAAAACTTATGCCGGCTATCTTGGACTTGAACTGGATAATGGGATTAATGTTCATGTTACCAATAATTTGAATTTGATGGATGGCACTATGGAAATGAACACTGGTTCGGATTTGGATGTTGACGCAGCTGTTACAATTGGCCCAGGGGCTGGTTTAAATGTCAATGATGCAGGCCTGAACATTAATGTGGGAGGAACCTGGACAAATGCCAATGCAATAAATGACCAAACCCAGGGGTATAATGCCAATAATGAAGTCATTACATTTGATGGTACGGCAAATCAAAGTATCATTACCACTGCAACCGAACAAAAATTTGGAAACCTAGTAATAGATAAAGCATCTGGTAATTTTATTCCAAGTGACAACATTTATGTTTTAGAAAACTTCACATTAACAAATGGAACTTGGGAAGACAGCATGAATGGACTTTCACACTCATTTGAGAAAGATTTTATTGTTAGCCCCGTAGGTAATTTTGATGTTTCGACAAATCAAAATACAGTAAACCTTATTTCAGATAATGATGCAGATGTTCAACTAGAGCCAGCAAGTGGTATTTTCAGTGAATTGAACATTGACAAATCAGCAAAGAAATCTTCTGGTCCGATAGGGGATGATGGTAAAGAAATACCAAACCCGATGGACGGGACTAAATCACAAGTTGTAAATATCACAACAAATATAATTTGTGGTTATACTGCCAATACTACCCTTCAAAATACAACAGTAAACCTAAATGGGCACAGTTGCTCATTGTGGGGTGATATGTTTATTAACTCAGGAAGTATTTTAAATGTTGATGCAGGGGCCTTCCTAAAGATTTATGAAAACATTGAATTAAATGTGAATAACGGAGGCACATTAAATATTACAGGTGCCAGCGGAAACAATGCAACAGTAACACATTATGATTCAGGTCATTTTGATTTCTTTGTAAACAGCGGAGGGACTATCACGGCTGAATATGCAACTTTTGAGTATTTGGGTCCCTATGGCATTACAATTATGCCAGGGGCTATTGTAGATGCAGGAGGTACATTTGATAATTGTGTTTTCCAAAACGGCAACCCTACGGCTGGTTCGTCCTATCTTGTATTGAATGGATCAAACACCTTCACGGCCAACAATACACATTTTGAAAATACCAGTGGCATGGGCAGCAATGTTTGGAAATCGGCCAATACCGGAAATGCCA
>Ga0164315_10001828_pt1 | contig 16130 bp, 16 predicted proteins | sample GuaBasSedimGuay6_FD_113737 | JGI IMG/M metagenome (GOLD analysis project Ga0164315, IMG submission 113737) | Subseafloor sediment microbial communities from Guaymas Basin, Gulf of California, Mexico - Guay6, Core 4569-2, 0-3 cm | ecosystem: Environmental > Aquatic > Marine > Hydrothermal vents...
TCTCGCTTTGCCTGTTAACCTTCCTCTGTCTGTTGTGCCTATCTTACAAGAAGATAAATACTTCATTCAGTATCTGGTTATCAGATTGCAGTAGTTTCTACTGATATTTTGATATTGCTACCACCATAACAGTCTGATAATCGAGCGTGAGAGCCAGATAGTCAGTTCATCTTCCTCGCAATGAGCAAAATGATTAAGTTCTAATGCAACCAGTCCTTCGCCTTCTTCCTTGCGGAAGTTGGTTCTTTACTGCTTCAGCACCATTATTTTTTTCAGTACCATTGTTGCCAATGTTGCTGCTTCCAATAAAGTCACCGAGAATTTTCCTGCTGTAGAATTTTTGTCTCAGTTGCCTGAGGTTTTAGTTCTATAGCTTCTGCAGAGTTACCTTCCAATGTTTCCAAAGGATCTTTGCTCTACAGCCGCCTGTAAAGTTACCTTTTCCCGTTACCGGGAAATCTTTGCCTTACAGAATCCCACAAGGTTACCTTTCTCTGTTGCCAGAAAATCTTTGCCTTGCAGTTCTGATAGTATTGCTACTGCCAGTCTTCCCTCTGTTTTGCCCTCATTTCTGAGGCCCTTTCGGAAGGAAGTTGACTAGTATAGCATTGAAATATTGAGAGTCAATTCTTTTTTTTAATTATTTATCTTTTCTCTGTACCACTCCAAACCCGACGAAGCTGAAAATAGTTTTCGCTAGCTTGCCTTATTCTAGTTCGAATCGTTTGTAGAGATATTAGTATTCTCTGCATCCCCGGACGGAACAACCGTAGGAATAACAGTAGTATCTACAGAGTCATTAATAATTTTTTTAATCTTTCCAGTAGAAAGAACGCTAACTCTGTCACCTTTTTTAAGAATCACTGATTCATTGCCTGATAGACTTTCAACCAACACACTACCTGAAGATACAACAACACGGGTTGCCTTACCTACTTCTATAGAATAAACAGTACCGCGAACAATAACATCGGCATGAGGTGTTCTGACCACAAAGCCAACACCTGTAGGTGCCATAGTCAAGTCTAAACGCCCCTTTTCAATTACAAGTCTATCTTCAATAACTGAAACCGTGGCACGATGAGACAAAGCTACTGAACTACCATCTCCAAGAATAAGTTTGGTCGTATCTGCCCCCGGAAAATGCGCAATTGTCTGCCCTGATTCGACGGCCACATCAGATGAATCATTAATTTCAATTTTAAGCCCATCAACGATAACGACACCACCGGAAAGGCTCATTGACGAACCAAACCTGGAGGCTGCATCGGCTACGATTGGGAATTGTTCGTGAGTAGTGTTGGACAGAGAAATAACACTATAACCTGCAAAAAAACAAATAAGTAATAGAGGCAACACAAGAAAAACGGGCTTTAAAGTCTGAAAAATCTGCTCAAATACTGAGTCTGAAGTAAAGGAAACCTTTTCATTTATTAAAGTCGAGTCAATGGCAATGGAAACATTTTCAGAAAATTCGACAGGAACATCTTCTTCTTTAATTTGTGATAAATTAGAGACAATACCTGAAATTATTGCAAGATTGCTTTTACAGCCGGAACAAGTATTAAAATGATTTTCACAAGACGTTACAGTGCAAGACTCTAGTGTGCCGTCAATATAATCTGTCAAGCATTCCTCAACGTCTTCACACGAATATAATTTTTCATTCATAATTCACTACCTGTAATCTCAACTCTTTGTCTGTTCAAAGTATGGGTTCTACAATTTATAAGACGAGAGATACGCAAAAATAGGTAGAGAAAAATAGATTTTTTATAAAAAAAATCCCGGGTAGACGATTGTAGCAATATTCTTCATAATTACATGTAACAAAATAACAACACAGTCAGGAGTATGTTAAAAAATGAAAAAACTAACTCTTTTCCTTATCATAGTAATGATCTCATTTTCAATTTCAGGGTGCGAAGGTATGGATGCCTCTACCATGGAGATGATGATGTCATTCATGAGCGGACTTTCAGGCAGTTATTCCGGAACATCATTTAACATGAGTGGTGGTCAAGGTGGATCAAGCGCTCAAAATTGGGGAGCAGTAGGTGGACAATTAAGCAGCATGTGGATGTCTCAATCTGAAAATAATCAGGAAGGCCGTGGAATGACTTCTATGCTGCAAGCCAATCAAATTGCCTATGATTCATCAATGTCATATAATCAAAAATCATTGAGCAATTCATCTTCCAGTAAAAATAGTAAAACATCAAAAGACAGTAAGAGTTCAAAAAGCAGCAAGTCTGACGATAAGGATCAATCCTGGCTAAGCAAAGGCTGGAGCAAAGTCACAAACAAAATTGGTAGTATGGACGCTCAAGAGTTTAACAAATATGGAAAAAAAGCAGGTAAACTGTTAAAGAAAAATCAGGATAAATAATAACCTGATAACAGACAAATGAAGGTGTTACTACTATTTTTCAACAATTTGTAAAAAATCACAGTCGCTATGGTGCAGGAAGCGTTCTTATAATAGTAATTGTCGTTTTACTGATAGTTGCCACCATTACAATCAGTCGTTCTTTTTTTTCATCCTATGTTACAGATATAACAACCAAAAGTGTTCATGGTGATATAGCTCTTTCTCTTGCTGATAATGTATTAAAAGAAAGTACCCTTCAAATTAATTCTCTGGCAAATGACCCTAATGCAAACTCAAAACTTTTTAATCTTTTCAGAGAACAAAACAACTCTTTTTCAACAGAAATAAATATTAACGAATTAGCCCAATCACTGAAACTCTTTAAGGGAAATCCAGCTTACAGCATTCCTGATGGAAATGTCGAAATCAACTGCATCTCGAGATTTCCAGCATCCAATATTTTAAGTTTTCATCATGATTCATTAGGATATCTTCAACTAAATTGTATGGTAAAACATCTTCCAACAGGAACAATAAGACAAAAATCTCAAACTTATGAATATCGCACTACATTAACTGCCCCACCTGTTCCACTGGCTGGTTTTACATTATTAATTGGTGATGGCGTTTTCCTTATAAATTCAAATGCTATCGACAATGATGCAAATAAGACAATTAAACTTGCCGTTGAAAGAATAAATAGTCTCTTTAGTACTTTGTCTGAATTTGCCGAACAAGGTGAGGCAATGAAGACGGTATTGAAAGACAAGGCAAGTTCCTCTTTATCTCCAAAATCAGATAAATACGATGACGCTGCTGATGAAGTTGAAGAGTGCATCAGATACCTTAATGACACTAACCAGCAAAAACCGGTCATTACAGTCAAAGATTTTGGCCAATCAACAGAAACTGAACCAAAATCCCTTCATTATTTTGCCAAAGCACCAATGTGTCTTTATTCCCGAAAACCACAAATAAATCTGAAAGAATTAAATCTACCGGACAAGGTTAAATTTAGAATTACTCAAATAGAAAAAGGGGAAAAGCAACTAGCAATAATTGCAAAAAAAATGAAGGCTTTTATTGATAGAAAACCTGATAACTTATCCAAACTGACAAACCTTACCAGTCAACTCTGTAGGCAAACACTTGAAACATCAAAAGATTATGAAAATTTACTATTAAAAGATTATAAAGAATTTCAAGACAATCTTTCTGAAATTGGACCAGTATCATATCCCGACTATCTTGAATCTTTCCTGCAATTGTCGAAAACAGATCTGTTAAGTAAGGCTACTGATGTAATTTCAAATGATAGCGATGGAACAGGACGGGATATTAATCAAAAGTTTAACGATTTTCTTGATACAAGAAAGCGATACAGTGGATTACTCTTTGTCTTGAATGGAAATACAGAACTTGAAATTAACCGGGAGTTTAAAGGACGATTATTTATTGTCGTCGAAAAGAACGTTCTTATAACAAGTGCAACAATAAACAACGACAAAACAGATCTCACAACAATTGCCTCTCTTGGGCATATGTCACTACAAGGTCCTGTAGAAGCTTCACTGATTCCCTGGTTTACCTTTTCATCAGTTCCTGAGCTTCCAATCAAAGGAAATTTGATATTTAGTCGTCTGAACTTTGTAAAAGCTCCTCCTGAAGAAGTTCTTGCCGGCAAGATTACCTATGACTCAAAACTCTCTGGTGCATCTGGCCAAAATGTTGACCTGTTTAAAAACCATCAGTATGTTCATATATTCCCCACACCTGTTGCTATAGATATTAAGAGAAGATAAAAGAGCATAAAATGAAAAGAAAATTTAAAGGATTCTCGCTAATCGAAATCCTGATAGGTACAGTAATATGTTCAATAGCCATTCTTCCTGTCTTAATGCTTTCAAGAGCAGACAATTTTCATACCTCTTTTAATACAGCATATCTTACAGGCTTAAGCAGAGCTAAACGAATTGCAAATGCAGTCAACTCAACAGGATACAAAGAAATAATTAAACAATCGGGACTCACAACTGTTGGAACTAAAGCTATTTTGCAAAATCCCTTACCTGATGTAGGTAATGAGCTCAAAAACCTTGCACAAAAAAACAATTCTCTTGCCTATCTTAAGCATACTGAAAAAATACTTGCCAATTATAGCTCAACAATAAATATTGAACTCTTGAAAACAGACCTGTTATCGACAAAAGTTACAATTACCTGGGAAATACCGGGAGAAAATAATAAATTAAAAAAACATCAATGTACAATTACAAACTTTATTATTAACCAAAGATCATCGGGAACAAATAAATTTGAACTATAAAACATCTAGACATAAAAATATAAAAATCAGAATTATGAAAGGCTTCACACTTATTGAAGCACTTGTAGCCCTGTGTCTTGCAACTGTTATAACTACTGTTATGTGGATGATTTTCTCAACAAATATTTCTCAGGGAAAAAAGACGACAGGAAAACTTGATGGACTCAAAGGCTCTATAGCCTTCACCCAGCGATTTGAACATGATCTATACAGACTATATATGAGCGAAAAATTCCCTCTCACGATTGAAGATACCGGTGATAAAAAAATCACATTCTTTATTTTTTCTGAAAAATTTTCAACACTGCAAAATGCAAACATTATCGTTCACAAAATTACTTATTATTTTTCTAAGGCAAAACATGCCATTTACAGACAACTTGATGGAGAAAAGAAAAAGAGACTTCGAGGATATTATGAAGACCTGATTATAGAAAGGCAAGATTCCCCGGGATCGATGGTAACCTATCTTGTTACCAGTGTAAGCCCTGATTTTTTCCAAAAGCCAACTCAAAAGCAAAAAGCCTTTGACAGAACGGTCTTTCAATCCTCAATTGCGCTAAACCAACTGCAATCAATGCAATTTCAACCAAACTGGAATCCAATTACTGTTAATGTTCAGGAAAAAGAGTAAACAAGTCGCAAAAAATGCCGAAATGCATGGTATATGCGAACGATGTTAATTACATATTGTTTTTTCATTCTTTCAGGTCTCATAATAAGTGGATGTATGGGGCCTGATTTAGAGTATGTTCCCACATCTATCACAATTAATAGCCCTCTAGTTTCAGAAATTACTACAAATAGCGCAATAGTAAGCTGGCGTACAGATTACGACTCATGGTCCCGTGTTCAAATAATGATGCCTGACAGCGTCAGCAATACTGTTCTTGATACTGAACTGACTACAAATCATAAACTTGATATAGAACATCTTGAGCCTGCAACTCCATATCTTTTACTTATTATAAGTTCAAACAGTGTTGGAGGAAGTTCCTATGAAACGGGTAAACGTCTTTACTTTTCAACCCTCCCACTGCCTGCAACAACATCACCCTAGGATTTAACCAAATCCGGTTTTAAGGTAAATACTCTAATTATTAAAGTAAATGATCCAATTTAAAACTTAAGGAACCTGCTCTACAGGATATCTCGCCTTAGACCACCATGGAAATGCCACTTCAGAAGCTCGCTGCACCAGGCCGGCTGTAGAAATTAATGTTACAACCTGTTTATTGCGACGGTCTTTATCTTCATCAGACTTGCCTTTGTTTACTTCAATATCATCACTGGCAGCACATGTAATACGAAATGTTAAACTTTCATCAAATGGCCGTCTCGGAGATTGTTTTTCCGGTAAAGAATATAAAATCACCTCAAATTGAGCAACCTGAAAATCTCTGGCTGCAGCAGGACCATCTTTTCGAACAAAATGAGACGATTTGTCATTATAACTATAACGCATTTTTCTTAAAACCATTTTAGGATCAGTGGAACTAAAATTACTTTCATCTTTATCATAATAAGAAAAACCAAGTGACTTAAAATCATCACTAACCTGAATATTATCACCAGATAAAACTACTGAAGATAAATCCATATTAAATCTCTCAAGCAATAAGAAAGCACCTTGCAACGAAACAAGACGCTTTCTTGTTGAATGAAACATTCTACTGGAAAGACTAAACAGCCCCCATACAGTAATCATAATCATAGAAGCTAAAGCAGCTCCAATTACAACTTCAGTTAAGGTTGTACCTTTTTTTTGCCTATATTTTCTCAGACAGAATAAACTCTTTAACTCAAAGCACTGAATTTTTCTATTATCAGATTTACGGGCCAAGATTTATCCCATCCCTTCTTGAAAGAGACCAGGTTCTATCACTAACAAGTTTTTCGAGAACAAATTCATGGGGAAACTTTTTCTTTGTCGAGCCAGGATCAAGAGGAAAGGACCACTGCATAACAGCTGTCAATTTACCTAATCCAGGTTCAATCTCTTTAAAATACAATGCTTCATTGGCACTTTTTAGTTTTCTCTTAAATTCGTAAGGAATTGGAGGATCAACTAGAGCTACCTCAATAATTCCTTTACTACCCTTAGCTATAATCTTTAAGTCAGCGTAAGGAACTACTGAGTAATGCTCGATGACCCTGATAGCTCTTGATTGAAAGAAAATGTTAAATTCACTGAAAGCTGCTTTTTTTGAACTGCTTCCGCTCATAGTAATAATTGGGACAAGTGCAAATGCTACGATACAAATAGCAATTAACACTTCAGCCAGAGAAAATGCCACCCTGAAATTATATTTTTTTCCAGACCTGACAACTAAAAATGATGACAACAAATTAACCCGTTTTTTTAATTCTATATTACAAGTCAAAATTTTACTTTCTTGAAACACTTCTACACCTTATTTGAGGACTTATACCAACAAAATAATGATTCATTATCTCATTTTCACCAGTATCACCGGAATTTATTTTTTCATTATACTTTAATGACCCCTCAAAATTACCTGCTGTAAACAAAAGACCATCAGCTGAAATGAAACTTCCTGTAAGTCTCAACCCTGATAAACGAAGTTTTCGTGGACCATTACCGGTATATCCCATAATAACAGTTGCCTGAATATTACCATCAAGGCTAAGTTCACCAAAACTAACAAAAGTCAGCTGATCCACATTTTCATCTGCAACAGAAATGGATTCAAGGGACAGATCGCCGGGAACAACAATAATGAGTTTTCCCCGATGAGAAAAATTTGAAAAAGTAACAGAGTCTGCAGTATCCATGTAAACAATGCCACTTAAATTACAATTGCCGGTCAAAGCATCTTTTGATGAATTAATCATTTCCTTCAATTCATCAACGCTTTTAACATGAAAGAAGGCTTTTTCCTTCCAGTCCGGTAGCCTTAACTTGGAAATAACAAATTCCCACCATAAATCGTAACTTGAGCCACTTTTTTCACTCAGAATTTCCTGAAATTCATCATGAGCCTTAAGTTCTGAAACGGCAGCTTTAACGGTCTTTACACCCAATTTTTTTAACTTATCAAGCCTTTTCTTTATCTCTTCTTTAATACTATCAGCTTCTGAAGCATCAGCATTTTTTTTACTTTCCAGATAATCTCTGTAACTTTCTTTTTCATCAAGATATTTCTGATACGTATCAGCTCTTGTCACCTCAAAAGGTTCCACATTATTAAATAAATCAATTTTAGATAAATCAGGAATTGAATCAGCAGTCAAGATGGCCAATTGGGAAGGTGAAGTAATTAAATTATCACCAGCCCCTTTTACATCGCCAAAATAATGAGGAACACCAGACTGATTCATTGAAGGAATTGGATAATCAGCTTCCTTCTTAACCAACATATTTCCTGCAGCAGACTCAATATCTGATACTGCATCCTTAACCTCACTAATTAAATCAGAGTAATCAGCCTGTGTATTTTTCTTAGCTGATTCTTCCGCCGTCTCAAGAGTCTCCTGAAAAAAACGCCAAATTGCACCAATACCAGAGTAGCTATCTTTTATTTCACGATTAGGTGTAGTCTTTAGAAAACTGTGAGATTCCCCTATAAATAATGACGCTTTGCAAAATGGCCTGGGCGACGATATAAGAGCCATCTTAAAATCCCTGATAATCTCTACCTTCCTTACTAAAGAGCGATAAAAACCGGAAGAAACATGAGCTGAGACTTTAATTGTACCAAAGGTCTCATAAGAGAGACCGGCAATCTGTTGACGAAATAATACTTCAGCTTTTACACTGTCAATAGCATATTGGTGAGCAGTGGGCATAGCAGCAACCATGTCTTCCACCTGCTTTAAAGAACCGAGAGAAATATCAAAAGTCGCTGGACCTTTACCAAAGACCTTTGTACGAAAAGAGGTAAATATGCCGGAAGAAGAATTATTTACACCATCTTCAATTCTAAAAAATGCTTCTTCACAGGCACATTCTGCAAGATAGCGACAATTATTTCCAATGCCTGCACGGTGAGTATGATTAATTACCTGCGAGGAAAAAAATGATTGCCCGGCACCGGAAGCAAATATAATCAGCAATATCACACATACAAAGACGAGCAATATACCAAAACCACTACGCTTGGATAAATTCAACTAACTATCACTATCTCCGAGGGTGACCTTGCCACTATCCTCAGCCTGCCCGGTTTCTGAAGATTTCTTCTTTTTTTCAATTAGTTCTGAACCCTTTTTCTTAACTGTTGTTTTAACAGCATCTCCGGCAACTGATCCCAGTGCTTTACCTGCTTCACCACCAACAGTATCAGATGTTGCTTCAGCAGCTGCTCCACCAGCACCACTACTGAACATCTCAAGAATAGAACTAATAAAATCACATCCGTTTAATGGAAGAAAGATAAGCAATACACTAACAACAAGAACAATACGCTTTCCTATATTCTTCATAATAATTTGCTATCCCATAAGTTTAATGTGTAGGATCTAGATTGTATGACAATCTGTTCTGCTATTTAAAAACATTTTCAAAATCTAAATTTAACTAAAGTCTAACTGAAACTAAAAGCAGATTTTATTTGCCTGTCTTCTTTAAATTAGGGTCCGATTTCTTTGAACTACCTACAGAAGAATCACCAGTACTAACAGATTTTGTCTTTTCAGATGTACCTGTTCCAACGGTTATACTGCCTGATTTATTATTTGGATCATTTGCAGCCTGTCCCTTAAGGATTTCTGCATTTCTATCAAGAGCATCTTTGTCTTTTTCATCTTGTCTGATTTGTGCTCTTTCAGCATATTCCATTTTAGTAAATTTTTCCTCTTGTTCTCTGTCTGCATCGTTTTTTTCTTTTTCTGCTGCAACTTTCATAAAATCAGCTGCAGGATTCATACCTTCACAACCGGACATAAACAAAGAACCGGCAACTAAAACCAAAACTGCCATTTTACTAAACATACGTTTCATAATGCTTCCTTTCAAAATCCAAAGGGATTAAACCTCATAATAAATTATTGTGTCGACAATTCTATAAAGACGACAAACAGAAGGAAAAGATAGATTAACCCAAACCTTTTTCAAAATCTTATATAAAATCATGGTAGCATGATACTACTTGTTATCTTGAGGAAAAAATGATTTCTGTACAGAAAAGAGCCTTACATTACAGATGCTTGTAAATGATGAAACACAACTGGTAGATCGTTGTCTTAATGGCGATAGAAAAGCCTTTAAAGAACTAATTGAAAAATACCAGAAAAAGGTATTTACAATTACTGTACGCATGGTTCGAAATCGCGAAACAGCACTTGAACTTTCTCAGGAAGTTTTTATAAAGGTTTATAAAAAAATTGGAAGTTTGAAGCAAAAAAACCGCGTATCCTCCTGGATTATGCAAATTGCTCATCACAAAACTCTTGATTATATAAAAAAACGACGCCTTGAATCAATTGCAACTGATTTTGCAGATCAGGCAACTGAAAACAAACTGGCAAGATATATAGAAACTCCAGACTATATGTCGCCAGAACAGGTAATTGACAAATTAAGTCCCACTAAAATTGATGAACTACTTATGGAACTGGATCTCAAGTACAGAACCATCCTTATCTTAAGATTTGTACAGGGATATACATTTAAAGAAATTGCCCAGATTCAAAACCTCCCCCTTTCGACCATCAAATTCAGAAAACACTATGCAATTAAACTACTCCATAAAAAATGGATTGAAAAATTCCCCGACTGATGTTTTTACCAAAAACAAAACTGCTTACATCAAAAAATGTCGTGCAAATCAATAAACTCAGTGGTCAGGAAGAACTCTGCAGCTTTAGCTCATCTCAATCTCTAGCCTTTCACAAAGCTTTCGGGTTTAAACTTGCACATTCAAAAAATAAACTGACGAAAATTGAGACACCCAATCGTTCGCTTACTCTCACACCTGACTCACCGGTTATTACAACCTTCAGTAAAAATAGAAAACAATATTTTGATCTCCTCCTTATTGAACACACAGGTTATGGTGCAGCTCTTGGAATCGTCAGCAATTTTCCCAACATGTTGAAAAATGGTCTTTTTCGATATCAGTTAAGTAAGGCTGATAGTGAAAAGTCGGGATATGAAAAATATTGGATTTTAAACAGGTATACAACAAGAAATGCGGCAAAACATAATCTTCATTTTCTTGCATGTAAATATTCACTTCCCATCAGCCAGTTATGCAAAGGATGGCAGGGAATTGAACGGGAACAATTATCCGAAGTTTTTTCCCAAATTGACACAATCAGTAAACTAAATGAAATAAAAAATGATTTTGACTGCCCTCCTGAGTCTGCACCTCATATGAGTGTACGCACTCTGAATGAATTTACCTGTAGCCGAAGTTTTTTTCTTACACTGGAAATCTATAAAAAAAAAGAAGGCCACATACTCACTATTAATCATCTTTCGCAAGCCAGTAAAAACCGGGAACATATTTTAAACCCTGTTCCGACCGAAAAACTTACCTTTTTAAAAATCGTAGATGCAATCAACTATATTGACGAAAACTTTAAAGGTACATACGTTGACATACAATACAGTATTTACATTAATGATCAGTCATACTATATTGTCCCCGCATCATGGCTTAAGGTTGGAATGGAAATACCGGTAGTAAAACAGCTCACTGATAACGAAATGAATACTCAAACCTCTGATGTAAAAGTAATTATTGAAAAAAAACACATTGAAAAAATCGGACAGGTTCAATCACCGGAATTACTTTACCGTATTCTCTGTGATGAACAGGCAACATTAATCGCAAATAACATACTCATTCCATCAAACCTGACAAAATGGTGGTAAACTAAATACCTACCCCGCCAAAGCCGGCAAGAGAATAAAACGAATACAGGCTGAAAACAATGAATCTATCTTCTGAACACTTATTAAAAGACTTAAATGACCTGCAACGGGAAGCGGCCACTGCCATAGATGGTCCAGTGCTAATTCTAGCCGGAGCAGGAAGCGGCAAGACAAGGGTAATCACCTATAGAATTGCCCATCTATTGTTGACAGGAAACGCTTACCCCTCTGAAATTCTGGCACTAACATTCACTAACAAAGCTGCGAAAGAAATGCGGGCAAGAATCGACAACCTGTTTAATGGTGAAATAAAAGGATTATGGCTCTGTACATTTCATGCCCTTGGTGCCCGTTTGCTCAGAAGACATGCAGAAAGTGTTCATCGAAGTTCATCTTTTACAATATATGATGAAACTGACACAAAAAAACTGATTAAAAATATAATAAAAATACACTACTCGACTAACAAACGATTTTCCTACGAAGGATTTAAACCCTGGCTTTCAAAAAGAAAATTCTCGTTAGTTAACCCTGAACTTGATGATGGGAAATACGAAGAAACATTTCTTGAGAATGGCTATCTTGACATTTTCAAATTATATCAAAAACATCTCCTGAATAATAATGCTGTTGATTTTGATGATCTCCTTACTTTACCAATGCGAATGTTTTTAGATGATCCCCATTTACTTGCAACTTACCAAAACCGCTTTAAATATATTCTTGTAGACGAATATCAGGATACCAACAAAGCACAATACCATTTATGTAAAGCTTTGACAGGTGCAGACAAACGTATTTGTGTTGTAGGGGATGAAGATCAATCTATTTACAGCTGGCGAGGTGCGGATATTAACAATATTCTTGATTTCGAGCGAGACTATAGTGGTGCAAAAATATTTAATCTCGTCGAAAATTATCGCTCTACATCCTCTATTCTTGATGCTGCTGCAAATCTTATTTCCAATAATTGCCAACGACGAAAGACAAAAGAGCTATGGACCAAAAAGGGGAGGGGAAAACCGGTAAACTACAAACGATATGGTGATGGAAAAGAAGAGGCGCGTACGGTTATCTCCATTATTGAAGATCTTTTGTGCAGCGGATACCAAAGAAAAGATATAGCAATTCTCTATCGTATCCATGCTCAGTCAAGGGCAATAGAAGCTGAACTTGTCAGAAAACACATTCCTTATAGAATTTTCGGGGGTATAAAATTCTATGAACGAAAAGAAACAAAAGATTTGCTGGCTTTTTTAAGAGTCCTTGCAAATCCTGTTGATGAGATCAGTCTGCTTAGAATCATAAATATACCTTCACGCAAAATTGGCAAGAAAACAATTGAAAAAATTCAAAATAGTGCACAAGCCATGGATTTACCTCTTTATGCTTTCCTTGAGCTTTCAGAAGGAGAAGGAATTAGCAAATCGAATACTAAGAAATTACGCATGTTTTACACATTCATGGAAAAATGGAGGGAACGTTTTGAAGAACTCATCCACCATTATGAACTTGTCGATTGTGTTAGAAATTTTATTGAAGAACTTGGCTATATTGATTATCTTCGGGAAACAGACAAAGACGACAGAATAGATGATAGAATTGAACTTGTTAATGAATTTCTAGCTGCAACAGCTGAAGAACAACAATTAAATGATAACTTAAGTGATGATGACAATGATGAAAGCCAACTTAATCCACTTGTTCAATTTTTAAACAAAATTACCTTATCTACAGATCAGGATCAAAATAACGAGTTTAACGATCAAATTACCTTAATGACTCTACATAATGCCAAAGGACTTGAATATCCGGCAGTATTCATGATTGGTCTTGATGAAGGAATATTACCCCATACCAATTCAATTGACTCTCCCGATGAAATCGAAGAAGAAAGAAGACTCTGCTATGTCGGTTTTACAAGAGCTGAAACAAGGCTATATGTATCCGGAGCTTCCAACAGATTTTTGTGGGGAAGACCGGTAATTTCAACAGAATCAAGGTTTTTAAAAGAAGCAGGTCTAACTGGCAATAAAAGAAGACCATTTTCTATAAATAATGAAAATCATTCGGACAATAAATTCAATAAATATTCCGAATCCAGTTCCCGTAAAAATCGCGATTTTTTTCCTGATGAAGAGTTTGGCGATCCATTCTGGGATGACTAAGACAAACAATATCAATTTCCTTGTATAATTTCTCAGTATAGTTTGTAACACAATTTACCAATACAAAGTCTTGACACAGGCCAATACCTTTGATAGTATAGCCCTCATTAAAAGGAGGTTATTATGACTTTTTTGTCCATTATTCATATATTGGCATGTGTGGCTTTAATTGTAATCGTGCTTCTTCAGGCTGACAAAGGTGAAGGTCTTTCCGGAGCATTTGGTGGTGGCGGATCTTACGCCGTATTTGGAAAACGTGGTGCAACAGGTGCAATTGCAAAATTAACAACAATTGCTGCTGTAATTTTTATGCTTACATCTTTCGGGTTAACATATTTTGTAGCCAATGATGGTGGTTTAAGCGGTACCAAGACACCAGTAGAAACTTCAAATAGATAAATCCAATCATCTCTAATTAAATTACTATGAGATGATCTTTTATCTATTTTTGTGTTCCTTACTGTTTTTACTCAATATTTAGTTAATTTTTACAAACCGTTCACCAAAATCTATTTTGTGGATCGTTCATCAAAATCGATTTAAATAAGAACGTTCATCAAGGCCTAAAATGCCTTTACAATACGCCGATTGGGGATACTCAATGGATCCAATTATTGCTGGAGTTGCCGGTTTTGCAGCCGGAGCAGCTATTATAAAACTTGCTGAAAAAACTGGTATGTCTAAAGGACTTACTGAAGCTGAAGACAAACGAAAATCACTGGTTGAAAATGCCAATCTTGAAGCTAATAACATTAAGCAAAAAGCCCTTATTGACTCACAGAAAGAAATTGAAACTTTACGCTCAAAGTTCGAAACTGAACGTAATTCGAGACAAACTGAACTGGATGCCGCTGAAAAACGACTTATTACCAAAGAAAGTAAGCTGGACAGAAAGTTTGAAAGCATCGAACAAAGAGAAAAAGCCAGTGACCGAAAATTCAAGGAAATTGATGAACGGGGAATCGAGCTCGATAAGCTTGAAACTAAACAAAAACAAGAGCTTCAACGCATTAGTAAGTTATCTGAAGAAGATGCAAAAGAACAGCTTCTAAAAAAGATTGAAAACAATCTCGAATATGAACATGCCGTAAAAATCAAAGAATATGCCCAGACTTTCAAAGAGCAGGCACAGAAAAAAGCGAACTGGCTACTTGGTGAAGCTATGCAGAGGTGTTCCATGGAATACACAGCAGAAGCTCTGGTATCTGTAGTTACTCTCCCGAGCGATGAAATGAAAGGAAGAATCATTGGCCGTGATGGTCGAAACATCAGAGCCTTTGAAAACCTAACGGGAATTGACGTCATTGTTGATGATACTCCTGAAGCTGTTGTCCTTTCCGGTTTTAATGCAATAAAACGGGAAATTGCCAGAATGACAATGGAAAAACTTATTCAAGATGGAAGAATACATCCTGCCAAAATTGAACAACTAATAGAACAGTCACAGAAAGAACTGTTTGATACAATTCGTGAAGCTGGCGAACAAGCGGTTATCGATATTGGAATCCATAACATACATGAAAAACTTATTATTGAGATTGGAAAACTTCGATATAGGACGAGTTACGGACAAAATGTTCTGCAACATTCACTGGAAGTTGCCAAGCTTGCAGGTATTATGGCCAATGAAATTGGTGCAAATGCAAAAATAGCAAGACGAGCAGGGCTCCTTCATGATATCGGAAAAGTATCTGATAGTGAGGATGAAGGATCTCACGCCATGCTTGGAATGCAACTTGCGAAAAAGCTCGGCGAAAAAGCCGAAGTCTGTAATGCTATAGGTTCTCACCATGAAGAAATGGAACCATCATGTATTGAATCTGTTCTTGTAGGTCTTGCAGATGCACTCTCAGCTTCAAGGCCTGGTGCAAGACGGGAAACCATTGAAAGTTATATAAAACGGCTTGAAGAGCTGGAAACAATTGCTAAAAACTTTAGTGGTGTAAATCATGCTTATGCCATCCAGGCAGGCCGTGAAATTCGTGTATTGGTCAAACCAAATGAAGTAGACGATGCAAAAGCCTCCAAACTTGCCCACGACATTGTTCACAACATTGAAAGTGAACTTGAATATCCAGGTCAAGTCAGAGTGGTAGTCATAAGGGAAACCAGAGCAATAGATATTGCCAGGTAAGAATAATTTAAAAATCAAAGTTTCATTTCGAAGTTAAAAACTTCGAAGGATCCTGCCTGCCTGATCTATATTACTTCTCCACGATTCATGATGTAGTAATGTTATTAAATATGACTTACTATCGTCGTCTGCAACAATTTTAGTAAGACCAAGTGCAAATGCTCTGATATTAAACAGTTTTTCTTCATCAAATGCAACGTCACAAATAATTTTACGATTGCTTGATCCTTTTTGCACACCAAAGCCAATTAAAAGATAGGAAAATAAAAATTGCTTTTGCTCAAGTGCCA
>Ga0164315_10001830_pt1 | contig 16123 bp, 14 predicted proteins | sample GuaBasSedimGuay6_FD_113737 | JGI IMG/M metagenome (GOLD analysis project Ga0164315, IMG submission 113737) | Subseafloor sediment microbial communities from Guaymas Basin, Gulf of California, Mexico - Guay6, Core 4569-2, 0-3 cm | ecosystem: Environmental > Aquatic > Marine > Hydrothermal vents...
CAGAATATGCACCAGCTAGGCTACTGGTATAAGCGTAGCCTGATTGACGCTCTCTATCGAAGCCAATTCACTTGAATTCGGAAGTGCTTCCCCGCTGGTCAGGCTGATTTTTTTGTTAGTGAATAATCAATGTCTTGTGCTGAACTTGAACGATGCGTTTTGTTCTTTAGCGCATCCTACCACGCTATCAGCTGCATTAGTTCACAGGAATTGGAAAGCCATTCTCAGGCGTGCATGTAGCGCATAACAACCCATCATGCCCAATCCATCGGCTACCAGCAACATTCCAGTAGATTTCTCCGGTTTTTTTATATTGGCTACTTTCACTCTGTTCAATGATTTTGACAAATTGATTTTGTTCGTTAAACAGGCAGTGGTAAGAATACAACTTGTTTCTGAAGAAGAAAAGATGCTTAAGCAACGTATTATGACGCTTGAAGGGACAGAGAGTGATATTAAAGATGAGCTGAAGATGGAGTTACTGGTTGTTGAGATTAAAAAACAACAAGTTATTAAGGGGGTATCAAAAATCATCAACATAATGAAGCAACAAGATATTGATTCAACAACGTATATTGCTCTGCTAATTGAAGAAACTGGAAATATATCTCAGGATTTTTTTAGCCTAAAAGTATTGTTAACTATTGGGTGAAATTTGTAATCAATTGGCTACATGAATATGGCTCGCCTTCAAAATACTCATATTGATCGGCATAATCATTACTTTTTCCCAGATGGGTTGGAAGTTACGCCTTTACTCACAGGTCTTGGTATTGCGGGATTTATAATAGGTTTTGCCATGCAAGATACTTTATCAAACTTTGTGTCAGGAATTATGATTCTGATTTATCACCCTTTTGATATTGGTGATGTTGTTGAAGTCAGTGGAATTTACGGTCAAGTAAAACATATAAACCTTGTTTCAACCACTATTCTCACACCAATTAATAGGCGCTTAATGTTGCCCTATAACAAAATTTGGGGTGATACCATCAATAATGCTACAGCAGAATATGTACGTCGTATTGATTTAGAGTTTGGTATTGGTTATGCGGATGATATTGACTTGGCAGAAAAGGTCTTATATCAAATGCTTGATGAGCATGAGCAAGTTTTAAACACCCTGACCCATTAGTAAAAGCACATAGACTTGGAGAGTCATCCGTTGAATTTGTGGTTAGACCCTGGGTTAAAACTGAAAACTATTGGGATGTTCATTGGGATTTATCCATATCCTTTGTTTTATATAAGGCTGATTCGACTCATAAGCGCATAACTTATCAAATTCTTATTTTTTATTGGATTTTAAATTAGCTTTTAGGTGTGATGTTGAAGCATTAGAAAAAGACCAAACGGGTAGTTTTCTACTACGTTCTAATCCACGTTTTTTAGGCAGTAAGCCGTGTTTTAAGGTCATTAAAACATCACTACTAACCCAAGGGCTATTATGAAAATATCCATGGCCATTTCCAGTTGCAGCATCTTTTGCATGAGTTACATCTATCATAATTAAATCATCGTTATCCCAGAGGTAACTGGATAATAGAGGATGTATTTCGCCTTCTTCGAACGGTTGACTAAAACGTCTACGTCCAAAAATCCAACTGGATAAATTTAAAGCCATATCTGAATCTGATGAATAAACGGTAAAGTGTTTTTGAACGTTTAAAAAACCATCTGCTTCAAAACTACCCATCACATCCCTGTCCATATCACTACCTACTAAAATAACGTTTTTGAGTTTCAGTTGTTTATGAATTGTTTCTTTATCATTGTGCAAATGAATTAATGCCAATTCTTCCAAGGTTAAAGTTACTAAGCGTGTTCCAGCGCTGTAGCCTAGTATATGGATGTTTTCAACCTCAGTTTCAGAAGCAAGATACTCAATTAATAAACGTAAATTTCTAGCAGAAAGTTTACCGGTTTCCATATCCTTTAAATAAGCCCATTTATTAGGTGTTGAAGGCCAGGAATAAGCAATAAAAACACCGTCATAACCCAGGTAGTGCCAAAGTTCACTTGCAACAAGCAGGGGGTCCTCAAAAATGACTTTGTAACCGTGCACATAAATATATATATCTTTTTGTTGTGATCGTGCCAATTGATTATTTATTAACTTGGCATATTCTTTTTTAGGTTGCTGGCTGATGTTCTGAATATCTTGGTGAAGTTCAAACTTTGAATAAGTAGAGTCTAATATGCCAAGTTCATTTATTTGAGTGACTTGTAACGATAGTGAGGTGTCTCGATCAGTTTGTAATGATGTCTTTTTGAGTAATTTCCATGATGTATTATTACCTATATCTACCTTACCGTATCCAAGTCTGAGAACATAACCTCGTTCATTTTCATAAAAAGCTTCATCATCACCTTGCTTAACTGGTTTTCTATCAGTGGCATATAAAATTTGAATAGTATTATTTTTATGTGAGGCAGGTGTATCTTTAAATGGGTCAGGACCCGCTATAAATACTTCTGGTGTGGCCATAAGTTCTATCTGATAGGGTTGGTTTGAAGAACAACCCATTAACCCAAAAAGAAATAAGAGTGTGATAAAAAAAATATACGATATTTTTTGGGTAGTCAATAAGGTTTTCATGGTTTGATATAGAACTTTAATTTTAAAGGTAAGAATGTGCGAAAAAAATTATACACTAATGTTTCAAGCTATTTCTTTTTAGGTAGTGTATGAAATACTACCCCCTGATTATATCTGCTAAAATGGATCTTTACTGATCTACACTCAATACATAATACCAATAATTTATGATCTGTTTTTTTTCGAGCAAATGGTTATCATTTCGAATTGTAGCGGGCCTACTCCTAGGAATTTTTACGGGTCTTTTTTTTGGTGAAAGCTCCTTGTCAGTTAAATGGATTGGAGATGTCTGGATCCATTTGATGCAAATGACAGTTTTACCTTATGTCATCGTTTCACTCATTAGCGGGGTTGGTTCATTGGACAAAACTCTAGCTAAGTCGCTGGCTATTCGAGGAGGTCTTCTTTTACTCCTATTCTGGATTATATCTGCCGTTATTATTTTTGCTATGCCATTCGCTTTTCCTCACTGGCAGGATGCATCATTTTATAGCTCTAATATCACACACACCGTTAAGCCTTTTAACCCCATTGAGATTTATATTCCTAAAAATCCATTTTATGCAATGGCAAATAGCATAGTTCCTGCTGTTGTCTTATTTTGTATTGCTGTTGGAGTTGCTCTGATTGGGCACAAAGATAAAGCTCTTTTGGTAGATAGCCTTAAAGTTTTTACTGATGTGTTAGGCAAAGTTATGAGTTTTATGGTTCAACTCACGCCTATTGGTGTTTTTTCTATTGTATCGGTTTCGGCTGGAACCATGACTATTGAACAATTAACTCATCTCGAAGTTTATTTTGTTATTTATGTAGCCGCGTCTCTATTATTAACGTTCGTTGTTCTTCCACTAATTATTGCAATGCTAACGCCATTTAGCTATAGAGACATTATTAGCTTTTCTCGCTCAGCTCTATTAACAGGATTTATAGCACAGAATATTTTTATCATTCTGCCTATGTTAATTGAAAACTCCAGAGATATATTCAAAAAATATCAACTGGATTCTGAGAAAAACGAGCATGTCATCGATGTTATTATTCCAGTCACTTTTAATTTCCCTAACTCTGGCCGTCTGCTTTCCTTACTATTTATTCCCTTTGCAGCATGGATGTCTGGCTCTGAACTTGAGCTATCACAATATCCAGAGTTTTTGATTACAGGAATTTTTAGTTTATTTGCCAAAGCACAAATAGCTCTACCTTTTTTACTGGATTTATTTCATATCCCCCATGATATGTTTAATTATTACATTCCTAGTTCTATTATTAATGGAAAATTTGACACCATGGTCAGTGTAATGAATTTATTTGCCTTCAGTTTAATTATTACTGCTGGTCTAAGTGGACATCTGAATTTTGACATACCAAAGATTACAAAAAACTTTTCATTAATGGCTGTAAGCTTAATATTAGTCGTCGTAACTACTCGCTTATTCTTGGAGTTAACGGTTGATACTAGCTATCATAAAGACAGTTTAATTATGAGCATGACTTTACCTGAGAACAAACCTTCAGTAGAGCATCATATTTATCAACAAAACCGCAAATTCTCCAAGCAAACAAAGTCATCTATTGAGCTTAATAATAATTTATTAGAACAAATTCGAGAACGAGGGGTATTAAGAGCTGGATATCGCCCTGACCGTATGCCTTTTTCATATGTTAACGATGCCAATAAACTCGTTGGGATGGATATTGAGCTTTTATTTTATCTTGCTGATGATTTGGGTGTCAGACTTGAGTTTTATCCTTTTAAATGGGAATCCTTAGCTCAACAACTTGAAAAAGGTGAAATTGATCTAATTCCTGGAGTTAACTATGACACCTTCAATCTACTAAATATGGAGCTTTCCGCACCCTATGTGGAAGGTAAATTAAGTCTAGTCATTGAAGATCATCGCCGACATGACTTTGCAATGACAGATAATATTCGTAAGATGAAAAATCTTACATTGGCCATTCTTGGAGAGCCTGTTTTTGTTGCTCAAATCACTAAACGTCTACAGGCTTTATTACCCCATACCAGACTGGATATTATTCCTATTTCTAAATATGAAGATTTTTTTAATCTGAGTGTTGATAAGGTAGATGGATTGGTGGAAACAATTGAAATCGCCTCTATTTTGACATTACTACACCCAGAATACACCTCATTGATTCCAAAATCATCTGCATTACAGTTTCCTATGAGCTATGCAGTAGCAAAAGGTGAAACAGATTTCGCACTATTCTTAGGACAGTGGTTAGCTACAAAAAAAGCCAGTGGTGTTATACGTCATGCTCATGAATATTGGGTCTCTGGAAAGGGTGTTGAAGTAAAGGAACCACGCTGGTCTATAAAACGTAATGTTCTCGGTTGGTAAATGAGGTCGTGGTTTAGCAAACAAGGTTTCTTTTGTGGTTGCTGTTTCGATTAATGAACAGGGGCACCCTATTGCGTTGAACCTAAATGTTGTAAAAGGATTTCTAAAAAAGAGTTTGCCTAGGTTAACGCCATGATATTTCAATCGTAGCCTTTATCTTGATGCATGTCACTATAAAGACCGACAGTCTGTCAGGTATCTATGTTATTCCAGAGAGTGCAATGCCATGGACAATCATTTATACTCATTTTGTTCAAGCAATAAAACTGGATTCAATGATGCTGAAACCATTTACGGGGTAGTCCCTTTGCTCCTCTTGATACAACATGTAGTATTTTATGTTTGACTAAAACCACATGAAGATCCACCCATACGGGCCATTCACTGTATTTAACTGATTTCAAAAAACACAATATATAGTGGGCGGAGGAGCTAAGGGAGTACCCCGTTACCATTTTTATGGTAGTAGGTGTTCTTATTAATGTATCTCCAATCTATGTTTTTTTAATTATAACTTTAAGGAAAATCACTTTATGCTTTACTCTATTCCATTCTCCTATTTTCAATTTTTTAAGTTATTACTGTTTATTTCATTAATAAACATTCCGTCTGCTTTTGCTGATTCAGTTGAAGCCCGTTGTGATGTCTACCCAAAAGGTGAAGATCATTCGGATGTTTCCATTCCTTGTGTCTTTAGTCAGCAGCAAGGAGGTATTTCAATTAGACGTTCAGATCAGGTTTTTCATGAGCTTACGCCTAAAAGGGGCGAGCTAGGATACTATATAGATCAAAATAATGATGATGTATATCGTGAAGATGGTGGCCTAGGAAGTATCGGTACTATTTTTCGTTTTAAACATGAGTCTGTTTACATTTATTGGGATACAGTCGGGTTACCAAATAATACAAGAAAAGACTACAATTCAAAAAACAATCAATCTTCAGATAAGAATGTAAATCTAGCTTATGACCAAAAAGTTAGTCTTTTGGGGATTAGTTTTCATGTTAGTTGCTCAAATGACAGTTCACTTAATATCTTAACCATCAAACCATCAGCTCTTAAAGGTGATAACTCTGTTATTAGGCAAGAAATAGACGGGACGGTCACCAGGACTGAAGTTGCTGATTTAAACGCTGACGGTTCACCAGAGATTTATGTTTATATAAATTCTGTTGGGAGTGGCTCTTATGGTAATGTGATTGCTTATAGTGCAAATAATAATAAATCACTCAGCAGTATCTATTTCCCGCCCATCAGCGATGATAAAGTACACTCAAAAGGCTATATGGGACATGATGAATTTATGGTGGTCGAAAATTCTCTGGTAAGACGTTTCCCATTATACAAAAAAAATGACACAAATAGTAAGCCAACAGGTGGTAAACGAGATGTAGAATATAAATTAGTCGCAGGCGAAGCTTCTTGGCAGTTAAAACTGGTAAAGTCTTCAGATTTTTAACAAAGATCTGTATTTATAAATCAGCTAAAAATCATATGAATTGATTGGCAGAAAATTATATTTTGAATAATTAGAACTTAAGAAGGTGATAGTTTCCAGTCTGTCAGAGTCTGGAGTCGATACCACCCTATTTAGTATGTCAAATATTTTTTTGTGACTCACATGATAAACGTTGTTACACAAATGAATTAAAAAATGAAATTACACAGATATACCTTATAACCAATACTTTAAAGAAACCAAAATAATATGAATTACATAAAACCATCAATATTGCTAATATTTTTAATACTTTCAAATCAATTAATCGCTGATACAAATACAATTTTGCAAAAAATAAATTCCTCTCTTGAAATGAATTTAAAGCAACATGGTTCTATGAGTAATGAAGTTTCAGCAGACTATAAACGTCTAGCAAAACATTCAAAATCCATTGAAAATACAATTTATAATTTACTTAAGGCACTTAAAATTGATGAAACTATTTTAGCCTCTAATGATATCCAAATTGCTAAGAATTATTTGAATGTTGGAACTGCTTACTATCAACATAAACAACACAGAACAGCCCTGTTTTTTCTTGAAAAATCTGCTCAACTGAATAATAAACATAACTATAGTGAAAAGGATAAAGCAGAAGTCTATTCTGCTCTTGCCAGTGTATACAACAGCTATGATAATCATCAGAAAGCACTTGAGAATCTTCAAAAAGTATTACTCATTCAAGAGAAACTACTTGGGAAAGACCATGATAAAACAAAAATAACTCGTATCAATATTGAGTACGAAGAAAACAAATTAAAACTTAAATAAAATTCAAGTTGGCATATCCTAATGGACTCATTAATAAGTCGACATAATTGGACACTTTTTCATTAATTAGCTCTTCATTTACGCCAATTATGAGTAAAGTCGTGTCGGTTAAACAATGCACTTTTTAGTAAGTAAGTAGTTTATAATATACATTTTGTAGAATGGCACTGGAATAGAAAACAACTGAAGTATTACCATAATTTCTATTTCTAACTTCGCAAAATAATGAATTTTTCCATTTTTTATACAAATAAGGAACAAAATAATGAATGCTAAATTAATAGCTAGCACAATACTAATCTGTGCAACTTTCATGACCGGTACTGTCTTTGCTGATGAACAGGCCTGTTATTCGAAAGGCGACTATACTCACTGTAAGCTGCGACATGCGAATAAATTACATGTTAGGCTGAAAGAAGAATTCAGTCGTAATAAGTGTGATTATGGAACTGGTTGGGCTACGGACAGTCATGGAATCTGGGTTGCTTACGGATGTCAGGCGATGTTCCAGTATGGTAATATCGCTACTGGGAAGCACCCCGATTATGACGAGCCGTATAGTCGTCATGAACGCAGATCAGGAACCTGTGACTCAAGAACCAAAGGAAGTGAATGTGAGTATTACAAAGATGGGTACAAAGCAGGAAAAGACGATGGCAAGGCGAGCATGAGTCGTTTTTATGGACGTCACTCAGACAGTTATGATTCCAGGTTTGAGCCATTTTTTGCTGATGGCTACAAAGATGGCTGGCATGATTATCGATAAAATAAATCGGTAAGCTAGATAAGTAAAAGGGTTGGATATAGTATTTATATCTGGCCCTTTTTTGTTTCATCTTTTAAAGAAGCTATAGTATCCATTAACGATTGGATACCTTTTACATTTTCTACCTGTCCCCATGAATTGAGTATTGAGCTGTTAATGAACCCAGGGTCCTTTGTGATACTCTGATGTTGGCAAAAAAATGGATGCTGATTCGCAAAATTTATTAACTGTCAAATTCAAGACATAAGTGCATTTTTCAATTTTAAAACAGGCTTATCATGTTATTTAAAAAATCATTGATGTTTCATTTGATTTTCACCCTTCTTTTTTTATTAACACCTAGTCATTTTGTTGTGGCTGAAGAAGCACCCCATAAACTCTTTAAAGCGACCACAATTAGTAACCCAGCCATTGCCAAGGATGAACTCGAAATTATGCTGGTTCCCATGACCAAGGAAGAGTTGTTTGCTGAAGCAGATGGTTGGCTACTTTTGCTAAAAGAGACATCAAAAAAGATCTCAATTGAAAAATTAAATGTAATAAGAGCCAATAAAGAGATGAGCCTCGAGGAAGTAACTGAGGAGGCAGAAGAAAAAATTGAAGAAAGGATGAAATACATAAAAAATGTTGATAATGCTGCGGCAAATAAAAAATTAAAGGATGACTTAAAGAAAAAAACAAAAGAATTTGAAGATGATATAAAACAAGGTTTGGAAGAATCAAAAGAGTTGAATGATGGGGATACTGAAAGTAAATTTCCCGAATTAAACGTTGATATAATTGAAGAACAGAAAGAAGACTTATTATCTTATTTAGATAAGCTGCGTAAAGAACAAAGACATATGATTGATCGTCTTAATCTTGTTCTGAATGCAATCAATGATAAAATTGGCTTGGATGAAAATGGTAATGAACTTGATGAAGTGATGCCTTATCGCCATTATATTGACGCGGTCAGTGGCCTAAAACTTGATATCACTGATACAAAGTCGGCCTGGTTGAGTGCCAAAGGGTATTTACTTGCAGAAGATGGTGGCATGAAATGGATCGTTAATACTATCATCTTTATTGCCATTTTATTGATCTTTTGGGGGTTGAGTAAAATTCTCGGTAATACAGCCAAAAAGGCCGTCGGCTTTTCAAAAAGTCGATCTCAGATATTAAATGACTTTTTTATTAATAGTGCGTGTCGATTAACGTTTATCATCGGTATATTAGTAGCACTTTCTGCAATAGGCATCAGTGTCGCACCAATTATGGCTATTATTGGTGCTGCTGGTTTTGTGGTTGCATTTGCTCTGCAAAGTACACTAAGCAATTTTGCCAGCGGTATTATGATTATGCTTTACCGTCCTTTCGATGTTGAAGACCTTATTGAGGTGGCCGGCATTATGGGTAAAGTAAAATCAATGACACTGGTTTCAACAACCATTATGACACCTGATAATAAATTAATGATCGTCCCTAATAATTCAATATGGGGCGATGTTATTGTTAATGCACATTCTAGTTCAACACGACGCATTGATATGGTCTTTGGTATTGGTTATGACGATGATATCGAACAGGCAATACAAGTAATGAAACAGGTGCTATCTAATCATCCTATGGTGCTGGACGAACCACAATCAATGATTCAAGTGAGTGAACTTGCGGACTCTTCTGTTAATTTTATCTGTCGACCCTGGGTTAAAACTGGAGACTACTGGACAGTATACTGGGATGTAACCCGTACCGTTAAAGAACAATTTGATGCCGCTGGAATTTCAATTCCTTTTCCACAAACCGATGTTCATATTAATCAGCAAACTCCAGAGGCTAGCAAACCCAGTTTGGCCGCAAAAGAAGTACACCAGGAACCAATATCAGATCAATTTAATGAAATTGATATAGAGCAAAATGATTAAGTATCAATGTTTCACATAAATAAGAAAAAATTAATCGGATATTAAATCAGTACGTATCAAAGTAGCATATTTGCTTTTAATTTTTTTAGGTAATTGTTTAATATCAATTGGTTTATTTAAATTAGAAGCATCATACCCGGCAATCTGTATTTTATTATTTTCATCAATTTCAACCATGGTATATCCACGTCGGGAACGCTGATAACTTCCTATATATTTCCGCAAACCCGACCCCAAACAGGCCTGGCTGACATACATAATTCCATCTTTATACCCAGGATAAAAAGCGTGATGATGACCACTAAGATAAACAGTAACATTATGCTGCTGTAGAAGTGCTTCTAACATAGGGTCGCCAATTATCTCCCTTTCTCTACCTTGTGCAAATGGCCATATAGGCAAATGACTAAAGACGATTTGATGTCGATACTTGTTTTGTGATTGTTTTAGTAGTTCTTCAAGCCAGGAAAATTGTTTTATAGATAAATGACCAACAACAGTTGCATCCAATGAAATAAAAAGGATATTTTTAATTTCAAATGCATAATAAAAAGGATAATATGATCGATCAATAAAGTCGACATCTGGAGCTCGGGTTAACCACTGTTCTTGGTATATTTGCCGTTCCAGCCCAAACTTGTTTGACAGTGAACCATCATGATTGCCCGCAGTAATAGCGAATGGAAGTCCGGCTTCTGATAAGACATTAGATACATTATTATGAAATGATGTCCACATAGCTTCAAGTTGCGGACGCTGTAATAAAGGTCTAATTCGTTGGCCTGCAATCATATCACCCGTACTGATTACCAGATCGGGGTTTATATTAACAAGATTTGCAATTATTTCAGGGATTTGTTTATTGTAGTCAATAGAACCATAACTACCGTTAAGGTCGGAAATAACAGCAATTTTTATGGCTTGATCAGTATTTTGTTCGGCATGACTGTTAGAAATACAGATGAACAAATAAACGACAAGTAGGCAAATACGTTTGTATACATTCTTACACTGGATAGTAAGCATGCAGGTTACGAAAATAATTGGCTTTATAATAAGGCTCACATTAATTTTCCACGTTCACGCATTAACATCACAGCAAAAAATAACCAGATAAAGACTAGAATCACATTAAAAATGAAAAACTGTGTTGTGCTCAGAGCTAGAACTTGTACACCTATTAAGACAGTTAATGCTGCAAGACCATCGCCCATACGAATATACAAGGTATCGATTGCCGGTTTAGCTTGATACTTAGTGATTGAATCCACAGGCAACCAAAGAACATGACGTGCCGTATTATTAATTGAGTAATCAGTTGAATTCTCAGCTATTTTCAATATTTTCACAATAATAAGGATAGGCACTAAAGCCATAACAGTATATGAGATTAGGGCAATAACAGGAAGAATCATGATGATAGTACCAAAACCACCGTATTTAAGTAATCTGGAGGTAAAAAGACATTGTAAGATCAAAGCAATAACATTGACCCAAAAGAAAAAATTGCCATAAAAAGCCGTGGTACCATCACGAGTAAATTCCAGAATGGCCTGTGTTCCAATAATACCTTGTTGGGCAGCCTGCTCAGCCAGATTACCTTGTATCACTTGAAATAACAAATTCTCACCATTGGTATTAACCCAGTTATTTAGTAGTGTGAGTACGGCAATCGCTAGAAGAAAACGACTTTTAAAAATCAATTTTGCTCCATTTAATAGAAACCCCAAGCCCTTTTGTTGTTTAACTTTATCTGAAGTATTTTTTGTATCAGGAAGACTTAACTCTCCAGTCATACTGTCACGCTTCTGATTAAGACAATCAACTTCCTGGCGATGCCGGGTATCAACAAGACGCGTTAACATTATTGAAGCAAACAAAGGAATGGTACCAGCCAGCAACAAGGCCTCTGTTGACACCAGACCAGAGCTAACAAACAAATCTACAATTTCCGAACCAAAGGCAGCACCAGAGGATGCACCAATAGCAATGAGGGGTAATAATCGTTTTCCTATCTCGTCATTGTAAATGTCAGCACAAAATGTCCAGAATTGAGCAACAATAAATACACCAAACATACCTACCCAGAGATAAAAAATTATTCCTGTAACGGGTAGACCCTCAAAAAATACCCCTGGTTGAAGAGACCAAAAAATCACCATATTAGAAATACAAAATATAGTACTTCGAGTGACCAAGGTAGAACGTGTCCATTTTTCTGACAAACGACCATACCAACCAACAATAAAAAGCAACAAGAGTGCCTGGAAAAAACTCGAATAGGCTTTGACCTCCATCTTAGTCAACCCTTCAATCTCAGATACTGCGATCCAGCCTTCCCGTAAGGGTTTTATAAAGTAATAAGCACACAAAATCAAAAAAACATTGGCAAACATTAATATTGCCGTTGAGCCTTCTCCCTGTTTTACCTCTGTAAAAAGTTGTAGAAAACGTTCTGTTCGGGTAAGTTGCACAATGCTCATATTTGTTATAGCTCACAAGACTGGTTCACTGGTTCAACTGAACCATGGAGGAAAAACTGTTCAGGCTCCAAATCAAAAATAAGTTGACCAGAGTGACAATGACTTTGAATAATTTCTGCCGCCATTTTGGTATTTTTTACGATCATATCTCTTTGTTTCTTAGATAAACCAAAGGTTCTGTCGAGATATTGATAAAGCTTGCCTTGTTGAGAAAAATCTTTATGCAGTTTCATCAACTGCAGATAGGTATTGACATTGTAATGATGGGTTTTTTCTAACATCCCCGTTTTTTTTGAGAAATTAGCATAGCTGTATCGACCACCAGCATCATTGTCATTTAAGTGAGTCTGTTTGATTTGTAGCGCCTTTTTTCCAGAAAAAGTATGCTTTTTGCTACGTTGTAACATGCCACTGTTTTCTGAAACCCAGGTTTTCGTATAATCAATGTTTCCAATCCGGTCCTGTTGACTGAAAATATAATCCATTAAAGTAATCTCAGTTAAATCCTGCATCCAGAATACAACTTGTTCTTTAGTTAGTTTATGACCCATTGCTTTAGACATGGTATGATTATTTCGGGCTTTATTCATTCCATCTGTAACTGCATGTACTAAAGGCTTTTGGCTTCTTAAAGCCCAGAATGCGGGTGTCTCTTCAAAGTCTCTATTTTGGCCCTCTCCCCAGCCAGATTGGCGTGTACCATTAACCACTGCGTTATAGCGCTTGCCAGTTGAACGCAATAACACACCGTAAATTTGTTTTTTATCTCGAGTAAACACCTCATTTACTGGATAGTAGGATGATGGTGAACTTTCTATATGAAGCATAACTTTCCAGGCATTATGGATCATGCTATTTCCATGAGTGTTATTTAACCCCCGTTGACTTACTCGATGCCTATGTTCATTTTCATCAATACTGCGATAGACTGCAACCGGTACTTGGATTTGAGTATTGAAATAACGAGAAAAATGATAATACAACAATGATGCAGTAGAAAATGTGCCACTTGTGCTTTGTTCATTCATCGTGTTTTTAAAAGCGATGGACTTTATAGGAATGTGTTTCTGATTTTTGCAAACGCTATTTTCAAATTGAGCAATAGATTTATATTTACTTCCCGCTAGAGGATAAAACATGGTTCCTGGGCTAGTACTCCAGGTTTTTGGACACAGCCCTGTATTAGAATAAATATCCATTGAGCAATATTTTTTTTCTATGTGTCGATCCTGGTCAGTATAAATGCCACCTGGCATGTGAGTTAAGGCAATACATTGCTCTTTTATGCCCCGGGGAGAGCTAAATTCAACTGTGGTACCAATTACCTGGTCAGATGCAGTCACTGAAAAACCAAGGCATAGCAGACATAAGCTGCAAATAAATTTAATCATAATATTACTATTCTCAAACCAGTAATGAAAAATCACAAGGGCAAAAAAGACTGTCGACTATTAAAACAAAGGGGGTAGTAATTAAAATGTATGGCTCTTTACTACTTCTAGGATCCATGAAGCTTCTCCCTGCTTGAGTTTATATTGTAATTGCCGCATCCCCCCCATGGGATTGTTATTGGTATCATCTTTTTTATGACGTATATTAAATCCAAATAATGTATAGATAATTAAAGCATTTATCGCAACACATATAGCCATTAGTGCATTATTAATTAACAATGAATCAAATCCGATTAAATCAATCACACTAACAGCCAGTGAACTCCAGGGCATAGCGACTAGAACAACAAAAACCCAGCCATATTTTCAGTGTCTATTGTCGCAAACATCAAACCAAATGCTAAAATGGCAATCAACAAATAAATTGCAGTAAAGATAAGTGGTATTTTTGATTTACTATTAAACACTGTTATTTCTTATAAAAATTCTCAAGTTATAGAGCATGTAAATTACTTAATCTAGTATACACACCCAATGAAACACCTTGCCACCCTCCCGTATAGATATGTTTTTTTATCGTAAGATACTTAAACGTGTAACTTGGCATACTTAGACCAGCGCCAATAGACAAACAGACCGTAGATGAATGCGGGCAACATGATTATTAGTGCATATGAAATAGACAGCGAAGAGGTTGCATCGGTACCAGTACTAGTGCCGTTCAGGGTTTGTGAAAGGAATAATGAAAAATCCCAGAACCCATGAAAAAGCATTACTGGCCAAATCGCCCCCAGTCTCAAGCGCAGGCTGGCATACATAAATCCCGCTGCTACCGCATGAAAAACTTGGTAAGCAGTGTCATAAAAATCGGCACCTGCCAGCAGATTTACAAAGTGAAACAGACCAAAAATCATTGCACTACAGATGATCGTGACTAGGGGCGTAAACCTTGTTTCGAGGCCATAAAACAGAACCCCTCTAAACATGGTTTCTTCAGTAAACCCCAAAGCCAGCATGACCAGCATCATACTGATTAATTGCTTTAGACTGTCAAAACCAAGAAACCAGTGAGTAGATTGGGTATTCATATTTGAGAAAACCAGCAGAAAAAGTGCCAATAAAAAAGGAGGCAGTAAGAATTTTAAGCCGCCTTGATTTATACTCCGAAAACCGATTTTTTTCCACCAGCCCAGCGAACTAACAAAAATGATAAACAAGATAGACAAAACAAGTTGGTTCGGCCACTGGCTAATTGCTCCATCAACACCTGAAACACCATGCTGATCCGGGTCGATTTTAATAAATAACCCTGGAAGTATTAATAAGCCTGCATAAAGAGCCAGCGCCAGTAAAGCAGTATACAATGGGTTGTTTCGCAGTTTGCCCAGCATTCTTTTAACTCCTGTTATTCTAAAAAAACAAATCTGTTGTCGCTGGTATCTTGTCAAGATTACATAATAAACCCTAAGGAAATATATAATGCCTTTGTGATACTCAGTAAGTAACGTAAAAACTACAGTTAATCATTGGGATTACATTAGTTGAGTACTGAATTCCTCTAGGTAATGAGCCCAGTAGATTTGGTATCTAGATCGTTTAGCAACACATCGTTACTCACATTACCTCAGCGTTTACTACCTTACACCACTAATTCTATATAATCAGTCATTTGTGGGTTATTGGCTTTCTCGAGCTTGGTTTGACTATCTGTTACTGCTGGCCCTAAGCTAGAACGACCGAGACCAACTATAATCAAAAAGCTCCTCATATTTAATTAATTTCTATTGTTATAAAAAATAATTAAATAACCAGGTCCTAACGACCTGGTTACCTTTTGCAAAGATCGACTAATGCAGTTACTTGCTACTGTCCTGCCGGGAAGCCATTTTCAGGCGTACAGGTGTGACAAGCTCTACCATCAGAGGAGTCACGCCATAGTCCTGAATCTCTATCATAGTAAAAGCCATCAATATCTTGTGGCACTCCAGAGCCACCTTGGTGGTGGTTTGTTTGTCCTTGATGGTACTTTGTGATTTTAACATGCTCAACATAGCCATTGCTGCTTACCTTGCAGTTGCCATGTCCCGTAGTGCCTTCCCAACGTACAGAGAAACTGATATGATGTGAATTACTCCCTGGATGTACGCTAACAGCTGCCCTAGGTAAATCTTGAAATTCTGACTCACCCAAAACGGCTTCCTTACAAGCTTCCAGTTGTTCTTGTTGATTACCCGAAGATTTCAGGTATGAATAGGTATTGTCAGAATGTCTCATAGACTCTTCCAAGTCGTGCTGAAATCTCGCCTGGGCGGCTGGATCCATTACGCAACCAGAAACG
>Ga0164315_10001831_pt1 | contig 16122 bp, 17 predicted proteins | sample GuaBasSedimGuay6_FD_113737 | JGI IMG/M metagenome (GOLD analysis project Ga0164315, IMG submission 113737) | Subseafloor sediment microbial communities from Guaymas Basin, Gulf of California, Mexico - Guay6, Core 4569-2, 0-3 cm | ecosystem: Environmental > Aquatic > Marine > Hydrothermal vents...
GCATGGCCCATGGTCGACAAAAAGAAAAAAATAATAAGGATGAACAGGCTGGTTTTTTTCATGGTTCCTCCAAAAAAATAATGATGTTGGCATATCACCGCGCTGTTAGTCTGTTCCGATAATAAAAGCGACAACGTCGATTTTATCGGCCCTTGAATACAGGCTTCCTCTTTTCGATGGCGGCGGTGACGGCTTCGATACCATCTTCGCAGATGAGCATGGCAGCATTTTTCTGGGCAACATATTTGAGCCCTGCCGCGGTGCCGTGATCGCTGGTAAAGCGCAGAACATCCTTGACGCCCTGGACGGCAAGAGGCGAGTTGTCCGCCATTTCCTGGGCCAGTTCTTCAGCTTTTTGAAACAAGGATTTTTTGTCTTCACATAAATGGGTGATAAATCCGATCCGGTAGGCATCTTCGCCGGAAAAATCCCTTCCAGTAAGGCAGAGTTCCCTTGTCCAGGGTTCACCTACAATTCGTTGAAGCCGCTGAGTGGTGCCAAGATCCGCGACAAAGGCCAGTTTGGTTTCACGAACTGAAAAAACTGCATCCCTGGTGGCTATACGAATATCGCAGGCACAGGCAATGTCAACACCGCCCCCGATACAGTGGCTGTGCGATGCCAAAATCACTGGTTTGTTGCACGTCTCAATGATGTTGGTGCTGGCTTGTCCGTAGAGAATGGTTCTACGCAGGCGCTCTCGATAATCGGCTGTTTGTTTTTCGATCAAGCCTGCCAGCGCTGACAGTTCCAAACCGGCGCAGAAACTTTTCCCTTCTCCTTTGAGAACGATAACGCGAACATTTTCGTCCTGATCCAGCTGTTGGAAGGTTGCCACCAATTGTTCAAGCATTTGGAAATTCAATGCATTTCGTTTTTCAGGTCTATTCAGCGTTACCCAGGCAACGTGTCCCTTTATTTCGCGTTTTACAAAGCTGCTCTCGTTCATCTTGACCCCCATATTACCGTAACTATGATTCAACAGAATCGGTTGGCGATTTTAATCGTGTAGCTATTTTATTATTAGAACGGACATGAAAAAACAAGCTTAATGAAGGGCATTTGCTCATGGAAAAGCCATTGTTCCCAACCCCGAAATCTCATAAACTTGAAATATTCGGACTAAAATCGTTTCAAAGGAATTATTTTGACAATGATGGATGGATTTTTTAGCATCAAGCCATATGAAGACGAAACCCTCCAGCTTAAAAGAAGAGCAGACAGGTCGGGTCGACACTGTCATGGACGATGCAATGGACATGGCCAGGGTGATTGCCGTAGATCGGGAACACTACGTGGTTGCCAATGAAAATCAGGAAACAACGGCTGAAATTACAGGCAAACTCATGTTCAGTGCGGAAAGTCCCCTTGATTATCCAGCCGTGGGTGATTGGGTACGGGTTCAAATGGTGGACCAGGGGTCCCGGGCAATTATTCATGATATCTGTCAGCGAAAAACCATATTAAAGCGCAAAACCGCCGGCAGAAAAATATCCCATCAACTCATCGCTGCCAACATTGACACGGCTTTTATTGTCCAGTCCCTGGACACCAATTATAACCTGAGACGGCTGGAGCGGTACATGGTCATGGTCTACGATGGTGGTATCCAGCCGGTGGCGCTGCTGAGCAAGGGCGATTTGCTTGAAACCCATGCCATTGAAATGCGCTTGAATGAAATCGCTGCCATCTTTCCAGAGCGGCAGGTTATCGCCTTCAGCAATAAAACCGGAGAAGGGCTGGACAGCATATGGGCACTCCTGACACCCGGAAATACCTATTGTTTGCTGGGATCATCGGGGGTTGGCAAGACAACCCTGCTTAACAGCCTGCTCAAGAACAGCGTGTTTGAGACCCGAACGGTAAGGGAAAAAGACGGCAAGGGTCGGCACACCACCACACGCCGGCAGCTCATACGTGTGAAAAATGACGCCATGATCATTGACACACCCGGCATGCGGGAGCTTGGAAGTCTTGCAGTGGACAGCGGGTTAAAGAGCGCATTTCATGAGATCGATCAGCTGTCAAGCACTTGCCGTTTCCAGGATTGTTCCCATACACAGGAAAAAGGGTGTGCCGTCCTGTCCGCCGTAGCAGATGGCCGCCTTTCCAGAGAGCGCTACCAGAACTATTTGAAAATGAAGAAAGAATCCATGTTTCATGAAATGTCCTATCAAGAAAAAAAGAAAAAAGACAAGCAATTCGGGAAACTGGTTAAATCTGTTATGAAGTCTAAAAAAAACCGACGGTAACAACACAAGGAGAAAAAGATGAAATGGCTTGCAGCTTTTATCCTGGTGATTATAGTTCCGGCCATGCTGACATATGCCGGCGAAGCAGATGTGGTCAAAGTCAACGTCGTCACGGCTGGAGAGAGAACCTATCGTTTCGACGTCACCTTGCGGCATGATGACACGGGCTGGGATCACTATGCAGACAAATGGGAGGTCGTTTTATTGGATGGGACTGTCTTGGGTACCCGAAAACTGCTTCATCCGCATGTCAACGAACAACCCTTTACGCGAAGTTTGTCAGGTGTTAGAATCCCCAATAATATTCAACAGGTACTGGTCCGGGCCCATGATTCGGTGCATGCTTATGGTGGTCAGGTTTTAACCGTAGACCTTCCGGCAAAATAGGAAGGATGCGCTTAGATTTTTGTTGATCTCGGGTAAGCCCATCAGAGAATCTGTTGCCTGGCAAGGTCCCATTGTCATGAATACCCAAGAAGAATTGCGGATCGCATTTGAAGAATATGAAACAGGGACCTTTATTAAATGCGCCAATTAATAGAAGTAACAAAGACAAAGGATATTCAAACCGTACGGGAATTGTTTGATGAATATGCGGTTTCCATCGGTATTGATCTGACCTTTCAGAACTTTGAACAGGAATTGAACCATATTGCAGACATCTATATGCCGCCGGAAGGCGCATTGTTTCTGGCTAAACAGGATGGGATGCAGGCAGGATGTGTGGGTTTGCGGAAAATTGACAGTCAGCGTTGTGAAATGAAGCGCTTGTATGTTCGGCAAAGATTCAGAGGCAAGGGTTTCGGCAATGCGCTATGCCGGGAAATTATCCTAAAAGGGAGAAAGCTCGGTTACAAAGAAATGCTCCTGGACACCCTCTCAACGATGGTTGACGCACAGACGCTCTACCGATCGCACGGCTTTAGAGAAACCGTGCCGTATTACCATAACCCCCTACCCGAGGCACAATACATGCTGCTGACACTGGACGAAACTAAAAATGAATAATGCACCCCAGCTGGATCTGCCGTTTCCTGCCGTGGGAGACAAGGAAGGCGATGTTGTACCATTGGACCTGCCCGGTATTGTGGATACCCATGTTCATGTTTTTCCAGAGCCTGTTTTTAAGGCCCTGTGGGAGTGGTTCGAGAAATATGCATGGCCCATCCGCTACAAGGGTACCACGCCCGAGCTCCTGGAATATCTTTTGAAAAGGGGTGTTGACCATATTGTCGCCCTCCAGTATGCGCACAAGCCTGGAATTGCACGGGATCTCAATCAGTATATGCTAAACCTGTGCCGGAAATTTTCCGGACGCATCACCGGTCTGGCCACGATTTTTCCCGGCGAGACGGATGCGGCGCTCATTCTGGAAGATGCTTTTGCTGCCGGGCTGAAAGGTGTCAAACTGCATGCCCATGTTCAGTGCTTTGACATGAACAGTCCCGACATGGACCCGATCTATGACGTTTGTTCACGAAAAGAGAAGCCACTCGTCATGCACGTGGGAAGAGAACCCAAGAGTGAAGCTTACATGTGTGATCCCTATGTGCTCTGTCGGGCAGAAAAACTGGAACAGGTGTTGAGAAGCTATCCTGATCTCAGGATCTGTGTACCCCACCTGGGAATGGACGAGTATGTGGCCTATCAGCGCATGACTGAAACATACGACAATCTCTGGCTTGACACATCCGTGGCTTGCGCCGATTTTCTGCCCACGGAGCAGGTTGTCCGGCTTGATGAGATGCGGGTCGATCGTATCATGTATGGCTCGGATTTTCCCAATATTCCTTATGCCTGGGACAGGGAAATCAAACAAATCAAGAACGCCCGGCTTTCAAGAGCATCTATGGCAAAAATATTCAGGGAGAACGCCCTGCAGTTTTTTAGTATTACACCGGAGGTATTATGAAAGAGACATTGAGGCCAGGGATTCATCACGAATTTAAATACAAGGTTCCCGAGTCCAAAACCGTTCCGGCTCTATATCCGGAAGCACTGGAATTTCAAGTCATGCCGAAAGTCCTGGCCACAGGTTATCTGGTGGGTCTTATCGAATGGACCTGCATCCAGGCCATCAACCCGCACATTGACTGGCCAAGAGAACAGACCGTGGGGACAAATATTCAGGTCAACCATACAGCAGCAACACCCCCCGGACTTGTGGTAAGGGTTTTTGTGAAACTTGTCGAAGTCGATCGGCGCAGATTGGTTTTCGAGGTGTCTGCTTCGGATGGGATTGACATTGTCAGCAAGGGAACCCACGAACGTTTTGTTATTGATGCAGGGGCATTTGTAAAGAAAATTGAAGAGAAATCAAACCAGAAGGTGTCATCATGACATCGAAGAAACTCTATTTCAAGGGGAGCGGCGGCAACCGGTTGTCGGCACTGTTGGATCTACCTGCAGACAGTCGCCCCGAAGCGTTTGCCCTGTTCGCCCATTGCTTTACCTGTACCAAAAATCTCAAGTCGGCGAATTATATCAGCCGTGCGTTGACACGCGAAAGGGTTGCGGTACTACGATTTGACTTTACGGGTCTGGGTGAAAGTGAAGGCGATTTTGCCGATACGAATTTTTCGACCAACGTCGCAGATCTGGTGGCAGCGGCAAATTTTCTGAAAACCGGCTACGAAGCACCTAAGATCTTGATCGGCCACTCCCTTGGTGGCGCAGCGGTGCTCAAGGCAGCCGGACAGATATCCTCCAGCAAAGCGGTTGCCGTGATTGGCGCGCCGGCAGACACGGTTCACCTCATGCGGCATTTCGAAAAACACCAGGAAACAATTGCCAAGGATGGTGAGGCGGAAATAGCTATTGAAGGCAGACCGTTCAGGATAAAGAAGCAGTTTTTGGACGACTTGGGAGCGGCCCAAATAGAAGAGGCGGTTCGCAATCTCAGGAAAGCGCTGCTTGTTTTCCATTCCCCGATGGACAATACGGTGGGAATCGACAATGCAGCACGATTGTTCCAGTACGCACGACATCCAAAAAGTTTTATTTCACTGGACCAGGCGGACCACCTGTTGATGAATGCCTCCGATGCAAGGTATGTCGGTGCCATGATTGCGTCCTGGGTGCGGAAGTATCTGGACCTGGAACAGCCGGAGTCCTCAAAAGAAGATGATGCAGGGAGCCGAGTTGTCGCGCAAATCGGAAAAACCGGATTTCGAACGGAAGTCATGGCCAACGGACTCTCCCTGGTTGCCGACGAGCCGGTTTCCGTTGGTGGAACAAACATGGGGCCGACACCCTATGATTATCTCGTGGCCGGGCTGGGGGCCTGTACAGCCATGACCCTGCGCATGTATGCGGACCGTAAACAATGGCCTCTGGAAGAGGTGGTGGTTTCCTTGTCCCACAAGAAGGTTCACGCTAAGGACTGCGAAATGTGTGAAACAAACCAGCCTATGGTGGATTGGATCGAAAGAGAATTGGAACTGATCGGACCCCTGGATGCATCCCAGTCTAAACGGTTGATGGAAATTGCCGACAGGTGTCCGGTTCATCGTACGCTGGAATCGAAGGTTAAAATCAAAACAACCTTAAAAAAAGTTGAACCGCAACAGCGAACGTATTCCCAGTAGCGGCTGGACGTGAGCTCGCCGACAAGTCTTGCTGCGAGGTTCTTCAAATTTTATATTTGACGTTTTTGTAAAATCTGAAACGACGTCATGCCTGCGAAGGCAGGCATCCAGAAATATTTGAAAACACTGGATTCCCGCTTTCGCTGGAATGACACCTAATGGCGAATTAGACTTTTTACGAACAAACAATTTATTTTGGCAAACTATTGAGGAGACAGATCAGAATGAAGCGAAGATCATGTGAGGTAACAGATCCTGAAGCCATTGAAAAAATTCTTTCAAAAGCCACTATCGGTCGCCTGGCAACGACCGATTTAGAAGGATACCCCTATATTACCCCGGTAAATTTTGTGTCCCATAACGGTAATATTTATTTTCATTGTGCCTTAACCGGTGAAAAATTGGATAATATCACGCGCAATGCCAAAGTCGGTTTCCAGGTCGACATACCGTTGGCCTACCTGGATTCACAATTCTCCGACGATGGCTCTCCCTGCAAGCTTCACCAGTTTTACCATTGTGTTGTCATGCGGGGAACGGCACGACTGGTAGATGAAATGCAGCTTAAACTCGATGCCTTGAACGCCCTGGTTGAAAAACATGAAAAAGGCAGGTCTCTCAAAAAAGTTCATCAAGACATGCCGGATTATAAAACCTGTGCAGTCGTTGAGATCCGTCCGGAAAAGATATCCGCCAAAAGCGATCTGGCTCAGGGGAAACCAGAAAACGTGAGGGCGGAACTATCAGAATATTTCAGGAAGCGGGGCTGGCCAAGGGATCTGGAAACGATCCAAGAAATGGGCATGGATCCCGACAGTAATTTAGATTAAGACCGGATGTTTGCCGGCCTTCGGAAATCCGTTTTAAAGTCGGCCAAAACTCGCTCCAAAGGCGCCGTAAGACCCGCCGTTGCCAGTTGTATTAAAAAAAGTTCATGTGAAATTATATGTAGGAGAGGCAAATCATGAAAAAATGCAGAGATTGCAAGCACGAGGTTAGCGAACAGGCGTATACCTGTCCCAATTGTGGAGCCATGTATCCGGCAAAGGCGAACTGGGACGGGTGGGGGTTTGAATACAAATCAGAGGCCAATTTTCTGGGTCTGCCGCTGGTGCATATATCCTTTAAGTATCGCATGAACAAGATGCCGGTGGTGGCAAAGGGTGTGATATCCATTGGTCAGTTCGGCGCCGGTATCATCAACATTTCTCAATTCGGTGTCGGTGTGATCAGTATCAGCCAGTTTACCATTGCGGGTTACGCCATTGCCCAGTTTGCCATCGCATATTCATGTATCGCCCAAATCGCTTTGTACGTTGACAATGGTTATGGTCAGGTTGTGCGCAAGTTATCAGAGGTTTTGGGAGGCTTTTAGAATAGAAACCTGGTCCTTGGCGGGAATAAATCCCATAGTCGCATAAACAACATGAAAAAATCGTTTTTTAATAAGTGGTTGGGGGACTGGATGCAGTCACAGGGTGTTCCGCTGTGGGGGGCTGCTGATATTCGGGAGCTGTGCTTTTGCATTGAAGAGGATCGAGAACCCTATTCAGGAGCCATTTCATGGGCAATCCCCATGCCGCCCGATATCATGGCAGGCATTAAAAACGGTCCGACACAGGCGTATGCCCGGGCGTATGCCGAAATCAATGTGCGTATCACTGATATAGCGCATTCGCTTTCAAAAGCCATTGGTCAAAAAGGGTTTCGCGCACATCCCCTGGCGGCATCAGACAGGACGGATCTGGTAAATATCAAGGGTGATTTTCCTCACAAAACAGCGGCCACACTCTCCGGGCTGGGTTGGGTCGGCCGCCATTGTCAGCTGGTAACACGTCAATTCGGTCCCTGGGTGCGCCTTGGAACGGTCTTTACGGACATACCCATGGCCTATGGCACACCTTTTAATCGTGGATATTGCGGCACCTGCCGCGCTTGCGTCGATGCATGTCCTGCGAGCGCTTTATCCGGTAAAGATTGGAAGCCTGGTATCGAAAGAAAGGAAATACTGGATGCCGCTGCCTGTGATCGATGGAAAAAGGATCACTACGCTCGGTTTCACAACGGACACAACTGCGGTATCTGTTCGTCGGTATGCCCCTATTCGCTGTTTCCATGAAATCTCACTCTTGCTTCCGAAAGAGCCTGCCCAGCAGCGGTTCCCTGATGGTGATAGCGCCATAGGGACATATTTCCAGGCAGCAATAACACCGGATACAGGAATCGTAATTAAATCGGATACCCTTGATATGGTGGCCGATGGCCTTGACCGGACAATAGCGCCAGCACTCGCCGCACAGTTTGCATTTCTCGTTGTCTGACATCGGCTTCTGGAGAACATGTTTGCGCATAAATCCCTGCAGAATCTCGGGCCCGATAGCCAACGAGCCCATCTCCGGGAAGTTGAAATCAGTCAGAATATTGAATTCTCCATGCACATGGATATCTTCCGGAATCAGCTGCAGCTGCCGGGCCGCTTCATTTGTTAACAGGTCCTTGGGTTCCAGACCCAGAACACTGCTGATGGCCATATCGGCCGCAATGGCGTTTTGGCTCCCTGCAAGCAGGTTCAGTTCCCTGGGCGTACCGCTTTTCCCCGGTCCCTGTCCCTCGAGGGCCAGGACACCGTCTATGATGGTCATGGTCGGACTGACCGCCTGGTAAATCTGTACCACCAGCCTCGCAAACATCTCCCTGTCCGTTCCCGCCCGAAAATGCCATTCGGGTTTTTTGAGACCGATCACACAGCCAAAGATGTTTTTCACGCCGAGTGTCAGAAGCATCTGCGCATGGGTTTTAAGTTTTGCCAGATTGATTACCACATCAGCATCAAGCACCTCTTTAGCGATGTCGACAACACCAAAGGGCTTACCAATATCGATTTTAGCAGATTCCCTGAAAGGCCGGAACACGACATCCAGGCCTGAAAGTGCTTTGACATATCCCCCCTTTGACAGAATTTTTTCGAATGAGCCCATGGGTGGACTGTCTGAAATAACAGGTTTGCACCCTTTATCAATTATGAATTCAGCTACATACCGTAAAATACTGGGATGGGTGGTAACGCCTTTGCCCGGACCTGCCGCCAGCAAAAAGTTCGGTTTGATGATTACCTTTGCCCCGGCGGAAATGGAATCGCCCCCCATGGCATTCATCATATCGAAAACAATCTGCTTCAGGTCGGAATCATCATAATGGGTATGTCTGAAATATACGTCGACCATGGTTTCCTGAAAGTGATTGTACCCCATAGTTGCATAAACTGGGGTTTACAAAGTCTGAGATAACTCCTAATATTATGCATACGATTCAATATCAAGCGCAATATGATAAGGACCAAACCCGGAAGGACCTATATGCCCCAACTGAACATCCCAACCCCAAAGCGGATCAAGCGGCATGTCATCGGAAAGGCACACACCTTTTTCGCCACAACCCCGCCGGGCCTTGAATCCATCTGCGCTCAGGAAATCGCTGCACTTCCAGTCGACATAAACGACACTGAAATCGTCCCGGGCGGCGTTGTGTTTAGATGCCGACTGGCCGGGTGCTATGCTGCCAACCTCCACCTCAGGATCCCAAACAGGGTCCTGATGCGCCTGACCGACTTCAAGGCCACTAACTTCCGGCAACTAGAAAGAAATGTTCTGAAATTCCCCTGGGAACTTTATCTTTCCCCGTCATCAGAACTTTGTTTCAGTGTGAAAACAAGACACTCCAGACTCTTTCACACAACAGCCATTACGCAACGAATAGAAACCTGCATCCGCCAACGAATGCCCCACATGACTTCCGGGAAGACCGGTCTTTCAGGAAAAAATGACAGCCAACACCTGTATGTCAGGGCGATCGACGATCATCTTTTCCTTTCCCTGGACAGCAGCGGTGATCTTCTTTTCAAAAGAGGATTGAAACACGACGTCGGGAAAGCACCCATTCGAGAAACCCTCGCCGCAGCCATATTGAAACTGGCCGGCTATGATGGTTCACAGCCCCTGCTCGATCCCATGTGCGGCTCTGGAACCTTTTCTCTGGAAGCGACCATGCTTGCCGGGAACATCCCGCCCGGCTTTTTCAGGGATTTTGCATTCATGCAATGGCCGGCCTTTCGTGAACCCCAGTGGCGTCATCTCAAACAGATGGCGGGAAATGATATCCGGTGCACAAATACGCCCTTGATTTTTGCTTCAGACCTGGATTTGAAACGAACCACGGAGCTCAAAAAAATTTCCGATAAATTTGAATTGCTTAATATAATCAAGGTGGATAATCATGATTTTTTCCATCTCACGCCCCAGGAAGTGACTGAAAGGCCCGGCATATTGGTTCTCAATCCACCGTTTGGTGTCCGTCTGAATTCAAATGACAAACCAGAAACCTTCTATCATGACATCATAAACAAACTCGAAAAAGACTTTCGGCACTGGCAAATTGCAATACTTGTCAAGGACCGAGCCCTCGTGAAGCGGTTTCCGAGCAGATTTAAGCAGTATCCGCTTTTTCACGGAGGGATTGACTTAACGCTTTTAATCGGCGTATTTAAGTAGTGCCCATCCACAAAGGGTCTTTTTCCGCGATATCGGCGTTGGACGCCATGATTTAACTCCTCAAAATAGCACGCTATTACTCCGGGTTAAATCTGTCGTCCGCCTTGATCTCACACAAAAATCCTCATTTCTGGGCGGACACTAAAACGAATTACCGCAGGCCGGTATAACATCTCAGCATGCGTTTTCGGATTACCGACTTAAAGAAAATGTTACAACGATTTTATTTGTTGTGAAGGAGGAAAATATGGATCTGCACAAACCACCCCTTAGGGAACGCTACACCTTCATCGATTATTTGTACTATACGATCCTTATGGCAACCCCCGTCTTTACTGCGTTTTATGCCATTTCAAACCATTCTATGGGCTGGTTGATCTTCTACATCTTCCTGTGTATTGCAGCCGTAGTCGTCATCTATCGTTTCTACTGTTCCCACTGCCCCCACTATACCCGGGAGGGGCGAACCACCCAATGCATATTTTTCTGGGGAATACCTAAGTTTTTCAAGCCACGGCCCGGTCCGCTCGATCTGCTCGACAAAACTGTCGCACTTATCGCTCCGAGCATCCTGGTTATTTTTCCTTTATATTGGCTCTCGCAACAACTCGGTCTAATGGTCATCTTCATACTGTCTTTGATTGTATTCATGACGACGGTACGAAGAAATGAATGCCGTCGATGCATTTACTTTGACTGCCCTGTCAACAAAGTCCCTGAGGACATGAAATATCATGGCGATGCTTCATAAAATCATCCAGTTTATTACAACCGACATCTGGCACATAGAGTCCAAAAACACCTCCTGGAGTAAGTCTTTTTTTCTCCGGCAGCTTCGGGTCATCATCCTGGCCCTTCGCGGTTTTCGCGAGGACAAGCTACAGCTGAGAGCTTCTGCACTGACCCTGTACTCCCTTGTGGCCATCGTGCCTGTTTTGGCAATGGCTTTTGCCGTCACACAGGGATTCGGGATTGACACACTCCTGCAGGATCAACTCCTTGAACGATTTCCCGGGCAGCATGATATCCTGGTTAAAGCCATCGAATTTGCCATAAACCTGCTGGACAGAACCCGGGGAGGGCTCATGGCGGGTATCGGTGTAGTGGTTCTCTACTGGGCCGTCTTCAAGGTATTGGGCCATATTGAACAATCGTTCAACGACATCTGGAATGTCTCCAAAGCCCGCTCCTTCTGGCGAAAAATCAGCGACTATTTGACCATCATGCTCATCTGTCCGGTACTGTTCATTCTTTCCAGCAGTGCTACGGTGTTCATCAAAACCCAGATCACACTGATTGTCGATAGAATCTCCCTGCTCGGTTTTTTCAGCCCATTGATCTACGTTTCATTCAAATTGATTCCCTATGTATTGATCTGGCTGCTCTTTACCCTCACCTACATCATGATGCCGAACACCAAAGTCAGGGTCGGATCCGGACTGGTGGCCGGTATCGTGGCCGGAACCATCTACCAGGTGCTTCAACTATTCTACATCCATTTTCAGTTTCTGCTTTCCGAATATAACGCTATTTACGGAAGTTTTGCAGCTCTGCCTCTTTTTCTCATCTGGTTGCAGCTTAGCTGGCTGATCATGCTTTTTGGTGCCGAAATCGCCTATGCCCACCAAAATAACGAGACCTATGAATTCGAGCAGGCAACCCGGCAAGTCAGTTTTGCTTTGAAAAAAAGATTGTCTCTCCAGATAGTGCATCTCCTGGTAGTCAATTTTACCAGGGCGGAAAAACCCTTTACCGCTCGCCGGATATCCATTGCACTTGAAATCCCCTTACGATTGGTCCAATCGTCTCTTTTTGACTTGGTAACATCAAAAATCATCTCTGAAACCGATTCGGACAGCCTTGGGGAGCCGGCCTACCAGCCGGCTCTCGATATCAATCTCATTACCATCGCTTATGTGACGAATGCCCTGGAACGTATCGGGGTCGATCAATTACCAGGTCTCCAATCTCGTGAATTAAACACCATTGCCGTTGCGATGAAAAAAATGGATGATGCCATTGCGCATCATCCGGACAATCGCAGGCTGAAAGATATCTGAAGGAGCCGGCTGCATGAAAGTTGTCAAAATCGGAGGCGGTTGCCTCAAAGGTATCAACAATATTCGACGCATCCTGGCGTTGGTGGTTGAACGTTGCCAGGGTGATTGCCTGGTGGTCTCAGCCCTCAATGGCATCACAGACACGCTTATCACCGGCATGGAAAAAGCACTGACGGCAGAAGAAAACATTCCTAATATTATCAAACATCTGGCGTCGGTACATCTAAGAATCGCCGGGGACCTGATGCCGGTGGGAAACTGTTTTGAACGCTTCAATAAAGATTTAAACGCCGGCTTGAAAAATCTCGAGAGGCTTTATTACGGTCTCAATTTCACCCGTGAAATAACACCGCGCATGCGCGACATTATCTCTAGCTTTGGAGAACGGTTCAGTGCGCAGCTCCTCACCGCCCTGCTCTGTGCCGGAAAACTGAAGGCCGCCTCCCGCATGCCGCATCAGATCGGTCTCCTGACAGACGGTAGATACGGGGATGCCACGGCTGACATGGTTCCGGCCACCAGAAATCTTCACAAACATATCGATCCGGCCTTGAAGAAAAAGGGAATCGTCGTTGTTCCAGGATTTTATGGTATCAGCGCCCAGGGAGAGATCACCACCTTCGGCCGTGGCGGCAGCGATTATTCGGCCGCAGTCATAGCGGCCGCCCTTCAGGCAGAAACCCTCGAAATCTGGAAGGACGTCGACGGTTTCATGAGCGCGGATCCGCGAATGGTTCCTGAAGCCGAGCTGATCCCCAGACTTTCCTATGCCGAAGCAGCCGAGTTGTCCTATTTTGGTGCCAGGATTCTGCATCCCCGTACAGTGGAACCCGTCCGGAAAAAAAAGATTCCCATCGTCATCAAGAACACGCTTGCGCCGGACAATCCCGGAAGCCTCATCAACAGCAAAAGCCCCAGGCACCGCACGGTCATCAAGAGCGTTGCCCACGACACGGACATCGGCATCCTGAAGGTACATGCCTCGGCAGTGGGGGCTCGACCCGGCATTCTGGCCAGGGTAGCCGGCCAGATAACCGAAAGCGGTATCAATATCAAGTCGGTGGTAACGTCTCAAACCTGCATTAGCCTGCTCTTTTCAAAAGAAGATGTCGAAAAGGCCCGGCTGGCCCTGAAAGAATTGAAACCAAGACCCTATCGCAGGATTGAAAAACTGGAACACGTCGCCCTGATCGGTATCGTGGGCGAAGGTCTTCTCAAAAAGAAAGGTGTCGCCGCCCGCTGTTTTACAGCGGTGGCGGACTGCAGCGTGAACGTGGAGATGATCTCCTTCGGTCCGTCCAAGGCAGCCCTCTACTTCCTGGTTAAAATGCAAGATCTTCCCAGGGCAATCAACGCAATTCACAGCACCTTTTTCTCTGATCCGCGCTGTGTGTTATAGCAATTAAATTCGTTTCACGAATTTAATATGAAATCAATTCCGCGTCTTCATCAATAGCCAGGCCGATGCCCTTGACTGATGGACTGACGTCACGATCATTTCCGGCCAACCATTCATCCATCCTTTCCAACAGCTTCTGAGCCTGTTTGGCGGAAAGTTTACGGAATGCCGGCAAAGTCTCGTCAGGCAGGTTGTCGTAGGCGACTTTTCTCTGAAAACGGGCCTTCATGGCGTTGGGTTGCAAATTATAATCAATCGTCGATATGAGATGTCCCACATCGGTTCCCAGTATATGAAGTTTGTCAGCCGTTTATTAAAATTGAGATATTTTTACTATTTCAGAAAAAATCGTTCAGACCATGAGCGGATTTTTTTGACAAAGCCAATTTGATCTGATAGTTGTAATTGGTGTTTTCATCCCCACGCCTTCACAACAAATGATTAATATATTTAAATGGCTATAGTACCAGTAAACGAATTGATACCGATCAAGTCTGTCTACCACACAACAAGGTGCTTGTTTTCGAAAATCACGCACCGCTATCAAGAGGGAGGGAGGTAAAAATGAAACATAAAAATCTTATTCGATTACTTTCACTGTGTTTAATTTTATTCTTTGCTGTTGCAGCCGTACCTGGATCCGCCATAAGCAAAACGCTGGTCTTCGGCCGTGGTGGGGACAGCGTCGGCCTGGACCCTGCCTATGAAACCGATGGCAACTCGTTCATGGTCTGCGACAACATCTTTGAAGCATTGGTCGCCTATGCCGATGAGAGCACGGCCCTCGAGCCGGGTTTGGCCAAATCATGGGATATCGCATCCGATGGCAAGACCTATACGTTTCATCTGCAGAAAGGTGTCAAATTCCATGACGGCACGCCCTTTAACGCCAATGCGGTGGTATTTTCCATCGGCCGGATGATGAAAGATCGCAGCGTAAAATTTAATGGCATGGGTTGGGACATCCCTGCCCAGGAGCGCCCACCAGAATACTGGGTATCCATGGAAATGGACGATACCATCGGCAGTATCGAAGCCGTTGATGATTACACGGTGGTTTTTAAACTGAAACGGGTTGAAGCGCCGTTCCTGGCCAACATGGGAATGGATTTCGCCGATATCATCAGCCCCACCGCGTTTTTGAAAAATCCCAAGGAATTCTTGCGGAACCCCGTGGGAACAGGACCGTTCAAGTTTGCCAAATGGGTTAAAGACGACCGCATTGTTCTGGAAAAAAATAAGGACTATTGGGACAAATCCGGCGGGCCCTATCTCGACAAACTCATATTCCGTTCTATTCCTGAAAACTCTGTTCGCTTTCTGGAGCTGAAAACCGGAAACATCCATATCTGCCAGTTCCCTAATCCGGCAGATATTGACCTGGCAAAAAAAGATTCCAACCTGATTCTTCCGACCCAACCAGGCATGAATGTTGGATATCTTTCCTTCAACCACACCAAGGAACCCTGGAAGAGTAACGTCAATCTGCGAAAGGCCATTGCCCATGGCATCAACCGCAAAGCCATCGTGGATAATATTTACCAGGGCATGGGCCAGGTTGCCAAGAATCCCATTCCCCCGACCATGTGGGGTTACAACAAGTCGGTTCCGGGCTATGTCTATGATATTGACCTGGCAAAAGAGTATCTGGCCAAGGCCGGCTACCCCGAAGGCAAGGGGCTTGGAGAAATTACCTTGTGGTCCATGCCGGTGCCCCGGCCTTACAACCCCGAAGGACAGAAAATCGGTGTCGCCATGGCGGCAGACCTGAAAAAACTAGGCATCACTGCCAGAATCGTCAGTTATGACTGGGGAACCTATCTCAAAAGGCAGCGTGAACAGCCCGAAGATATGGATCTGTTTCAGCTGGGATGGACCGGTGACAATGGTGATCCGGACAACTTCCTGGCGGTACTGTTTGACGGTCTGGCATCATCCTCCATCAGAACCCAGTGGCATAACGAGACCTATCACAACCTGATGCTCAAGGGTAAACAAACGGTTGATCAGGCCAAGCGCACAAAAATCTATGAAGACGCGCTGCAGCTGATGTTCGATGAATGCCCGGTTATTCCCGTGGCACACTCGACCGTTATCTGGCCGTCCCTGAAGAGTGTTCAGAACTTTAAGCTGCATCCCACAGGTTCTGTGCGGATGAAAAATGTCAAACTGAAATAAAATCGCTTCACGATTTTATGTGGCGCGACAGTGTCGCTCCTAGGGGGAAAGGTTTTTTAGCCTTTCCCCCCTTTTCAGGTTATTAGCCATAAGCAGTAA
>Ga0164315_10001832_pt1 | contig 16119 bp, 26 predicted proteins | sample GuaBasSedimGuay6_FD_113737 | JGI IMG/M metagenome (GOLD analysis project Ga0164315, IMG submission 113737) | Subseafloor sediment microbial communities from Guaymas Basin, Gulf of California, Mexico - Guay6, Core 4569-2, 0-3 cm | ecosystem: Environmental > Aquatic > Marine > Hydrothermal vents...
AGGTCCGGGGGGGGGGGGGGGGGGGCGGCTGTGTGGGCTCGAATGGAGTCCGATTTCGACGAGCAGGAGGCCGCAGATGCGCTCCTGAGCGCCCCAGACATCGAACCCACCCGATGGATGGAGCCTACGGGGCAGATTTCGCGACGATTCAAGAAGGGGGAGACCCTTCCGAACGGTGAGACGGCGCTCGGTGGAGAGATCGAGGTACCCACGAAGCCGCTGCGTCCAGGGTCGCTCAAGGGTTACTGGTCGAAGAAGGGCGGTCGTGGGGATGATCCACGTGCCGCGTGGCGGCAAGACGTGGAGCTTCGTCGCACGATGGTCTCCAACGGGATCTGGTACGCGAGCCGCGCTGTAACGTACGGGTTTGACCAGAGCACAGTTACCGCCCTCAAAGTCGACCCCAGGTGGCTCGTGCTGGCTTCCGTGCAGAGGTTTGCTCGCGCAGTCGGGCTCCCCGGTGCCGCAGATCGGATGATCAACTTCTACGGCGCGAAGGTGGTGAACATCTTCAAACTCAGCAAGGCCGCGAGCAAGGGTTCGCAAGTGCTCGTGTTTGAGACAGTCCCCGAAGACTACGTGCTCCTGGTTTGGAACCCACAGTCTCGTCGCAAAGAGCGCATGGCGGTGGGGCCCGGGGTACTTCGCATCCATACTCCATACAGCCGAGATGCGTCTCGGGAATGGAATCGCATCGCGAAGGAGAACCGCGATGTCTTCTTCTCGTTCGAGAAGGACGAGCCGTATTGGTGGCGCTACTTCCGTCGCGGTGACCTGAGGGAGGTCGTCAACATGGCCTCAAGTGCGTTTGGAGACAAACTGAGTATCACGCGCCCTATGGTGGACAAGAGGGCGCGGGACGAGATGGACCGCAAGACGAGCGGAATGGATCTCGTCGTAGATCTCATGACCGGCGAAGCGCGCTACGTTACGAAGTCGGTGGCTCGAACCCTCGGTCGTTCGGACAGGTACAGGTTGGTGAAGTGAGCGAAGAAGAAGACCTGAAACTCGAAGCCCTCTTCGCTGACGGCGTCGCACTCGAAACTGGGGGCGCGTTCGTTGCGATCCCGTCAATGCCCCTCCTTCGCGACGTCACAGACGACGAGGTGTCTACAGCGAAGGCCGTGAAGGACGGCAAGGTCAAGCAGGAATCCACCGGGAAGCTCCCTAGCATCCCTCCCGAAATCGACGACGTTCGCATAGGCGACAAGGTGACCATCCCCAACGGTCGCACCCTGACTATTTACTGGATCGCACCAGACAAGCGCCGCATCGGCGTGGGCAACCGCAAGGGCGGCGGGTACGAGTTCTTCTCACTCCATCAGGTGACACGGGTTCCGGGTGAGGAAGTGGCCAAGGAGGTCGAGAAAAAGGCCACCAAGGACGCGAAAGAAGAAGGTCGCCCCGCACCCAAGAAGAAGAAGAAAAAGAAGATGCCGAAAAGCATCTCTGTCCCTAAGGGAATGAAACTCTACGCCCATCAGATCAAGAGCGTCGAGTTCTTGGCAGAGAAGGGTCGCGGGATCATCGGCTCGGAGATGGGCACCGGCAAGACGGCCGTCGCGATCGTTGCCATGGAAGCCCCCGTCGTCGTCGTGTGCCCGTCCACGCTCAAGGTGAACTGGGCCAGGGAGATCGCGATGTGGCGACCCGAGCTTTCTGTCGCGATTGTCGAGGGCACCTCCCCCGAGAAAAAGACCGAGATGTTCGATGCCAAAACGCACGGACAACGAAAGCGTCGTACGAGCCGTAAGGCGAAGCCCACCGAAGCTGCTCTTCGGAAGAAGGTCAAGAAGGTCCAGTCCACCGCTGACGTCGTCATCATCAACTACGACATCCTGGCGCCGCATGCGGAATGGCTGCTGGAGCGAAGCAACAAGACTCTCATTGCTGACGAGGCTCACTACCTCAAGACGATGAAGATCAAGTTCAATCGGAGACAGAAAAAAAGCTACATCGACGGTGGATCTCAGCGCGCCACAGTGTTCTACCGAATGCAGGAGGAGATCGACAACCTATACCTCCTGTCGGGAACTCCGATCCTCAACCGAGTCAAGGAGCTGTTCCCGCTCCTCAATATGACCGATAGCCAGCGATGGGGGAACTGGTACGAGTTCGCGATCCGGTACTGCTCTGCGTTCAACGAGTGGGTCAAAATCAAGGGCGGCGGAGGCGCCGAGAAGCAAACGTTCAACGCGGACGGTCGATCGAACTCCGACGAGCTTCACGAGATCATCAGTGGCGACTACATGTTGCGGTACACGAAGGCCGCGTGCATCGACCTCCCTCCTAAGTCTAGGAAGACGACCGTCGTATCGCTCTCTCCGGAGGCGAAGCGAACGTATCGCAGTGCTTCTCAGAACTTCCTGAAATGGGTATCGGAGAACGGAGGACCCGAAGCGGTATTCAGCGCCGAACTCGCAGAGGCCCTGACGAAGATCAACGCGCTGCGACAGATCACGGTCGAGGGGAAGATCCCTGCGGCGATTCAATGGATCACGCGCTTCTTCGAGTCGACTGGGCGTCCGCTCGTCGTGTTCGGGCTTCACCGAAACGCCATGAGCGGCGTCGAGGCGGGTATCGAAGCCGTCAACCGCAAGGTACGTGGTGCGAAACAGCGGGGGCAGCTGCCTCCGATCGCCCGTGAGATTCGAGTCGGCAAGCTCGTAGGCGGCATGAGCAGCAAGGCTCGGCAGAAGGTCATCGACGACTTCCAGATCAAGGGCATCATTGACGTGCTCATCTTCTCGATCCCTATCGCCACGGGGCTCACGCTCACGAGGGCTCAGGACGCTCTCTTCCTCGAACGCATGTGGCGCCCGGCAGATCTTGTCCAGGCGGAGGACCGCCTCCATCGAATCGGCCAGGAGAATGCTGTCGAGATCACGTACCTCGATGCCGAGGGCACCATCGACACCTCCATGGGCATGCTTCTCGTCGAGAAGAGCAAGGCGTTCGCGGCCGTCATCGATGGCGTGGACCTCACGGACGACGACGCCAGCGCTCTGGTCTTCGGCGAGATGCTAGACGGCCTTGGGGTCTCTCTCGACACCTACACCGCGGGGAAGGTGTTGTCTGGAGCGCGTGAAGGGGACGACGATCTGATCGAAAACAGTCGAGACGCTCACGTGATCGAAATCTTCAACGAGAACGGCGAGTGGATCGACACGTTCGGTGAAGATAGCGAGCCCATGGCGCAGAACCCGGGAGAAGACCTCGACCACATGGTGCTTACGTCATGGAACCAGCCCCTGTAGCCCTGTTCGAGATGCCCGAGGGTACGCGGCTCTACCATGGGACGTCAGCCGAGGATGATTTCTCGGACGACATCGATGGGCCGTTCTGGGTTAGTGACGGGGTCGGTGTAGCGAAGAAGTTCATCGGAATTCGCGGACCCCGACCGCGCGTAATGGTGTTCGAGGCCGAGTCAGATATTCAGCTCGTTGATTGGTCCTCTTTGGATGCTATCCAAACGTTCGTAGAGAGGTACACCGGGGGCGAGTTCGACGAGTACAGCGCTCACGAGCTATCCGAAATTGTCTGCGAGGCCGGCTACGATGGGTGGGCGATTCCGAACAACTACCCCGAGGGCGCAGACATCATGCTGTGCGATCCCATGTCGAGCCTTGTGTATGTCGAGACAACTACGCTCTAGGAGGCGCTCATGTATAGGTACAAGGCCAAAGTAGTTCGAGTCGTCGATGGAGATACCCTCGATCTTGCCGTGAGCCTCGGTTTCAAGATCAATATCGGCATTCGCGCACGGCTCTACGGGGTGGACACTCCCGAAACCTACGGCGTCAAACACGATTCAGACGAGTACGCGAAAGGGCTCGCTGCAAAGCAATTCGTGGAATCGTGGCTTGTCGACCACGGACATGACGTGCTCATCGTGTCCCATGATGGAAAGAAACTCGGCAAAGGGAAATACGGGCGATGGATCGCCGAAATCTTCCCAAACGAAAGCACGTGGGCAGGAGACCACCCATCTCTCAACGAGGCACTGGTTACGAACGGTCACGCAGAGCGCGTCAGCTACTGAATTAGCGAAGGGCGCCCCCAAAGCGAAAAGGGCGCCCTCCTAGGACGAGGCGAGCCAATGCCACGGCTCGCGGTCATCGTATCACAGCTAGCCGCCTGGTGGTATTGAAGAAACGCGTACCTGGGCGGGATCTGGGTGGTACTTCACCGGACTACGGGTCTCGGTGCTCAGGAACATGGCGTAGACGGTCCCGCACGCCCTGCAAACAAGCGCGGCCTCCCAGTGCTCTATACGCCCCCCACACGGGCACCGGCTGCCCGCCGTGTCTCTCGAATCCATGATCGTGCCCACGCTATCCCCAAGGCGCCGGATGGTGTCACAGCCGATGGTGAGGTCAAGACCGAAGTCTAATTCGCGACCCTTTGGTATTGATGAGCGACCTCTCGCTGAGTTGACGCAACGAAGGGCTCCATATCCTTGCGCATCGCAGGCCGAATACCCCTTGGGGCACCTCCTTCTTTGCTGATGTACAAGGTAGCCCACTTGTCTTTCATAAGATGAGCGGAATCGACGCCAAAGGCGTTGCAGATTCGATCGGATTCTGAATCGTCCAACCAAGGACTGAACCAGAACGTGAGCGATGTCTCTGTGTCGCCCTCGAAGGTGTCGACGAATATCCGCATGAACGGGATACCGCCGCTTCCTACACGATGGTATGCGTCAACGATCCTCACGAGGACACCGTCGCTAGAATTGACGTCGTTCATTCGAAAGTTTCCAGCCGCGCAATGGCCGCGTCGAACGCAGCGTCGACAGCAATCGTCGCCTGCTGCGTGCCCGAAATAACAGGAGCTGCGAGTGCCGACTCGAACCCTTCTGGTAGGATATTTTCCATGGCCCCTTGCAGGCTTCCCGCCATACCGAGTAGCTGAACGCCTTGAAACGCAGCTTCAAACCTCAGCTCCCCCTGCTTCTCTCGAAGCGCAGCGATGATGAGGTTGCGGACGACGGGTTGGAAGTTAGACCACGCGTGCTGTGACATGGCGCCAACCCTAGCAGATTATCACTTGTCAGACAACGACCTTCGACGTACATTCGGCGCATGTCATACGAATACCAAAAGCTCCTTCGCAGAGTCTTGAATACAGGGCGCCAAAAGGGAGACCGCACTGGGACTGGGACGATCTCGCTTTTTGGCGAGCGACTGAGGTTCAATCTGCAAGACGGATTCCCGTTGTTGACCACGAAGAAGGTCTCGCTCCGGTGGGTTGCTGAGGAGCTGTTTTGGATGCTCTCGGGGTCGACGAATGAGCGCGATCTACGAGACAAGGGCGTCGATATTTGGAAGGAGTGGGCTACCAAAGAGCAGTGCGCCAAATTCGGCCGAAAGGAAGGGGACCTGGGGCCAGTATACGGTAAGCAGTGGCGCCGATTCGGGTACCAGGAAATCCTCAAGACTTACGGGCCCGGATGTGTTCCTTCTATGACGATCACGTCTGACGGCGTGGATCAGATCGCGGGCGCTCTCGACCTCCTGAGAAACAACCCCACCTCGCGTCGCATCATCGTGTCCGCATGGGACCCCAAGGAAGCGACCGCTGTCGCGCTTCCTTCATGCCACACGCTCTTTCAGTTCGAGACGCATGAGGCAACGCTCCACGACGACGCAAACACCGGCCCCTATCAGGCTACTGTCCTCTCGTGCCACATGTATCAGCGGTCTGCGGATCTCTTTCTTGGCGTACCTTACAATATCGCCAGCTACGCGCTGCTGACGCACATGTTCGCCCACCTGTTCGGGTTCGAGGTCGGCGACCTCATCGTCAGCTTCGGCGATGTCCACATCTACAACAATCACGTCGATCAAGCGAAGCTTCAGCTCAGCAGAGAGCCTCGGCAGAAGCCCGTTCTCAACATCAACTACCCGTTACCGATACCCGCCGAGGGTTCCGATCTGACGAATCTTCTCCGCTTCAGCTACGGGCACCTGCTCCTCGACGACTACGACCCGCACCCTAAAATTGCGGCCGACGTTTCGGTGTGAAACCATCTCTACGGAGGTGGGGAATGACTTCACTAAAAGGGAACATGGAAGCGATCATCAAAGGCCGCGCGTGCGCCGCTCACCCGGCGTGCCCGAGGCCGTGCTTGGAATGCGCGGGAAGCGTGCGTGCTGTCGGTGACGCAAAACATGGGGGCTACCGAGGTGGTGGCATGAAGTTCGACGACAGTGAGTCGTCGGGTGACCCGCCGTCGGCTAACGACGACTCTATGAGCCCTGGGTTGGGTAAAGAGAGGCATCTCCGGATGCTTGGATTGACTGGGTGACGAATGGATGAAGAAAAAAAGAAGATTGTGACGCTCCTCAGGAACCTCGCCGACGCTCTCGAAAAAGAAGAGGCCTCGATGGCTGTCGCCGCAGCGTGGGTCATGCTCACACCGGACGGGGGTATTCAGCACAGCTCTTTCTACAGCCATCAGCACGTCACGAGCACCGTGACGCTTGCGACGATACGCGGTGAGATCGCCCGCCTGTCCGGATACGCCGACGCCGTCGACAAACAGGTACTGTCGAAACCGACTCTCCAATGACTGCCAAGCTCCAGATCGTCTGCGAGGTATTTGGGGTGGACCTGACTCGCAAGCAGATCGAGCGTATCGAGAAAGCGCTCACGGAGGCCGCAAAGGACGTCTTCGACCTGCCGATTCGCGGTCTATGGGTACACGAAGGCGTCCGCGGCCCCACGAGTCCTCACTACATCGAATGCCCGTTCTGTGGGTCACCGCCGGGCGTCGGGTGTCGCGACACGTCGGTAACGCACCGATTTGTACCTCGGGCGCGCGGGTTCCATGACGAGAGGTCTGAGAAATCGGGGTTTCGCTGATCCCGTGCGGTAGAACTTGACATAGCGATGGTGGTAGGATGTGACCGTGGTTGATGTCCATGGGCGCCGGGCATAGGCTTTCGTTGGCGACGCGGTCGCAGGAAAAACGGCTCACATGACCTACTACACTGGCGACGGGCTCGGAATCGCCGCCCAAGACCTCCGCTCCCGTATTATTGCGTTATCATCGAAGCGGATATCCCCCGGCGCTCAGGAAGCCATCAGGGCAGCTACGGCCGCTCCCGCGCCAACTGGGGTCGTCGCTATGCCGACCGCGTGCGCGGCCCTGAGGATTCCGTCATTCGACATGTGGGATACCGTCGAGCCACCTACGACGATCCTTCCCGGGAGCGGACTGATGATGTTCATCGTCAAGATGCCACCGTCGTTTGACACGAAGTACCCGAAGTCTCACCTCCGCCAGCGCACCGAGGCTCTTCTTGAGTTCGTCAATGGAATCAAGAGGAGCATGCGCCCCTTGGTCCCCCGATGGGACGTGAACGGCGACTGGTGGGAGCGCGCAGTAGGTAAGCTCCTGGCTGAGTCCAGTCTCATTCAGTCTCACAGGATCAGCCGGCCCGACGGCACCGTGTGGAAGCTGGACTGGAACAAGAGCGGACCCGCTCATAAAGAAGCACGGCACATCACGAGCATCAACTCCATGCCTGACGGCCTCTACCGGCAGATGGTTGGAGTTCAGGGAGACCCCAACGTCGTGAAGGGCCTGTCTCTACTGCGTGCCACGCACCCGGGGCCTAGTGGCGTGCTTCCCATGCAGGGCGTCGTCTGGTGGACCGTTGAGGTGCTCAGGAAAGTCCACTCGGTAAAGTACGAGTATACAGGTGGGCGAAGCTCGGGACGCATTCGCGGATTCCAACTGATGAACAACACTCCGCTCCCTGTTCAGACCAAAGACTTGACGAGGTGGATGGCGTCTATTGCCTCGGGCGCTATGCGCGCACAGAGGCTCGGGTCGCTCGCGGTGCCCATTCCAGCGTGGATCCCCGACATCAGGCCCACCAACATCAACGCACCCGAGACCGAATACAACCACTCGGACTGGCGAAACGAAAACCTGCGACGCAGCCTGAAGAATGAGGAAGACCAGAGGGTTCGGCAGGCTGGCTACGCCCACATCGATCCTCACCCCGAGCGAGGAACGCCAGCGCCTCTGACTATTAAGTACCAGCCTATCGTCGCAGGGAAAATGCGATCGATGCCGCTTGGTATCCCGGTCGTGCTACCCGCCACCGGCCAAGATCAATCCGACCCCAACTCAATGGCGTCAACGTTCATCAACATCGGGCTCCCGGATAGCGCCGTAGAAGTGCCCCACTACGGGAACCTCTCGGAGCCCAGAAATCGCGAGTTCTATACCAAGGCGCAAATCGACAAGCTCTACGACATTGCGTCTGTGATGGGCGACTCCCTGGTCGACATGCTCGCCCCCCTCATGTCGCAGTCTCTCATCGGTCCTAAAACATCACGTGAGGTCGAAGGAACCTACCGCGCTTGGATCGGCAGGGCGAATCAGTGGGCTGAGCTTCATGCCCTGGTAAGGTCTACTCCAACGATCATCCAATCGGCGCTTGCAAGCGGTGCGCAAGCCGAGGCGCTTACCGCAGACAATCCGGTGGCGGCTATGACCGCCGTGACGGGCGCCATCAGTCTTCTTGAAGGAACGTCTGCTCGCATCTCCTCGCTGGCGATGGAACTGTCTCAGAGCGAGTACTCGGCGGCCGATGTTGGTGCGATGGTAATGAGGGACGCCGCTGCATCGCTGGTTATGATCAGCCGAGGTTTGCAGACCGCCTTGTCGTCACTACGTGAGCGCACGAGGCCGGGAGCCACTGAATCGCAGCGGCTTCACATGACGTGTCTCCTGTACAAGAAGGCCAATCGCGAAGGCAAGGAGTGGCCAGATAAATATCGTGAGCTAGCTCCCGTGGTCCAACGTGTACACGCCGCCGCGGTAGGCGCGTTGCCTCTTGTCCCTGAAATGCTCGGTCTCATCGCCGAGGCCCTAGACAAGCTGCGTTTCATCCAAGACCAGATCGAACTCCCTTGGTGGATGAGGCAAGCTGGACCACTTCCTGTCTGGGCATGGGGAGCCATCGGGGGAACAGCGTTCCTCGGAAGCGCTTTTGGTGCTCGTAAACTGCGGCAGAGGATGCGGGCGAAGAAGAAGGTGGCGCCGGTCTCCAAAAAAGCACGCTTGCTACGGAAGACCAGTCGATGACCGAGAAAACGCCTGAAACGCCCAAGTCCCCTAACCCCCCTGTAAAGAAATGGGTGCGCGTTGCTTTCATTGGGGTCTGGATTGCGTTCGTTGTAACCTGCGTCGCGGCCTTCGTGGGCGCGATCGTCAACTGCTAAGGGGCACCGAGCGTCACGGTATGGAGCCCGGCCTTTACCTCCGGTACTTCGAGCACGTCCATCGAGTTTCGGATCCACTCGCGTAGCCGTTTGTGTCGGTTCTCCATCGTCTTGCGTCGCTTCGCCAACCGCTCCTCTTCAGATTTGAACTCCTCCGCGTCCGAGGCGAGGTTCGCGAGTAGGCGACAGATATTGTCGATCTTCTCGCGCAGCGGCCCCTTCATCTCGTCGAGAGTCTCAAGCGTCCGTTCGATCTGCCTGTCGGTCATCACCTCGGCGTCGATTGCTTCTTGCACCGCCTTGTAACTGCCCATTAGCTCGTACAAATTCGCCATCTTCTCGTCCCCTTGGGTAGCTCGCAACATAGCACTTGACGCCTTGTCTGACAAGACGTAGGTTCGACGCACTGTGATCGATATTCTCGAAGCGATGGACGACATTGTCATGATAAGCGATGACCTACGAGCAGCTGTTCGAAGGCTTGAGCTTGGGATGTCGGAAGACAAGCACCTCGGCCGGGGATACGCGGTAGGGATTCACGTGAGCATTCGGCACACCATTCGGATCATCGACTCGATGACCGATGGTCTCGCAAGGGTGCGTCCGATGGTGGAGCGGAAGGTCGTCATTCGGCGGCTTGGAGGTAAGTTGTGAGCAAGCCGTTTCAATGTCCCGAGTGCTGGGGAACCCTGTCGTTCAAGGACGAGTTCTCCGACGAACTCCTGTGCGGCGCATGCTCGCCTGCGTCAATGCTCGGGGGCCGATGGACTGAGCGGCTTCAGATCGACGTGAGGGGCGCGGAGTTGTACGCGCCCAACGATCCCAGGAATCCCGTCAAAGGCCTTCACGTGGTTCTCGGGCCAACCAGCGAGATGACCACAAGCGATGTGAGCATTGAGCACGCGGCCCTCGTGTTCCTGGCAACCGTGTGTAAGGACCACTTGGCCCTCAAGGCGCTCAGAGGTGACTGTGACTGATGAATCGACACGCTACGTCCTTGTGACCCTTCGGTCTACCGTCGGCAACTGCATGCTGTTCTGGGCAGAAGGCAAGAGCGGGTACACGTGCGACCTGAGCAAGGCGCACGTCTTCGGTGAAGACGAGGCATTCCGCCAGCACCAATGTAGGCCAGAAGTCGACTACCCGATCCCGCTCGATGTCGCACAGGCGCTCGTCGTGCAGCACGTACGGCAGGACGCTGTGTTCGATTGGTGCCGTGACAATCAAGACGAGAGACGTGCCGATCCTTATGGCGCGAGGCCAGCCAAGAAGCGCAGAGGCGACCGTGGGCAGTAACGCTGGTACCGGCTATCCGCTCACCTTTCGGTGCGCGAAATGCAAGATCGGTCGAGACTACGAGCACGGCACAGGACGCCAAGGAACGAACATCGAGGTAACCGGGAAAACCGCCCCGCTTACTTCAAAACAACAGGGCAGCGGCAACCCTCGTGCGCTCTACTTCCGTGCGCAATACAGGTGCCTCACATGCGGCCACACAGGGTGGTCCCGGCACAAGAGCCTGGTCTGGATTGCGAGACAAAAAGGCGTGACGTTGCCCGTGCCAAGCAGCGCTCCGCATCGACGAGGGGACATATGGGTGCTCCCGGAGGAGCTTCAACTCGACCATCTGTACGGTCGGAAGACCGTGAAAGAGGCCACTTACAGCGACCACCATGAAGAGGTCTTGGTCATGTCATGTGGTGGCGACGCGGTTTCGGTGAAAGCGCTTGAGACGCGCGGCTGGTACCGGATAGTCGGGGCGACGTGAGGTACTACTCCTGCGGTGACCGCGTGCAGGTGCTGGTCGGTGCTGTGATCGTTCCAATGAACGTCGTTGTCGACCTTGGAGGGGCCGAGGTGGTCGTGACATCCGACGTGAACCCGTCCGACTCCAAGCGCGTGAAGCGTTCGGACATCAAAATCCCCCGGCCTAAGAAGTTCACGTGCGTGAAGTCCGAAAGCGGCCTGTGCGTGACACAGCGCCAGGCGGGCGGCGTGAGTAAAAAAGAAGTCGCCGAGGGCGTACTGACGATGTGCGGTGCTTGGATAGTGTCCGTGTTGGGTACGCAAAAAACAGAGCCAACGTGCGAGACGTGTCTGAAGGTGGTGCGAGATGAGTAGAGCGATTTGCAAGTGTCCTAGTTGCGGGAACGTCCACGGAGCTAAGCAATTGCCGACTCCCCCCAGCGCTATCAAAAACGACAACTCGTGCCCAGGATGCGGCGAACTCGTCGATGTAGACGAGGGTTTCGACGGTGCGCCGTTCAGGTGCGACGGCTGCGGAAAGCGCTCGATCTGGACCGCGTTCGACGGCGGCTACTTCCAGTTGATTGAGAGTGGAGAAGAAGATGACAACTGACTCAGAGATCAAGACGTACCGAAAACTCGGGACGGTAACTGCTGTGCGAATGGCACTCGATATGGAGCCCCTGAAGTACAGGAAATGGGGAGGCGACCAAGTCGCGAAGCCGGGAGACTGGCTCGTGTTTTCCAACGACAGCACCTACACCATCGACGCTGACGAGTTCGAGAAGACATACGAGCGCGTCAGTGACGGCGTGTACCAAAAGTCATCGCTCACCTACGCAAGAGAGCTGGTGGGCAACGGGAGTTGGCCCACTCTCGAAGGCGACAGTGATTACAGCGAGGGGGACTATCTCTGCGCTTCCAACCCCAAGATGAACGACGCCTACCCGGTGGACCGCGGGGTGTTTCTTGACACGTACAGGTCGGCCAACGGTGAGTCTGCGAGCGACGAAGACGACCTCGTAGACCCCCTGATCCCGCTACTAGATGCGGTCAGGGGATGGGTAAGCAACAGCGGAGTCGATGCCTCCAAAGTCATCGATGCGGCTCGGCCATGGGCGAACGCGGGTTACCCAGGGATCGGCGGCTTGCGTCCACTGGAGTCCAAGATCCAAAGGCTAAGGGACGAAACGCGAGATCTGTCCGATACCCTGGAGCGATCTACGGATTCCGTTATCGAGACCGCGTCCAAGCTCCGTGAAGCGACCGAGAGAGCCGACTCTGCGCAAGAGAAGCTCGACTGCCTCACGCGAATGCTCAACCGGGCGCAAGACCTCGGTGCGATCGAGTGGAGCATGGAAGCCGAGAGTATCGGGATCTCGGTCCCGTCAGTGGGCCGCGCTCAGGAGCTGGAGAAGGAGAACGAAATGCTCCGCATAAAAACTGACTGCGCCGACGGTCGTCATGCCCCGTGGTGCCGCGAGTGGGACAAGATGAAAACCGAACGAGACCAGTTCGGCGAGCTGTGCGGCAAGTACGAGGAGAAGTTCAAAATGCAACGGGCAATCATCATGGATTCGCCGGATGAAGTCAGGAGGCTGTCGCTCTCTTTCTTCGACGCACTCGATGATGCCGATGGAGCTGTAGAGACCAAGGTCTCCCCATCCCAGGGATGGACTGTCCACCGCGGAAGCGGGTGGAGATGTGGCTACTCTCAGCTAGGTATCGAATGCGGAAAGCCCGCTGACTGGCTGGGCAACGATACACTGTGGCGCTGCGAAGAGCATGTTCCGCGTATGAGCACCGTGGTCGTAACCAACGCCGATGCGCCGAAAGACGCGGGGTGGTTCGCTACCGAAGAGCGAGTCGAGCGACTGCAAAAACTCGTCGGCAACGTGTCGCCTGAGTACCTGGAGGGGGCTATTTACCGCGAGCTTCGTTCTGCGCATTACGAATGGCGAGCGTCTCTCGAAGACCTGAGGGACAACGCGGCGGCGACCAACCGACTGTGTGGTGAAGGCGTAGACGAGCTTGTGGAGGACCGCGATCTGCTCGTCGCCGCTCTACAACGGATCCTGAACCTCCCCACCGACGGCCCTCACAACGACTACGACGAGCTGATCGGCGCCATGCAGCACGAGGCCCACGTCGCCTGCACCCGCCTCGAAGTGAGACGCCATCAGAAGCTGGCCGCGAGGCGAAGCGAGTCCTGAGATGAAGATGAAGAAGGAAGAGGTGATAGGCACTCGGGCTCGAAAGGCTATCTACGCCTATCGCCTCGCGGTCGCGTACCGTGAGCGCGTGCTCGACAAGTGGATTCCTCGTGATGAAGAGCTTCGTAAGCTTGACTCATTTCACCGGACCCGGGTCGCATTGGAGAGCGATTGCTACAGGTTCGAGCGGTTGTGCGAGTGCGCTTCTTACGTCCTACTCCGCGTGCTCCGCGACGAACCCGATGTCGACATCAACCTGTACGACATCAACCTGTTCAAGAAATGCCGCGATCGATCTTTCCTTCGTGCCGTAAATGCCCTCAACGACGTGGCCCATATGTGGCCAGTGAAACCATGAAAAAACTTTCCCTTGGCGATGCGTTCTCGCTGGTTGTGAAAACGCTTCTGTCCGCAATGGCTGTGATCTGTTTCACCCTCCTGCTCTACACCAGCGTAAAAAAAGGCGACTGCCAGCGCAGGTGCTCCAACGAGGGGCTCGTGTTTCTGCGCGCTCACATAGGCGTCTGTGACTGCGTGTCGGAAGATAACGTCATCAACGTGGGGTACGAATGACGATCGCCGGGTTCTACTCCGACCCCCACTTCGGACATCGTCGCATCATCGAGTTCGCGAGGCGTCCGTTTCGAGACCTCGACGAGATGCAGTCCGTGTTCATCGATAGGTACAACGCGAAGATCGGAGCGGGTGACACCGTCATCTGGTGTGGTGACGCTTTTTTCATGGAGATCGCCGAAGCCAAGAAGATCTTGTCGGCAATGAACGGGTCCAAGCTCCTTGTCCGAGGCAACCACGACGGGACCAAACCCAAAATGGCCAGCATCGGATTCGACATCGTCGTAGACGAGCTAGAACTGCGCATCGGGGGGCGTCACGCGCTGGTGTCCCACTACCCCTACGACAACTCGAAACGCCTTCACAGCGGACCTGAAGACCCATACGAAGACCGGTATCCCGTAAGGGTCAAGGGGCGGGCTCTGATTCATGGACACGACCACTCACCCAGTAAGGGGCACTCCCTCTCGGCGCATGTAGGGGTCGATGCCTGGGACTACGGGCCTGCAATGTGGGGCGAGGTTGAAGCGGTACTTCGCGGAGGAAAACTGACATGAGCACCGAGCCCCCCACGTTCAACCCGTACACCGAACACGACAACGAGATGAAGGCCATCGCTATCGACGCGTTCAAAGAACACGTCATCAAAGATCGTCACATCGGAGGCCACGGGTACCTTCTCGCAAAACGACGAGACGACGGCAGTTTCACGGGTGTCATGCGCGCCGAAGTTCTGTGCGGGTTCGGGTCGCACCTGCACGTGGGCGGGGACATCGACTCTGTTACGTTCAGCTTCGGCCCGAATGACCCGAGAGGGCTGATCTCGTGGATTGGCAGCCATACCAGCGTCGCTTACTACGTGACCCAGAAGGCCAGCATCGGGATGGGCGGCGCCGGTAACGGCATCGTCGAGGAGTGGGACCAAACGCTCGCGAAGCACACGGTTCAGGAGCGGCTCGCTGACTGGACTGCTGACGAGGACGAGCCTGGCCAGTACAGGGAACTCACGGAAGCGGTGACCGATGTCCTGAGTTCAATGCCAGATACGTTGCACCAACTGGCCGATGAACTCATGTGCGCGATCCCGCGCGAGCACACCGGTTTCATGGACGACTTCTACGAAGTGGGTGACGTAACCGCCCCCCGCGTCTACTACGCATGGGCCGCGGTGCGGAAGTTGAACCTACTACTGATCGAAGAAGACGAGAGGCCGCTTCAGCCGCTGGGCGTGGGGCTTCCGGAGTGAGAATCGCTCCAATCGTCACAGCCGACGCTACTGCTTGACGCGATGTCAGACAACGAGTAGGTTCGACGCACCATGACGTTCAACGACGACGACAAACTGGCCCTACTTGAGATATTTGAAGCGCTTCGAAAGTGGGAGGAAAAGGACGAGTTGGTGCCTGAGTTGGACCTCCTGCTCTCTCGGGTTTTGAGAGAAAGCGATTTCCGACGACTTAGGATAAGTGTTGTATCTGACGTTGTTGCGTCGATGACAAGTGCCCAGGCGCTCGCAATGACGCTCTTCAACGAGCAGATCGCTCGCAACAAGGCCGCGAAGACATGAGCCCCTACCGTAAACCAGACCGACCAGACGACTTCTTCGTCCGCGAGGGAGCGCGGGTTCGTGTGGCGTGTTCGTTTCGCGAACGACTGAGGCAGTGGTGGTGGGGTGGTTTCAAGGCGGCTGCGTGGCACGGGCGCGTGGGTACAGTTCTTTGGAGCGCGACTTACTACGGATGTCCATGCGGTAGTAAGGGGTGCTGTGTCGATCTGACTGGCGGTACGCCACGGGACTTACCCGCCGCCCCCGGCGTCCTCGTAAGCTTCATGTTCTCAGACGTCAATATTGACGAAGAGCGCCTGGTGTCTTCTGCGGTTGTCATGCCTCTGGGGATCTTGAGGCCCGCGTAATGCCGTACCGTGAACCAGCGAACCTTGCTGTACGCAAACCTCGTAATCCAGACGGACTCGACTACTCCACTGGTCCATGGAGATGCCCCAGGTGCCGCTCCATCATCCGGCATCGGGAGAAGTGGAACGATCTCATTCGGATGTTTGCTATCATGTGCTCCACGGATGGGTGCGGCCGTGTGTTCTATATGCGTTCCGCAGAGGATAGTGGCATCTGGCGGTACATCGAGCGCTTCTACTGGCGGGTCTATGATTTTGTGTTTCCAGACGGGACCATGTAATGCTCGTGCTCAAGCTTGAAATGTGGCCGCGTGGCTCCGAAGAGCGGAAACGCGAGATTGGGCGCATGTACATCGCGAGCGTCGGTGACGACGCTGACGCCAACGACGAGATTGGTGACTACTCCGCGCTCGTCGCCCCCGACGGTGCG
>Ga0164315_10001833_pt1 | contig 16117 bp, 14 predicted proteins | sample GuaBasSedimGuay6_FD_113737 | JGI IMG/M metagenome (GOLD analysis project Ga0164315, IMG submission 113737) | Subseafloor sediment microbial communities from Guaymas Basin, Gulf of California, Mexico - Guay6, Core 4569-2, 0-3 cm | ecosystem: Environmental > Aquatic > Marine > Hydrothermal vents...
CAAGTAGATATTTCAGTGTTTTTTCAGAAACCGATAATTCATTATAGCTATGGATGAGATGGTCTGTTTCTCTTTTTATTATTGAAACAGTCTGGTGCCAAAAACGCATTAAACTGTTTTCATGCTGCTCTGAAGCAGAGTTTAACTTTTTCTTAAACTCATCGATTTTAATACCCAGTTTTCGAGACTCATCTCTGGCTTTTTCGGTCGCACTATCTTATGCAGCCTTGTTTAACGACGCTATAGCTATGTCCAGGTTATGCTTACTGGCGCCCAGGTTTCCTTCTTTATAGTAATTAATCGCTTTTTCTATTTTTTGACGCGCGTCATCCAGCGCACTTTCGCCGGTATTTTCCGGAGTGTTTTTATTACTTGTATTTATCTGAGATGTTCCACTAACAGCTTCGGCTAAAATAGCAGAAGGTATACTAAATAAGAATAAAGCCGACATTACTATTAGTATTGCTGATTTGAAGCTCATTTTAATTAGCACTGCCTTTCTCTAAATCTAGTTGTATATTATTATAATAATGCATTACATTACCTTCAGGCTAAGTCATAAGTCTGATACAACGTTGGCATCTCCACATGGGTGTTCTTTAATTTCTTAGCAAAGGCATGCATACTTTCTTCTTCTCCATGCACAAGAAATGTTGTTTTAGGATTGCACGTGCTTTCATGCCACGCCAGCAGTTCTGCCTGATCAGCATGTGCTGAAAATCCGCCAATAGTATAAATGCTTGCCTGTACATGGATATCTTCACCAAAGATACGCACATGCTTCGCGCCGTCGATAATTCGACGGGCCAGTGTGCCCCTTGCTGCATAACCGATAAAAACGATACTATTGTGACTGCCCCACAGGTTCTGCTTCAGGTGGTGCCGTACCCGCCCGCCGGTACACATGCCTGAACCTGCCATAATAACGGCGCCGCCCTCGAACTGGTTAAGCGCAATAGATTCAGCTGTCTCTCGAGTAAAATGTAAGCCCGGCAGACTAAACGGATCCTCGCCATGCTGAGACAGTCTTAAAGTTTCCGCGTCGAAGCACTCCGGGTGTCGCTCAAATATCTGCGTGGCAGAAATTGCCATAGGTGAATCCAGAAACACATTGATGAAGTGATTGATACGCTTATCGTTAACACCTTCACGCAGGTAATAAAGAATCTCCTGAGCACGTTCCATAGCGAAGGTCGGAATAATAACGTTACCACCACGACCGATGGTCTCGTTGATAACATCGTAAAGCTCCTCGATAGATGGTTTCAGCTGTTTATGCAGGCGGTCGCCGTAGGTGGTTTCCATCACCACAGTATCCGCTGCGGGAGGCACAGCCGGGTTGCGCAATATCGCGCGTCCACTGTAACCAAGGTCACCTGAAAACAATATCCGATGATGCTGCCCGTCCTCTTCAAGTTCCAGATAGATGCTGGCTGAACCTAAGATATGTCCAGCATCGATAAAGGTGGCATTAATACCCGGTGCCAACTGTATTGATCGGTCATAGCTGGCATGACGGCCGAAAAATTCGAAGCTATTTAATGCATCCAGCGTAGTGTACAGCGGTTCAATTTCATCACTATGGTTGCCGTGTTGACGTTTGGCTCTGCGCGTCTGATAACGTGCTTCCTCCTCCTGCAGACCGGCGGAATCCAGCAACACCAGTCGCGCCAGCTCAGTCGACGCAGCAGTAGTAATTATTTCACCAACGAAACCACGCTTTACCAATAATGGGATGCGCCCGCAATGGTCGAGATGTGCATGTGTAAGTAACAGGAAATCGATAGCCGCCGGATCAAAACCAAACGGCTCAGCGTTCTCTTCGACAAGTTCCCTACCACCTTGGTACATCCCGCAATCAACGAGGATACGTTTACCTGCGCACTCAAGCAGATGACAGGATCCAGTTACGCCCTGATCGGCGCCGTGAAATGATATTTTCATGTTAAACCTTAATATTATTACCCGCCACTTAACTATCGGCGAGCACTACCCTGAAACCATATCTACAGTCCTTGCCAGATTTCTTTGGCGGTTTCGATAAACCAGAAAAAACCTCTACCCTCAGAATCGATCACACCTTCTTCCACCAGGAAATCAACGTCATCTATTACTGGCGAATAAGACAGGCTCTCATAATAAACTGCAATTTAAACGGACACGCATATCTTTCCGCACCTGACAGGCAAACAACGTCTGTAACATGAACAATACTATACACCCCTTAAAAACACTTTGATCGTGATCTGGGTCAGGTGTTTATTTAATAATACTATTAGAGACCTTTGCACGATACACTCACGAGTAAAAAGGGCTAAAATATTCCTGCTTTTCGTTAGAAAACTTGTCAATATCTAGATATTAACTGCGTTTCCTGCCTCAATCAGAAACATTTTAACGCCTTTTCCTTTCGCGCCTGTATCGTGCAAAGGTCTCTATTAATAATAGAAGACTACATTTATTGTCAGTTAAACTCGGGCAGTTTACATACGGCGATGTATATAATCTGAGGAAGTATAATGACGGTACAACACGTGGAGTTTCTGATCATCGGTGGCGGTCCGGGTGGAACACCAACGGCGATAGCGCTAGCATCAGCCGGTGGATCGGTGATGCTGGTAGAAAAAGGCCAGGGTCTCGGGGGCACCTGTTTATTTGAAGGCTGCATCCCGTCAAAAATATTTCGCGAATCAGCACGTCGTCTGCGTGAATTAAAACAAGCCGGACAATTTGGTCTGTGTCTGCCAACACGGGATGTTACGGTTAACTGGTCAGCTATTCTGCAAAGAAAACGTTCTATTCTGCAACAGCGAAGTGAATACGCATTAAATAAAACCGGGCAGTTATCAGCATTGAAAACAGTGTTTGGTGTTTGCCACCTGCTCGACCCGCGTTCCGCTGTTATCAAAACTGAAGCCGGCGATAAACTGGAGGTGCATTTTGAAAAAGCCATCCTCTCAACGGGTTCCGTGCCCTTCATACCACCGATAAAAGGTAGCGATCACCCCCGAGTGCACGACAGTGAAAGCATCCTCAACATCGACCATATTCCAGAACGGCTGGTCATTATCGGCGGCGGCCCTATCGGTGTTGAACTGGGACAGGTTTTTAACACACTGGGCAGTGAGGTCAGTATCCTGGAAACGGCACCACGCATTCTTGGTCTGGTTGATGAAGAATTGGCTAGCCGTTTACAGCAGCGAATGTCAGATGATGGCATCGATATACTGACGAGCTGTGCAGTGTCTGACATCTTAACAACTGGCCATAATGTATTTGTCGACTTCGTTGTTGGCAAGGGTGTTGAGCAACATAAGATTGCTGACACTGTATTAATGGTGACAGGACGCAGTCCGAATATTGATGACCTGGGTCTGGACAATACCGCTGTGCGGTATGACGGACATGGCATCAAAGTCAATGATACGCTGGAAACAGCAGAAGCGGGTATTTATGCAGTGGGTGACGTTACCGGTCAGCCCATGTACGCACACTGGGCGACGGCGCAGGGACTGGCGTTAGCCCAACATCTGATGGGAAAACCGGTGAAATTCCCTACTCTAGAGACCAATACCGCTGTTATTTTTAGCGAGCCAGAAATCGGCATTGCCGGACTTACCGAACAGCAGGCAAAACAGGCTGGCCTGAATATTCAGGTAACACTATATGATTATAAACAGGATGCTCGAGCCCAGATCGCTGGCTGTGCGAATGGACTGTTAAAAATTATTTTTGATAAAGACAGCCGTCGTGTGCTGGGTGTTCATATCATGGTGGAAGGTGCCGGTGAATTAATGGGTGAAGCCGCACTGCTAATCAAAACAGGCATACCGATAGAAACAATCGCAGCAGCCATTCATCCACACCCGACACTTACCGAATCATTTACCCTGGCGGTACGTAATATTGTGGCACAAGCTGCCGACCTCAAAAGTTAATAACACAAATTCTTATGGATAAGAAGTAAATTCAAAATAGTTGATTCATATCAAAGTATGTATTGGCGGTTTAACTATAGTGATGAATTAATAGAACTAGATGTTACGGTTTGTTTCCTGCATTAAAGTAATGTTCGACAATTACAAAAGGGGCTACTGTTAACAACAATATTATATTGCTGCACTATTCAAAACAGCCGGGAGCGTGAATTATGTCAAAAATCACTACAAATGAGAGTTTCATGGACGCCCTTACCTCTCTTTCACTCCAGCAGCAACGGTTAGTCGGTGCGAGCTTTATTAAGAATGTTCTTGACCTGACAAAAGACAATCACATTATTCATGGACAATCTATCGCCGCTACCAGCGATGTTAAAGCTGAAGATTTACTAGACGCTTATCATTCGGTTCATACCAGCTATGTAAAAACAAACCCTCGGTCGGGGCTGAACGCACTGGACTGGGAAAAACAGGCCGAACATTTTGTCGCCGAAGCCTGCATGACCTGCCTTGCTCCAGCTTACTCGGAAGCACCTACACATCATCTGGCCCAAAGAGTGAGCATGTATTGCCTCATGGCGCGAACCTGTGCCAGTATTAACCATGAAGGCGACTATCCAACATTCGAGACTAGTGAAGAAGTAATGAAAAAGGAAGTAAATGAACAGTACAAGATTGTTGATGAGTTCCTGGAAAATTAGTAAACATTCAATATTAGACGAGCATTACGTTTACCGATTCGAAACCGGACCAAAGCATCTGGCGTAATCGTCAGCGTGCATATCTGTTAACCAACTATAAAAAAGGATCATCATGACCAGTTACAAATATATTCTGTTGGCGACTGATTTCTCTAAACCAGCAAAAGCCACCGCAAATAGAGCTGTTGAAATTGCCACATGTTTTAACGCCAGGCTTTGCGTGCTGCATATTGTAGAGCATTTTCCAGAGGATGCTCCTAATGACTGGATAGCACCGGAAGATCATGATCCCGCGAGTTATTTAACTGAACGTTCAAAAAAAGCACTTGAACAGCTTGGCTCACAGCTCAAGTATGACAACATAGAAACCCACGTTATACTCAGCGAGCATTCTGCGGCCCATGAAATTACACAATACGCCAAACAAAACAAGGTAGATCTTATTGTAACCGGATACCATGGCCACCACGGTATTGCTAAAGTTCTTGGATCAACCGCCAGCGCTGTTATGCACCGCGCTGAATGTGACACACTGACCGTTCGCCCCGATTAGAACTAATCGCAATAATAATCCATGTCACGGCCAACACCCTTGATGTCATGGCGATAAAATTTATTTAGCAAGAATAGTTCTATAGCCAGAAATGCAAAAATCAACAGGCAACAAATGTTTACCGAAAAGATGAGATATTTATCTTTTTACCGGCGGGTGATTCATCCAGTAATAGATCAATAAAAATCCAAATAACATACCACCCAGATGTGCAAAATGCGCAACCCCGGCAGCGGTGCCGGTGACACCAAACCAGAGTTCGATAGCACCGTAAATGACAACCATCCATTTCGCCTTAATCGGCATAGGGGGAATCAGTAATATAAATACCCGATCCGGGAAGAACAGACCGTAGGCCAGCAGTATGCCAAATACCCCACCGCTGGCGCCGATGGTTGGATAATAGTCACCAACTATGCTGGTAATGACTATCTGTGTGATACCAGCACCGGCCAAACAAAACAGATAATAGATAGCAAACGTGCGTGCCCCCCAAAGATTCTCCAGTGCAGCACCGAATAACCATAACGCATACATATTCAATAAAAGATGCATCACACTGCCATGCAGGAAACCATAACTGATTAACTGCCAGGGCATAAACGAATACAATTGCGGTTCAGTGAACACTATACTGTCAGACGCAAGCGGCCAAAGTGCAAAGTTACCCAATAAAAAATTGGTGGCTAACATTTCAAGCAGAAAAATTACGCCATTGGATATCAGTAACAGTTTTATTACTGGAGGTAGTAGCGAATAATGGTGTCGTATGCCGGCCATTGAATAACGTCAATCAAAAAGGGGCGATGTTTCTATTACAGAGTCTATCAGTTAGCTTCATGCAGCCGTCGTGTATCGCCAGTATATCCACTTATAAAGCTCGGTGACCAGAAGTATGGGGGCAGCTACAGCAAAGATTAATACCCACTCCTGCCAACCCAGTGCAACGGTGTGCAGTGCATCCTGCAGGAAAGGAACATACACGGCGCATAACTGCAAACCGATGGTAAATGCCCATGCTGCCAGCACCCATGGATTGGTGAAGAACCCAACCACAAATAACGGTTCACGTAAGGCACGGAAGTTAAAGACATTCATTTTTTCCAGGACAATAATCCCGGTAAACGCGACTGTCTGTGCCAGCATCACCGCATTCTCATCACCACTGCTGAGGTAATGGTGGAACAACCACAGCGTGCCGCCTGCAATATAACCGCCGAGCAGGATCATGATGATGATGCCGGCACGATTAAGAATTGCTTCGTGTGCAGCCTGTGGCGGCTGCTTCATAATGCCTTTTTCTGCAGGTTCCAGTCCGAGAGCCACCGCTGTCATACCATCGGTCACCAGATTCATCCACAGTATCTGTACCGGCAGCAGGATGAGCGGACCACCCAGCAGGATATTGATAAGGATAGCCAGCACTTCGCCGGTATTTGATGACAGCAGGTAGCGCACAAATTTTTGAATATTGTCATATTGCCGCCGTCCCTCTTCTACTGCGCCGATGATAGAAGCGAAATTATCATCGGTAAGTATCATATCGGAGGCGCCTTTGGCGACATCGGTACCGCGTTTTCCCATGGCGATACCAACGTCCGCTTTTTTCAGCGCGGGCGCATCATTCACACCGTCACCAGTCATTGCCACAACATTTCCGGCTGCCTGCAAGAGTGTTACGATGCGCAGTTTATGTGCCGGGGTGGTGCGGGCAAACACGACATCATGAGTCAGCGTCTCACTTAATTTCTCATCATTTAGCTGATCGACCTCGCTACCGGTTATCGCACGTTCTGCAGGCATACCGATCTGCTTAGCGATGGCCAGCGCGGTGGCTGCCGCATCACCGGTAATCATGATAGGTCGAATGCCGGCACTGCATGCCAGTGCGATAGCATGTGGCACTTCGGGACGGGCCGGATCGATGATGCCAACAACACCTAGGAGCACCAGTTGATTTTCCACTGCATCTTCACTCAGCTCAACAGCATCAGGTAGCAGGCGCCGCGCCAGCGCCAGTGTACGCAGACCTGACTCAGCCAACCGTGTATAAGCTGCTATAAAGTTCTCGCGATCAAGTGAAGTAAGTTCGCGTTGCTGCTCGCCATCAAGAATAAAACTGCTGCGTTCAAGGATAACTTCCGGCGCACCTTTTACAAAGGCAAATTTGCCACCGCTGCGGTGTTCGATCACTGTCATACGTTTGCGTGTGGAGTTAAATGAAAATTCGCTTAATGTCTTCGGCTTAAGCTCAGGGTGTAACCACGCTTTATAGGCTGCCACCACCAGTGCGGCCTCGGTAGGTTCACCAAACTCGTGCCAGCCGTCATCATCTTTGGTAACTCGCGCATGGTTGCAGCGCAGGCCGGTCTCAAGCAAAACCTGCAGATCACTACGCTGTGAATAATCTATTTTTTTGCCATCAACTTCGAAATGACCGGCCGGGTCATAACCGGTGCCGGTGACGTCGACGCCGCCTGCCGCCAGCCAGATATGGCGTACTGTCATTTCATTCTGCGTCAGGGTGCCGGTTTTATCGGTACAGATGATGGTCGCGGCTCCCAGGGCCTCCGCCGCCTGCAGTCGACGCAACAATGCTCGGCGATGCACCATGGCACGGATACCCAGTGCCAGGGTGATAGTGACGACGGCCGGTAGTCCTTCCGGAACCACAGCGACGGCCAGTGATACACCGGTGAGAAACATTTCTAGTAACGGTTTCCCTAACAGCCAGCCAGTAGTCGCGACGATGACAGAGATGAACACAGAAATAACACCCAGTTGTCTACCTAGCTGAGCCAGTTTGTGCTGAAGAGGCGTGGTCTGGTCAGTAACACTTTCAGTCAGGCTGGCAATACGGCCAAACTCGGTGGCCATGCCGGTGGCAACGACAAGTCCCCGGGCTCGTCCATTGGTGATGCTGGTGCCCATCCACACCATTGAACTGCGTTCAGCCAGCGGTGTTCGTTCGCACACCGGTTCTGCCTGTTTGTGGACAGAGGACGACTCACCGGTGAGAGCGGACTCATCGACCTTGAGATTGAGTGCTTCCAGTAACCTCAGGTCACCCGGCACATGATCGCCTATTTCCAGTAGTACGATATCACCCGGCACCAGTGCTGCGGCATCGATCTGCAACTCCTCCCCTTCGCGAACCACCGTGCAGCGCGGTGACAGCATCTTTTGTAATGCCGCCATCGCCTGTTCAGCTTTCCATTCCTGGACGAAACCAAGGATACCGTTGAGTATGACGATCGCCATGATGGTAATGGCATCGCCGATCTCACCGACCAGCAGTGAGACCGCCGCCGCAGCCAGTAATATGATGACCAGAACATCGACAAACTGCCTCGCCAGCACCTGGTACCAGCGGATGGGTTTGGCAGTGTGCAGAACATTTTTACCGTACCGTGTAAGCCGCTGCTGCGCATCGCTGGCACTAAGACCTGTATCTATCTCACAGGACTGAGCGGTACATGCTTCACTGGCTGTCAATGCATACCAGGCTCGATCTGTTGACGATGGATCAATAGCTGACTCTGACTGTTCTATCTGCATCACTTCATCCGGTCACACGCTGCCTGTCGATTTTTGCGTCAACTGCGTACCCCAGCGACGAACCATAAAAGTAAACAACAACGGCACCACAATGGTGGACAGGGAGGAAGCGGCAATTAACGCGGTAAACAAATGGTTGTCTATCAGCCCGGCATCAAATAGCAATTTGGCAACGATGATCTCAGTCGTCAGCCGTGCATTGAGGCCGATACCTATCACCCATGCCTCACGCACATTGAGCTTACCCATCGGTACCATGATAAAGATGCCCAGTAACTTACCAATAAAAGCGGCCAGAAATAACAGGATAGCGAGCAGCGGTTCGTGCAGCATGCCTTCGATATCAACACTCAGACCTACCCAGAAAAAAAACAGGATGCCGAAGAAACCATAACTAACGGCTTCTATCGACTTACCTGTCTGCTCTCCGACCTCTCCTGCCATGTTAAGCAATGGCCGTACCAGTACACCGGCAACGATGGCACCAACAACGATACCCAGGCTGCTGTATTCTGAAAAACCGCCGAAGCCGAATAATACGGCCATCGCCAATAACATCAGATTACGTTGCCGCCTCGGTAGCCAGTTACTGATAGCTGGCAGTAACCACCGGTAAGAGACAATGCTGACCGCTACAAAGCTCAGCAGACTGATAATAAGCACACCGATCTCTTGCTCCACACTGATGGCTGTACTGATATCTCCGGCAGAATATTCACCTATCCAGACCGAAACCATCGCCACCAGAAGCACTTCGATGATGTCATCGAGCACACCGGCACCGACGATAAAGCGACCCACACGTGTACGCATCATATTAAACTCATCAAGGATGGGTACGATCACCGCCTCAGCTGTGGGCATTCGAGTCAAGCCGATAACAAAAGCGACCATCCAGCCATAACCCAGTGCCAGCATAACTAACACTCCCAACAGAAACGGCACTGCCGTATTCAATACGGTCGCCCAGATGATATCCCTGCTCTGTTCGCGCATTTCATCAAGATCGATCTGCAGGCCGATAAAAAATAACAGGAACAGCACACCAAGATCGCCCAGGAACTGAAAGGTTGGTGCAAGCTCAGGCGAAAGCAGGCGTTCACCCAACGGGGTGTAATGCGCGGCCATAGCGATGAGAAGTGCACCGAGAATAACGGGGATACGGAACCGTACCAGCAAACCGCCGAGCAGATAACTAGTCGTCATCAGCAGTGCTATCTCAAGCAGTATTTCTCCGATCCGTAATTCATCCATCGTAAAAATCCTGTTTCAATAAATCTGACTGATACTGTGTTCTGCTGTTTATATCATACGTTAATAAAATCGCTGCCATATTCTTTATATCATCCACTAGTCAAAGTACAGATGTTTTTTTGTGTTGGCTTTTCAGATGCTCCATATGTTTGATGAGTGAATCAGTCGTTTCCATGAGCAACTCCAATTCATCGATGGTTAGGTCATCAAGTTGTTCGAGGTTGTATTCGATAGTATCTATAATCTGCTTTGATGGGCGATGCAAAGGACGCATAAAATAGGCGGTGACTGTAGCTACAATTGCACCAAAAAAGAGTACAGAGCCAAGGACGATCCATATTGCACCAATCAACTCAGATATGCCATTGACCGGCATATCTGCGATACCGGCAGTCGAAAAAGCGGCTACTCCCCAGTATAAAGCTTTTCCATAGGATGTTATTTTCGTACCCTCAGCGCCACTTTCACCAAAATATATACCGGCCGAAAAAAGCATCCACAAGACCACCAGCAGAAATGTCATCTTAAGGATTGGTGTGTGTAAAACGACATCCCGAATAAACTTTCTACCCCCCTTTTTCAATCTTCGATTTTTCTTATTCAATTTTCAGTACTCATTATTTTAGCGAGGTATCAATTCCAGCTTCATTGAATATTATCATGTCTGGACTTAGCGACTAATATGGAGGAGCGCAATTGTAGTGATCCACGCTAAAAAAGTTTGAACTACCGCACTGATGTTTTAAGTGATGCCCGTTTGTACAGTCCAGGTATAAGATTAGCCATAGTGGAGCCAGCAACCTCTTGCTTAGTATCTTCGAGTGCATCCCATGCGCCAGTCTATAAATTACACCAGATTTAAAACAGCATCTTTAAACAAGCCATACAATGGAATAATATTACTTTCATGGCTAACACTGTCTGTGCTCCAGATATTACGCACACCTGCTTTTATTAAACGAGCTTTTGCATCATTAACAAATAAAGCGTGGGTAACCAGCACATCGACATGTTTTGCATCTTTTAACAAACATTTTGTAATCGCGACTGACAATGTTTGTCCGCTGCTAGCAACATCATCGACTATTACGACAGAACACCCCTGTAAATTAATTTCAGGTAAAGAGATTTCGACTTCCCGATCGCCGGTGCGTATTTTGTCACAGACACCATACTGCCATTGATCCGCTTGCGCGACAGCGCTTACCCATTGCTCTGCTTCTCTGTCCGGCGCCAGTAATACTGGATCGTTAAAAGACTCATGCAGAAATTTTGCCATCAGGGAAGTGGCGGTCAAGGCCACCGCATTCTTCGTTGGCACAGCTTGTTCCAAACGCTGGATGCGATGCAGATGTGGATCGACGGTAATAACATTATCGAATAACTCGGCAAGAAAGTTGCCGACAATAGGTTGACTGATCACCTCCCCGGGATGAAAGGCTTTGTCCTGACGCATATAACAGAGATAAGGCGCAACCAGGGTCAATGTTTTTGCGCCCAGTTCACGCGCCGTTTTTGCAGCAAGTAATAACTCCAGCAATTTCTCATTTGGCTGATTGAGACTACGGCAGAATAAAACATGCTCGGGAAGCTTGCTGGGCAAAGTGAGTTTGCTTTCACCATCAGGAAAACGGTGGCTTTGTATTACGTGGCAAGGTATATCCAGTGCCTCTGCCAGTTTGTGAGACTGCATTTCATAATCATCAAAACCCAGAACCATCATACCCGGCAGCATCAGAATTCTACAAATGCTTTTGGTATCTGATCTTCTTCACCAATCAGATAACCTCTGTCACGTTCACTTAATGCGGTTGCAAACTTAAAGTCCGAGGGAAACATTGCATGGATACGATACAATGGCTCGCCCTTCTTAACTTCATCGCCTAGCTTTTTAAACAAGTCCACACCTGCGCCTTTATCTATAGGGGCACCAGCGAAACGTGCAATATGCGCCATTTGCAAATTATTAATATCGACAACCACACCGTTCGCAGGAGAGAGAACCTCGTGTGTCAGTTTTCCCAAATCGAATTTATTAATTTGAACGCCCTGAGCTTTAATAAGCGTATTCATCATCTCCAGTGCTCGACCAGAATCAAGTATGTCACGCGCGATTGCAAAGCCATTCCCACCTCGGACATCTGGATCGAACTCTAACACTCGACCCGCGAGACGTAATGATTTTTGACGAAGATCACCCGGTGCATCTGGTGAGTTCTGCAGTACCTGCATGACATCACGTGATTCCAGTACCGGACCAATACCAAAACCAACAGGCTGTCGCCCATCTGTAATAACAACCTCCAGATGTATTGCCAGTTGATCAGCGACAAACTCAAATAATTTACGCAAGCGTTGAGCTTGCCGCATCTGTCGAACTTTTGCAGTCGGCCCCACTGGAATATCGATAAGTAAATGTGTTGAACCCGCTGAAAGTTTCTTTGACAGGATAGATGCCACCATTTGACCCAGAGAATCAATGCCCAGAGGCCTTTCCACTGCAATCATAATATCATCAGCAGGTGATAATTCAGCCGTCCCCCCCCATGCCAGACATGCCCGATGCTTGCGCACGATGTCATGGAGCTTTTTGATATTTAGCTCTACATTTGCCAAAACTTCCATGGTATCGGCAGTACCTGCCGGTGAAGTAATGGCGCGACTTGACGTCTTGGGAATTAACATTCCATGCGCGGCAACGATAGGCACGACAAGCATCGAGGTACGGTTGCCTGGGATTCCACCGATGCAATGTTTATCCGCAACCAGTGATTCATTCCAGTCCAGCCGTTCACCGGATTCCAGCATAGCTCGCGTCAAATAAAACACTTCATCACGATCCATATCAGTTTGCCCTGAGGCAACGAGAAAGGCTGAGATTTCAGTTTTAGAATAACGCTTGTCTGTAATATCGCTAATAATATGGTAAAAGTCATCCTGGGTAAGTCGTTCGCCAGCAATTTTACGGCGCACCGCATTCATCGACGCAGGCGGTTCGGCGTGTTCAATGTTAACGAGATGGCCTTCACTTAATCCTAATTTAGCGAAAGCTTCTTCTGACAAACCGAGGTCGACTATGGTAACAATACTATCGTCATCGACAACGTTTAATACCGCAAGAATGTGTCGGCCGTCGGCACACACTTTTACCTTGGAAAGCGCCTGAAAACCTTCAGCTCTGTATAGTTCACACTCGCGGTGCAGATAGACTACATTTTCACGGTAGGTATCAATACCCAGGCGCCTTAGCCGGAGCGTGTCTCTGATTACTTTTGATTTAGGTTTTTTAACCATGGATTTCTATCTTAATTAATGACAAAAGTAAAAAGAAACAATTTATTTAACACCTCAACACCTTAAGCATCAGCACATAATATCGTATAAAATTAAACCGGATAAGCTCTCAGGGGAACACTGGCATGTCCGGTTCAGTACCTTCAATATCCGCTTCAGGATGATGTTTTTTAACCAGCTCCTCGATTTCGTTTACTCGATCGCGCTTAACATCTACCAGTACCAGGAACTCACCGGCTTTAATAGCATCCTCGAATTTCTTTAATCGTGGGCTGGGAACACTAACACCCACCATGCTTGAGACCCAACCACCAACACCAGCACCAGCAGCACCAATAGCAAATAAGGCACCGCCACCGATAACCAGACCGGCAGGAGGAAAGGTCATAGCAACCAAACCAACCAATGCACCGGTGGCGGCACCTAAAGCAAGCCCTCTCTCTATTGCGGGAATAAAATCACTTTTCTGTAATAACGAAGCCTCTGGAAGTTCTTCCATAGGCGTACCTTCCTTTGCAATTACATGAATATGACGTTCTTCTACATGCGTAAGCAGTAGTTCATTAACAAGGCTGTGTGTTACCTCGATGTTTGGCATTAAAAAATATAAACGATGCATTTTAAATTCTCCCAAGTCATTTAATTAGCCCATTATTTGTAACATGCTTATTTGAATAAATTATTGATCTTTGTCAATATCCAGGGTGCTGATTGTATTTAACTTTATCTATGACAGTGTCTTTCGAAAACGAAAAATGCTAAACACTGTAAAGAAAACCGCAAACGCACATAGCGCTAAAAAATACGGCATTAATTCTATAAGGTCGTTTCCTTTGAGAAGGATGCCCCGGATAATTTCTACAAAATAAGTAAACGGAATAATATAAGCCACAGGCTGTATGTACGAAGGCATAGCTTCAACAGGAAAGATGAAGCCTGAAAGAAGAATGGATGGAATCAATACAAAAATCGAAATAAATATCGCCTGCTGCTGTGTTTGACTAATGGTTGAAATTGCCAGACCCATAGATATTAATGCCGCAAGATAAGTGACCGCTAGTAAAAAAAGCACGGCGTGTGAGTTGGGCTCCGGTAGATCAAACACCATCCAGCTAAAGCCTAAGATCGCATAAAAATCGATCAGCGAGATAATGACATAAGGAATAATCTTGCCAATAATAAACTGACTGCGCATCATTGGACTGACCAGTAACTGCTCCAGCGTATTACCCTCACGTTCTCGCACCACTGTGGTCGATGTCAGAATCAACGCCACCTGCATGATCAATATCCCCACTACGCCGGGCAGGAAAAACCAGGTTTCAATCTTGTCCGGGTTAAACAGTGTTTCTACTTCCAGGTTAAATGGATCCTGCGCTATTACAATCGCAGGACCATCAGGATCAGAAAAATACATGTCTGTGGTGACAGCTTCATCTGTAATGGCGGAAGAATTATTATCCATCGCGGTCGCCAGTGAAGGCATGGTGCCATCGATATACAAAAAGACTGATGGCTGATTGTTTTCAATCAGCTCTGCAGAAAAATCTTTAGGTATATAAAGCCCTGCTCTTGCATGTCCTAAACGGATCTCATTTCGTATATCTTCAACATCGGCAACTTCATACAAGTCGAAGTATCCTTCGCTCCAGATATTGGTCTTGATCAGATTACTAAAAAAGGAAGGATCTTTATCGACATAAGCCATCTTTACATTATCAGGCTCAAGCTTTAAGGCGATACCAAACAGTGTCGTCAATATGATCGGCATAACGATAATAAAACCAAGCAGACGTGGATCACGGCGCAAATGGATAAACTCTTTTCTGATGAGCGCCAGAATCAGTTTCATTGTTTTTCACCGTTGCTTGTCAATAAGATAAATGCATCTTCAATACTCGGAGTTACCGCTTGAAGTTTAAAGGGTATTTTATAATTCTCAGCGATTAAATATTGAAGCTGCTCGGGCGATACTGAGGTATCGGTGATAATACGCAACTCACTGCCAAATTGGTTAACCAGTTGTATGCCTGGACTTTTCATCAAGGCAGTGGTCAGTACCGGATCATGTGGGATATCACTGGAATAAATTCGCCTGTCTTTTAATGAACCACGAATTTCAATGGGTGTACCCTGTGCGACCAGTTTGCCGTGGCTTAAAAATGCCAGGCGATTACATCGCTCTGCTTCTTCCATATAATGCGTAGTAACAAACAGTGTTTTGCCATTGGTCGATAAAGAATAAAAAAGGTCCCACAATTCTTTACGAGTAACAGGATCAATACCTGCGGTAGGTTCATCAAGAAAAAGCAGTTCAGGATCATGTGTTGTCGCACACGCTATAGCCAGCCGGCGTTTATAACCGCCAGAGAGTAAACCAGCGTTTTTATTTTTGAACTGGATCAGATCATAAAGATCAAGCAGTTCATGCAGACGGTTCTGATTATCAACGCCATACAGGCCAGCGTAAAACATAATGTTTTCAAACACGGTGAGATCAGGGTATAAAGAAAATTGCTGCGCAACATAACCGATGCGCTGTTTGATTAACTCTGTTTGAGTAAACAGATTGAACCCCAAGATACTTGCCTCACCAGAATTAGGTCGCAATATGCCGGCGAGCAATCGAATAGTTGTTGATTTACCAGCGGCATTTGGGCCCAAAAGCCCAAAGATTTCACCCGAGTTGATTGATAAGTTGAGTTTGTCTACCGCTACAAAATCTCCAAATATACGCGTTAGATTTTGTGTTTCAATGGTAACCGTCATTGTAAATACTATTTATTTGAGACCTGACTATTAGTAACCTAACCACAAGA
>Ga0164315_10001834_pt1 | contig 16110 bp, 12 predicted proteins | sample GuaBasSedimGuay6_FD_113737 | JGI IMG/M metagenome (GOLD analysis project Ga0164315, IMG submission 113737) | Subseafloor sediment microbial communities from Guaymas Basin, Gulf of California, Mexico - Guay6, Core 4569-2, 0-3 cm | ecosystem: Environmental > Aquatic > Marine > Hydrothermal vents...
AAGAGTCCAACGTTTCCCCGAATTTTTAAAATATCCGTTTACAGTTCCTATTATTTCAAATCCAGTATATTTTTGGAGGACTTTCGGAACAATTATTTTTCCTTCTGGTGTTTGATAATTTTCAAGAATTGAAACCATCAAACGGCTTGTGGCAAGTCCAGAACCATTAAGAGTGTGGATAAATTCTGCTTTTTTCTCATCCTTCTTTTTGAAACGGATTTTGGCACGTCTTGCCTGGAAACTCTCAAAATTACTGCATGAAGAGGCTTCGAGCCATTTGTTCTCTGCTGGAGACCATGTTTCTATATCGAAACATTTCGCTGCTGCAAAACTTAAATCACCAGTGCAGAGTTCTAAAATTCTATAAGGAACTTTTAATTCATGTAAAATATCTTCAACATGGCCAACTAGATTATTCAACTCATCGTATGAAGTTTCTGGATCTACAAATTTTACCATTTCAACTTTGTTGAATTGATGTGTTCTTAAGAATCCTTTTGAGTCGGCACCATAAGAACCGGCTTCTCTTCTAAAACAAGGAGTGTAGCCTGTGTAGTTAATTGGGAGTTGATCTTCACTAAGTATTTCATCACGGTGCATATTTGTGATAGGAACTTCTGCTGTTGGAATCGCATAAAGATCATCCCTCTCGGCGTAATACATATCATCAGCCATTTTGGGAAGTTGCCCTGTACCTCTCATAGATTCAGCATTTACAAATAGTGGAGGAATAATTTCTTTATAGCCGTGATTATTCAAATGGTAATCTAACATAAAATTGATTAATGCTCTTTCAAGTGTAGCCCCTTTTCCAACATAAACCGGAAATCCAGATCCAGTAATTTTAGCACCACGTTCAAAATCAAGAATGTTTAACTTTTTACCAAGCTCAACATGGTCAAGTATAGGCTCATCATTTTCAAATGAGAAGCCTTCGGGAAGCCATTGTTTAGTTTCAATATTGCTAGTCTCATCCTTTCCAACAGGAACTGATGAGTGGGGCAGATTTGGAACCCACATTTGCAGATCGGTGAATTTCTCATCAACAGTTCGAACTTCATCATCAAGAGCTTTAATGTCCTCGCCGAGTTGTTTCATCTCTGCAACTATTTCGTCTGCATTCTCGCCAGCTTTTTTCAGTTTTCCAACTTCTGCAGAAACTTTGTTCTTCTGTGCTTTTTTTTCTTCTACATTAGTGAGCAGAGAACGACGTTTTTGATCCAGCTCGAGAATTTCATCAACAGTATCATTCTTTTCATTTTTGTTGATAATCCCTTGTTTAACAAGCTCTGGATTTTCTCTAATTAATTTTATGTCTAACATTTTAACTCCTGTAGAAAATAGGACGCTGATTTTCATGATTAATCATGAAAGAGCATGATTAAATTTCTAATCAACGATTATTCTACCTTTGTATTCATTACTAAAAACTTTGCGTTTTATATTAGTCTAAATATGTTGAATATTATTGTTTTCAAACTGTCATTCCCGAATGTTTTTATCGGGAATCTTTAAAGATTTTCACTTAAATCTTTCCACTCGGGATTATTCTTTTCAATTATATTAATTTTCCAGGCTCTATTCCATTTCTTCAATTTCTTTTCTCTTTCAATAGCAGCTTGAATATTAGAAGTCGTCTCAAAATAAACTAGCATTTTAATGTTATATCTTTTTGTAAAACCATCAATTAATCCATTTTTGTGTTCGTATAATCTACGTAATAAATTATTTGTAAGACCAATATAGAGAGTCCCTCTTTTCTTATTTGATAATATATAAACGAAGTAACTGTTCATAAAGGTTTTGTAAATCTTCAAAAAGTTTAGTAAAAGATTCCCGATAAAAACATTCGGGAATGACAAATGTAAGGAGTGAATTATGATCATTATTTATTCATGAAAATCAGCGTCCCATCTTTTACCTTACCACTATATTGTAAATTTTATTTTTTATGTATATCTCTTTTACAACGGTTTTCCCATCTGTATGACTTTTTACTTTGTCATCACTCCAAGCAGATTCTTTCACAGCCGCTTCATCACTTTCCGCTGGCATCTCCAATTTTGCTCTAACTTTTCCATTCACTTGAACAATGATTGTAACTGATTCTTGAACCAATGCTCTTTCATCAACTTCAAACCATACTGGATTATCATACAACCCTTTTCCATTTCCAAGTATTGACCAACACTCCTCTCCCATGTGTGGAGCTAAGGATGCAAGCATTGTTACAAATCTTTCTAAAGTATAAAGCTTCATTTCATCTGAACAAGTAGGAAGTTCTTTTAAACCATTATTTAATTCCATTAAGGAAGCAACAGCTGTATTGAAGCGGAAATTCTCAACTTCCACCTCAAACTTTGAAAGTGTTTTATTTACCAATTGATAAATGTTTTTTTCAATCGAAGATAACTCGTTGATTGTAAATTCAGTTGGAGCAGTTGTATTATTATTTAAATCTTTATTGCTTTCAAACAATGAATATGCACGTTGCACAAATCTGTCAACACCAACAATTCCCTTGTCACTCCAATCACCGCCAAGTTCGTATGGACCCATGAACATCATATACATTCTGAAAACATCGGATCCATATTCTTCAATAAAACTACCGGGATTTACAACGTTCCCTTTCGATTTACTCATCTTGGCGCCATTATTTGTAATTGTGCCTTGATGTAACAAACGCGTGAAAGGTTCGTCTGAATTAACCATCCCAATATCACGTAAAAATTTATGAATGAACCTGGCATAAAGCAAATGCATTGTTGCGTGCTCAGCACCACCGACATACATATCAACCGGAGTCCAGTCATCGCCAAGTTTTGAGTCAAACATTCCATCTGAGAAATTTGGATTAAGGTAGCGCAAATAATACCAAGATGAGTCCATGAATGTATCCATTGTATCAACATCACGTTTTGCAGCACCACCACAATTTGGACAGGTAGTATTAACAAAGTCAGAATTGTCCGCTAAGGGAGAAGCCCCATCATGTTTGAAATCGACGTCGTAAGGTAGCTCTAACGGCAGCTGATCTTCTGGAATAGGAACTTCACCGCATGAATCACAATAAACAATAGGAATAGGTGTTCCCCAATATCGTTGACGAGAAATTAACCAATCGCGCAAACGATAATTGATTTTCTTTTGACCATTGTCGTTCTCACTAAGCCAATCGGTGATTGTGGATTTACACTCTACAGAATCCATTCCATCAAACTGTGCCGAATTAATCATTGTGCCTGGATCAGTAAAAGCTTCTGTTAAATCGCTTTCCTCTTCAGTTCCTTTTTCAAGAATCACTTTTCGAATTGGAAGTTTAAACTTTGTTGCAAATTCAAAGTCACGCTCATCGTGTCCTGGCACAGCCATAACAGAACCAGTTCCATAATTTGCAAGTGCGTAATCAGCAATCCATATTGGGATTTTCTCACCATTGACTGGATTGATTGCATAAGCACCAGTTGGCACACCAGTTTTTTCTTTTACGGTTGAAGTTCTTTCAATCTCAGATAGTGATTTAATAGACTCAATATAATTATTAACATCTTCTTTGAATTCATCTGTTGTTAACTCTTGAACTAAATCTAGTTCAGGTGCAAGGACAACATAAGAAACTCCAAATAGTGTATCTGGACGAGTTGTAAAAACACGAATCTCTTTATCGTCATGCCCAACAACGCCAAATTTAACTTCAGTCCCAAAACTTTTGCCTATCCAATGTTCCTGCATCAATTTTGTCTTTGCAGGCCAATTAATAGTTTTTAATCCATCCAAAAGTTCATCGGCATAATTTGTAATTTTGAAAAACCACTGAGTTAAGTTTTTACGTTCAACCATGGTTTCACAACGCTCACATGTTCCATCCGCTTGAACTTGCTCGTTTGCAAGTACAGTTTGACAGGAAGGGCACCAATTAACAGGAGCATTTTTTCTGTACGCTAATCCCTTTTTATATAGCTGAATAAATAGCCATTGATTCCATTTGTAATATTCTGGCACGCAAGTCATAAGCTCCGCATCCCAATCATACATGCAGCCCATGGTTTTTAGCTGCTCACGAATGTCATCAATGTTTTTTAATGTACTGTCTTGTGGGTGAATTCCAGTTTTGATTGCGTAATTTTCTGCTGGAAGTCCGAAAGCATCATAACCCATTGGTTCAAAAACATTGAAGCCACGTAATTTTTTATATCGTGCCCAGCTATCGGTTGGAGCGTAATTGTACCAGTGTCCGATATGGAGTTTTGATCCTGAAGGATAAATAAACATCACTAATGTATAGAGTGCTTTTCCCAAATCGGTTAAATCTGTTTTGTAGGTTTTATTATCCTCCCACGTTTTTTGCCACTTCTTTTCAACCTCTGCAAATGGATATTTCATGCGTGCTAAATCCTTATAACTTAATAAACTAACTTTAATTTTTAATACAATTTACAAAAATAACCAAATGGGAAAGGTTAAGCAAAGCAAATGTTGACAATCTAAAAATGTAACTAAGAAAAACTAATAATGTGTTTATTAATCAGTTGTGAATGAGTCTCTAAAAGTACAATTTTGTAAAACAATTATAAATTTATTTAAACCAATTTGGTTTCACTGTGTCTAACTAATAAAATTACTTCTACTTGCTTTGGAGAATAAAATGAAATTGCGATCTTATAGAAAACCGTTGACAACTATAGCCATTTCGTTTTTAGTAAATATTGTTGTATTCGGTCAAACTATTACATATCCAATTGTTGATACAAATATTCAAGATTATTACAATAATGAAGCAATTATAACAATTCCACAAATTGGCGAAGAATTTTACGGACAAGATGCAAACTACATTGGAAATCAATCCTCCTATATAAATAATGAAGATGGTACAATTACAGACAATATTACCGGGTTAATGTGGGAAAAAGATATGGGAGATAAAATTTCATATGTTGATGCTTTTATAAAAGCAAACAATTCAAATTTGGGAGAATATTCTGATTGGAGAGTACCCACAATTAAAGAATTATATTCTCTAATTCAATTTTCAGGCAGAGTAATGGGAGCAGAGACATTTGAACTTTTTATAGATACAATATACTTTAACCAGCCTATTGGAAATATTGATATTGGTGAGCGTGAAATTGATGCCCAAACATGGTCTAGCACACAATATGTTGGATTAACAATGAATGGTGATACAACGGTATTTGGAATTAATTTTATTGATGGAAGAATAAAGGGTTATCCAAAATATCAACCTCCAACTAGATCTGTACCTATGACAATGTACTTTAGGATGGTACGGGGAAATTCTTTATATGGAATAAACAATTTTATTGACAATGGAGATGGAACCGTAACAGATAATGCTACTGGATTAATGTGGCAACAAGCTGATGATGGGATTCCACACGATTGGGAAAATTCATTATCTTATGCTGAAAATTTATCGCTGGCTGGAAATAGTGATTGGCGATTGCCAAATGCAAAAGAGTTACAAAGTATAGTCGATTATACACGATCACCACAAACATCTGAATCACCCGCAATTAATCCATTGTTTTCAGTAACTAAAATTACTGATCCTGCTGGCAATACAGAACAATATCCATATTTTTGGACAAGCACTTCTCATTTGGATGGGGTAAATCCATATTCTGGTGCCGTATATATAGCTTTTGGCGAAGCACAAGGGGAAATGAATGGAAACTTAATGGATGTGCATGGAGCAGGAGCTCAACGAAGCGATCCCAAAACTGGTTTACAAAACGACTACCCTCAGTTTTTTGGTCCACAGGGTGATGTGCAATATGTTTTCAATTATATAAGATGTGTTAGAGATGTGCCATCATCGACAGACATTAAAGAGAGCAATAATGTTGATTTTCATTTTAATGTATATCCAAATCCAGCACGAAATCGTCTTACAATTTCATCCGATGTAGAAATGAATACTATTAGTATTTATAATGCAATTGGCGAGAGAGTAATAAATGTTAGCCCAAATCAAAAATTATCTCTTATTAATACTTCGAATCTGTCAACAGGAATATATTTTGTAAATATTAAAACGAGTGTGGGAAGAAATACTTTTAAGAAACTAATTGTAGCAAAGTAAAATGTGGCTAAAGCCTAATTTTGAAATTCTGTTTTCCGTCGGTTAAAACCGACGGAAATAAAACTTTCAATTTTAGATTATCCTTTTAACTTAAATAGAATGATTTATCAATTTTGTTGCCAGCTATATTTTTTCATAAATTCATCAATCTCTTCAGAAAATGTTTTTCTTTTATGGTGCTTTTCTTGATTTTTAATATATTTCCGAACACAAGAAACATGGCTTTCACTAACACTCACGGACCAATAATCATCTTGCCATGATAATTTTTTCTCAACACCAACATTTGCATTAAACCAATGCGAACTTTCACCTTTTATTAGTTGAACTGTTTTACTTATTGTTAAATCCTTGGATAACGAAATCAAACAATGAACATGATCATCAGAACCATTAACAACATCTAAAAATATTCCTTTTTTTTTGGCGTTCTCTTTTATGTGTTCAAACAGTTTATCCCTAGTTTTCTTAGCTGTAAGTATTTTGCTTCGGTTTTTTGTAGTAAAAACCAAATGTATCCACATCCTTACCCAACTCATAATTTGCCTCGTTTTTTAATTGATTGTTAAGAATAAGAATTAAACATTTAAATTTCAAAAAAAATAAATTTGTGAATCTTTTGAAAAAAACTTGCTTGTAATTTCCGTTCGTTTTAACGAACGGTAAAATTATAAATAACATCCATGGCTTTAGCCGCATTTTTCTTTGTCAATTTGGAAAGAATAAAATACTTACCCTGTACTTTGCGGATCCATATCAATTATTGGTTTGATGTCGCTGAATTTTGAGCGTTGATTATATTCAATGAAAGATTCGAGAACTGCATCGCGTAAAAGTTCTCAAAACAAAATGTGGCTAAAGCCTAATTTATAAATTTTTGTTTTCCGTCGGTTAAAACCGACGGAAATATTTATTAAACTTTAGATTGTTGTTATAGTAATAAATATTTAAAGATTTATTTATTCAGTTGCCAACTATATTTTTTCATAAACCCTTCAACCTCTTCAGAAAACGAATTCCTTTTATGATGTTCCTCTTGGTTTTTAATATACTCTCGGACTTGGCCAATATGACTTTCGCTTACACCGACTGCCCAATAATCATCTTGCCAAGATAACTTCTCTGTTGCATTAGTATTAGCATTAAACCAATGGGAACTTTCCCCTTTTATTAATTGAACCGTTTTACTTATTGTTAAATCCTTGGATAACGAAATCAAACAATGAACATGATCATCAGAACCATTAACAACATCTAAAAATATTCCTTTTTTTTGGCGTTCTCTTTTATGTGTTCAAACAGTTTATCCCTAGTTTCCTTGGCTGTAAGTATTCTGCTTCGGTTTTTTGTAGTAAAAACTAAATGTATCCATACCCTTACCCAACTCATAAATTCCCTCGTTTTATAAAGAAGATTGTAAATAATAATCAATAATTAATAAACTTTCAAGCAAGAGGAATTAATAGATTTTCAAAATGGGGTTATTGTAAATTTCCGTTTGTTTTAACGAACGGAAAAACTGGAAATAATATCTGTTGGCTTTAGCCGCATTTTATATTTAGAATTAATCAAGTCGTTTAACTAGTACTTTGTGGGTCCATATCAATTATTGGTTTGATGTCGCTAAATTTTGAGAGTTTGTTATATTCAATGAATGATTCTAGTACAGCTTCACGCAAATATTTTCCGCTTGGGTCAATAGATTTTTGACTTTTGATTAAAATCTTAAATCGGTATTTCCCCTTTATCCGCGCAATCATTGCTGGTTGTGGAACTGAGATTGAAAGGGACGCTTCTTTTTTAATTAAGAAATTATAGAAATCATTTAAGGCTCCTCGTGCCTTACGCTCGCTATCGTCTTTCGTTTCTACTGTGCAAATTCTTGTAAAGGGTGGATACTCACTCTCTTTGCGAAGTTTAATTTCGTTTTCATAAAATCCATGGTAATCGTTTGCAACAACTTTTTGAAGTACAAAGTGAGTTGGGTTTTGAGTTTGAATAAGCACTTCCCCTTCAATTGAGCTTCGTCCAGCTCTTCCAGAAACTTGAGTAAGCAATTGAAATGTTCGTTCATCTGCCCTAAAATCTGGAATCCACAAAGTTGTTTCAGCCGATATCACTCCCACAAGAGTTACATTTGAAAAGTCCAATCCCTTGGCAACTATCTGGGTTCCAACAAGAATTTGTGTTTCGCCACTTTTAAAACGATTAAGAATTTCGCCCAATTTCCCCTTCCTGTTAAGGGTATCAGAATCAATTCTTTCAATTTTAACATCTGGAAAATTATAAAGAAGTTCATCTTCAACACGCTGCGTACCAGTTCCAAAAAATTTAAGAGACAAGGATCCACATTTTACACATGCTTCAGGAACTGTTTTCTTGTTTCCGCAATAGTGGCATTGTAGGATGTTTTTATTAATGTGATGCACCATTGAAACCGAACAGTTTTCACACATCTCTATTTCACCACAATCTTCGCAGTAAATTTGTGTTGCAAATCCACGTCTGTTTTGAAGAATAATTACAGACTCTTTTTTTTGTAAGCGATCGTTAATTTTGTCGATTAAGGCTTGTGAGAAAGCCCCATCCATCTTTTTAAGCTTTTGTTCAGATGAAACATTAATAAGACTTACTTTTGGAAGCTTTGCATCATCAATTCTGTTTTTCAATTCGAGCAATTGATATTTATTATTTATTGCATTATACATGCTTTCAATAGAAGGTGTCGCAGAACCAAGTAGTATTGGAGCATTATTCATATGAGCTTTAACTACAGCAGCATCGCGGGCATTATATTTTGGCACCATGTCGTATTGTTTATAACTTCCATCGTGTTCTTCATCAACAATTATAACTCCAATATTTTTTAAGGGAGCAAAGAGTGCCGAGCGAGGACCAATAACCACACGGTATTTCCCGTTTATAATTCCACGCCATGCATCGTAACGCTCACCAAGCGACATTCGGCTATGCATCACAGTAATGGATTCGCCAAGTTCATTATAAAACCGAGTTGTAATTTGTGGAGTCAGTGATATTTCCGGAACAAGGACAATAGCATTTCGACCACAATCCAATGCTTTTCTAACAATGTCAATATAGACTTGTGTTTTCCCACTACCAGTAACGCCATGCAGCAAGTATGGTCTAAATATTTTTGACTCAATATTTTTTGAGACTTTTTCTACAACGGCTTTTTGATCAGAAGTTAGTTTTATGTTCTTCTTCTCTTCGTTATAAGTCTCAATAAATTTTCGCTCAACTTCTTTATAAAATACATCAATCAAATCTTTTTTAAATAATGAGTTTACTGAAGATTGATTTGCATTAGTTTTTTTTAATAATTGTGCTAATGGAAACTCGTCTTCTGGTGCAGAGAGTAATTCCATTAAAATGATTACTTGCTTTGTGGATCGTTTTTCAATATCTGGAAGAACTGCGTAGATGTCATCAATGCTTTTGTTCAACTTGATATGCTTGATTTTTTTTATTTTAACTTTTGCATCTTCAATTTCATTTATAAGTGATACAGCACCTTTGCGTTCAAGTGTATTGAGAATTGAGTAAATAGATTTTTTCTTCGCAAGTTTTTGCAGAAGCGAAATTGTATATGTCTCTTTCTGACTTAATAAATCCAATACTTTCCCCCGGGTGGAATTTTTATTCTTCTCTTCTTTATAAAGAGAGAAGCAGAAATCCATATCAGCCACAACTTTTTTCTTCGACTCTACATCCAGTCCATAGGGGACTGAGTTTCTCAATGCCTCTCCAAGTGAACTTATATAATATTCGCTAACCCACTCATAAAATTTCAATTCATCTTTTCCAAATATCGGAGTGGTGTCAAGTACATCCCTAACAGGTTTAATTTTATGTGTTGTCTCAGCCTCTTCAATTACATCAACCACAAATCCAGTAAGTGTTCTCTTTCCAAATGGAACCACAACTCGAACTCCAACAAGAACAAACTCTTCAAATTCTTTAGGAATTGAATAAGTAAAGGCGTTCCTAAACGGAAGTGGAAAGACTATCTTAGCAAACATGGCAGGACGTGAAAGGTGAGAGGTGAAAGGTGAGACGTGAGAAGAAAGACACAAGATTTGAGACTAGAAAATTATCGTGAATCGTGAATCGCAAGTCGTAAGATATCAATTGTGGAATGCGGGTTGCTGATTGTGAGTCGTCTGGTAAATAGGTAGCATCTAGCATCAAGAATACTGCATCTTTAAAAACATCATTCAATATGTTAATTGAAGCACTCACAAAACTGCCGGTTCTGTAAGTGTCAATGTTTTAGTGAGAACATCGAGTTCTGCTTCTATTCCAAATGGAATAGTATATTTGTTTTCAACGTGCCCGAAGGAGAGACCATAAATTACTGGAACTCCAAGATCGTAAAGTTTATTATAAAGCACCTCCTTCAACGAAAGTGAGTGTTCTCCTTTTGCAGAGCCCACTTTAGAATCACACTTCCTAAAAATTCCAAGTGCAACTCCAGCAACTTCTTCCAGCTTGCCAGATTGATAAAGGTGTGTTAACATTCTATCAACTCTGTAGGGCTTTTCGTCGATCTCTTCGAGATAAAGGATTTTGTTTTTATAATCAACATCGTATGGAGTTCCAAGAAAAGTAACAGCAATACTCAGATTTCCACCAATAAGCTCACCTTTAGCTTTTCCTTCCCGAATTGTATAGATGTCATAATCACTTCCACTATCATCTGCGGGAGTAAAAACCGTTTTCTCCTCTGGGGTCATAATAGTCTTCACAAGATTATCTACAGAAAATTCATTAAATGTTGAAGTTGCAACGGGTCCATGAAATGTAACCAATCCGGTCTGCGAATAAATTGCATAGTGAAGCGCAGTGATATCACTATATCCAACAAGCACTTTTGGATTTGCTTTAATTGCATCGTAGTTTATTTGGCGAAGCATTCTCGCAACGCCATATCCACCGCGCACGCAAAAGATTCCATCAACATTATCGTTTTCGAACATATGGTTTAGATCATTTGCTCGCACATTATCTTTGCCAGCAAGATATCCGTATTTATCGTGGATGTTTTTAGTAAAGTATGGTTTGAATCCAAGCGCTTCAATATTTTCAATTGCTTCTTCTAATTGTTCGTCAGAAATATATCCTGCTGGAGTAATGAGTCCAACCGTATCTCCTTTTCGTAATCGTGACGGTTTAATCTTAGTAGGTTGACTGGCTTTGTTTTCTGGATTTCCATGAACAGTGTTTATTCCAGAAATAGTTGCAACACCAGTTAATAAAGTGCTATTTCTAATAAATTCACGTCTCTTCATATTCCTATTCTTTGATATTTGCAAAGCATTGTAAATGCTCTTATTTTAGGAAACTTATAATTAAAAAATAAAAATACTAAGGAGAGAATTGGAATGCAGAAATATATTTTATTATTTGTCTTTGTAATTTTAATCAATGCAAACCTATTTGCTGAAGATGTAAAAAAATATGGAAAAGAGATTACATCAACTGAGAAAGTAAAAGTCTCTGAAATTTTAGAAAACCCTAAAAATTATGAGGGAAAGAAAGTTCTAGTTGAAGGGACTATCTTAAATGTTTGTGCAAAGAGAGGCTGTTGGATTGAATTAGCAAGTGATAAAGAATTTGAATCAATTCGTATAAAAGTAAAAGATGGTGTGATAGTATTTCCGATGGAAGCAAAAGGTAAAACTGCTTTGGTAGAGGGAGAGTTCTACTCATTTAATATTGAAACTGACGCCGAATGTTCTGGAAAAGATTGTGGTGATCACAAAAAGGAAGATTCAGAAGCTGGTTGTGAACATAGTGAAAAACAAGTTAAAACAATATATCAGATCAAAGGGCTTGGAGCTGAGATTTAGAAGTTTCCCCTTTTGAATTTTAATAACCCAATTCAAACTTTTGGATTGGGTTTTTTATTGTCGAAATATTGTAATTTGCCAATAAATTAAACATCAATAAAAACAGATGGTGAAACATTAAATTTTTCACTGAGTATAGTGATTTGTCGTAAGTTTAATTTTCTTTTTCCATTTAATATCTCAGATATTACGCCTTGGCTTCCGATCTCATTTAAGTCGCTTTGTTTTAAATCATGTTCGCTCATCAAATATTTAAGACTGCCAATCGCATCTCCGACAGGCTCATAAAGAGTTCTATCTTCATAATCTTTAATTAGTGTTCCCAATGTGTCTATAAGCGATTCCTTTACTTTGTCTTGTTTATGACTTACCTCGTCAATCAAGCTATCTAAAAACTTTACCATTTTGTTATATTGTGATTTTGAATGAATTGTTGAAATAACTTTTGAAACTGTTGGCCAAACTTTTACGGCATGCTTAATATCTCTTTTTATCGCTATCATTTTTCTACCTTCCAATTACCTTTGTCATACTCTGGATGTGTTAAAATATGTCTTATATAAATTCGTTTTGTTGCATAAACAATAAACGCAATAAGCCTAAATTTATTTCCAGAAATATTAAAAACAGTTAATCGTCCAACTTGATCGGCTTGAGGAAATGATTTTCTCAAATCAGGAAATGAATTAAATGAACTTCTCTTTACAATCCGATACCACCTATCTAACGACTCAGATGAACCAGAATGGTTTTTGCCAAATTCAAGAATTCGTTTTCTTGTAATTATATGCATAGTTAAATATATCTCATATTGAGATAATAATCAAATAATTTTTTAGTTAAAAATCTTTAGCACAACCCCCTCACTCTCATTGTGCAATCTATCAACCGATGTAATCACATAGATTCCATTTTGATTAGATTCATCTAAATTAAAATATCTTGTCTTTTTGTTCAACACTTTTGTAATAATGTTTTCTGGTTTATTCAAGTCAATTTTATTTTTTGAGTTGAACTTATATACTAGATAATAGTTTGGGAACTCACCATCTGCAGCGGGATTTGGCAGATTCCAATAAATAAGTAAACCAGATTTTGTCTCAACCAAATGTACGTTTTCTGGTTTTACAGGAGGAATTGAATCTATCCACTCCATAGTTGGAGGGAGAGCAATGTTTTTGTACCAATCATTTTTCATTGAATCTGCAAGCCCACTCCAATTTCGAGTAATTGATTTTGCAGAAAAATAAACTGAACCAAGTACATTAGGAGTGCTTCTGTTTAAGCGAATTTGATCTCCAATTTCACTCTTTTTCTTTTCATAATTTGGTGCTGACATTTTGCTGGAGTATTGTCCAATATATAAATGTCGTTCAGTTGTAACAGTTGACCACCATGGGACTATTTTGGAGTAATCCGCTTTCGCGTGACCGATTTCCCAATAGACCTGAGGAGTTATATAATCAACGATATTATTTTCGAGCCAGTTCAAAGGATCGCAATAAATTACACCGTATGAATTAAATCCATTAGTTCCGGTATATTCATTGCGCACAATACCGAAGGGGGAAATTCCAAATTTTACATATGGCTTTTCTGCTTTTACAATTTCGTAAATTTGTTTCATTAGAAGATTAATATTATCTCTTCTCCAATCATCAATATTTGTAATGCCACGGCTATGATTGAGATAAGTAAGTGAATCCTCGTTTGAAATTTTTGGTCCGTATGGATAAAAATAATCGTCAAAGTGAATTCCATCGATATCATAATTTACTAATACATCCTTCATCACATTCAAAATATGCTTTCTAACTTCTGGCAAACCTGGGTCAAGCATTTTAAGTTTCTCCGATGAAATTATCCATTCTGGATGCTGCACAGCAACATGACTTTCATCCAATGAATAGAAACTGGTGTCACGCACAGCACGATATGGATTAAACCACGCATGAAGCTCCACTCCACGCTTATGTGATTCTTCTATTGCAAATTGAAGTGGATCATAATATGGCTCTGGAGCCTTGCCCTGTTCGCCAGTTAACCAATATGACCAAGGCTCAAAATTAGAATTATATAGCGCATCGCATTCAGTTCGTATTTGAAAAAAAAATGCGTTCATTCCAGCATCTGCGAGGGAATCGATCTGATTGATCAAATTCTGTTTTTGAACTGAAACCAGTGTGTCCTTATTCAATGGCCAATCAATATTTACAACAGTTGCAATCCATGCTCCTCTAAATTCTCTTTTAGGATTTTGGTTTTGTGAAAATGTAGTTCCAACTAAGATAGTTAATAAAAGCAAAATTGTTTTGTTCATCTGCATAAAAAGTTCTTTACCTACTCGCGCCATAATTGTATTTCCATAACATGATTTTTAATGTATGAAAAATAAGAATTATCTTTTAATAAAGTTATTATTTTAAATCTAATAACCATGCTTTTCTGAATCATTCTTGATCTATTCCCATCTAATGAATAAAGATAAATATTATATTTATAAATAGATTTAAGAGGAAAATAAAATGGCTATCGATTTAAATAAATTTACAGTAAAAGGGCAAGAAGCAATTCAAAGTTCAATTGAGATTGCGCAAAACTACAACAATCAGATTGTTGATCCCGAACATATTCTCGCAGCACTTTTGCAGGATAATGATAGTGTTGCTGTTGCAATAATTCAAAAGATTGCATCCAATGTCGATTCACTCAAAATTAAAGCTGGTGAAACACTTGAGCGAAAACCAAAAATAACTGGAGCTGGAATTGGGAATCAACAAATGTCCCAAGCAACAGCACAGCTTTTAGATGATTCCGCAAAAGAAGCAGGAACTCTTACCGATGAATATATTTCAACTGAGCATATTTTAATTGCTCTGGCTGAAGGAAATAATGAAGTTGGGAGTTTGCTCAATAAAAATGGAATTTCGAAAAAAGTAATTCTCAAAGCATTGAAAGATATTCGCGGAAACCAACGAGTAACCTCACAAAATCCAGAGGAGACATATCAATCGTTAAAAAAATATGGACGAGATTTAAACGAGCTTGTGAAATTGGGGAAGCTTGATCCGGTTATTGGGCGTGATGATGAAATACGCCGCGTGCTTCAAGTCCTTTCACGACGTACTAAAAACAATCCAATTTTAATTGGTGAGCCTGGCGTTGGTAAAACCGCAATTGCGGAGGGATTAGCACATAGAATTATTTCAGGAGATATTCCAGATAATTTGAGAGATAAGAAAATAATTTCTCTTGATTTAGGAGCATTGGTTGCCGGCGCACAATTCCGTGGACAGTTTGAAGAGCGATTAAAGGCAGTTATTAAAGAAGTGCAGAATTCTGATGGAGAAATAATTTTATTTATTGATGAAATTCACCAGCTTGTTGGAGCAGGTAAAACAGATGGAGCAATGGATGCCGCGAATATTCTTAAGCCTGCATTGGCGAGGGGAGAACTACATGCAGTTGGTGCAACAACATTAAATGAATATAAAAAACATATCGAAAAAGATGGGGCACTAGAAAGAAGATTTCAACCAATTATAATTTCTGAACCAAGTGAAGAGGATGCAATTTCAATCCTTCGTGGATTGAGTGAGCGATACGAAGTTCATCACGGTGTTAGAATTACAGATGCTGCACTCGTTGCAGCAGTTCAGCTTTCCAATAGATATATCACCGATAGATTTCTTCCAGACAAAGCAATTGATTTGATTGATGAATCTGCATCCAAATTAAGAATTGAAATTAACTCAATGCCGGAAGAACTTGACCAACTCGAGAGAAAAATCCAACAATTAGAGATTGAACGTGAGGCACTAAAACGGGAAAAAGATGATGCCTCAAAAAATAGAATTAATGAGATTGAACTTGAATTTGCTGAGTTGGATGAAAAACGAAACGTATTGAAAAGTCATTGGCTGCTAGAGCGTGGAAAGATTCAAAAAATTAGAAAACTTAAAAGTGAAATTGAAGAGACAAAAGTTCTTGCAGATAAATTTGAACGAGAAGGGGACCTTGGGAAAGTAGCAGAAATTCGCTACGGTACAATTGTTGAGTTAGAAGGTGCCCTCAGAAAAGAGAGTGCAAGTTTAATAGAGATTCAAAAAGATAAAAAACTACTTAAAG
>Ga0164315_10001835_pt1 | contig 16108 bp, 17 predicted proteins | sample GuaBasSedimGuay6_FD_113737 | JGI IMG/M metagenome (GOLD analysis project Ga0164315, IMG submission 113737) | Subseafloor sediment microbial communities from Guaymas Basin, Gulf of California, Mexico - Guay6, Core 4569-2, 0-3 cm | ecosystem: Environmental > Aquatic > Marine > Hydrothermal vents...
CGATGTTGATTTCAATGTGAAACTCCAGGGTAATGACATACGTCAACTGCTTCCGGATACAGGCTCCTTCAAACCGGATCAGGCGGAATACAAACTGGAGGCCATCGGGGAAAAACGGGGCAAACTGTTTTCCCTGGAGCGTTTTAAAGCCGATATCGGTAATCTGCAAATTACTACCGTTGGTGAGATCGACGAAGACCAGGGGGGTGAAAAAATTGATATCTCCTTCAGTGTTGAATCCGGGAATATTTCCAAACTGGGGAAAATAAATAATAAATCCCTGCCTGCCCTGGCACTGGATGTAAAGGCGGATTTCACCGGTAATGCTTGGGGATTTGTTTTACAGAACATTGATGCCTCGCTGGGAGAAAGCCGTCTGGAGGGCTTGTTGGATGTATCACTAAAGGGGTCAAAACCAGACATCACGCTGACCGCAAAGTCGAGCTTCATTGACCTTCGACCCTTTGTCGATCCCATCGATTCGAAAGATCCTGACACTGCTGATGAGGACGTTGATTCTGCAAAGCGGGAGCGTTTGATTCCCGCAACACCGCTACCACTTGATGCTTTGGCTGCAGCTGATGTTTTGCTCAGGCTGGATATTGCCGAGGTGAAATACTGGAAAGACAGTGTTAGAAACCTTGTTCTTGAATCCGAGATCAAGGCAGGCCACCTCAATGTACCGGAATTTTCGTTTAAAGCAGCTAATGGCACACTCAAAACTTCCTTTTCTATTCAGCCAACGGGCGCTGGCCAGGCCGATGTGAAAATCGGTCTGGGCGCCGAGAAACTGGTACTCAATATAAGTGGTCAACCAAAAGAAACCCTCCATCTTGTGCCCTCTTTTAACCTGGATTTCAAGATCACAGGAAAGGGTAGCAATCTGCAGGAAGTGGCAGGCTCAACCAACGGGTCATTATATTTGGAAAGCAGTGGTGGAACCCTGGCAGGTGTCAACCTGAGCATACTGGACACATTTATCCTGGATGAGATATTCAGCCTGATCATGCCAAAGTCTTCCCAAAATGACGACCTGACACTCAAATGTGCAGCCGCCATATTGAACATCAAAGACGGGATCATCAAGACCAATCCTGCGCTGGCTTTTACAACTGATCAAATCGCCATTGTCACCAAGGGTTCACTGGATTTGAAGACGGAAAAGATGCATTTCAATTTCAACGCCACCCCCACAAATGCACTGAAAATCAGTGCCGGTGAACTTTTCAACCCCTACATCCTGGTGGGCGGCACACTGAGCAAGCCGGCGGTAGGAATAGACCCTGGAAAAGCCATACTTCACGGTGGCGCAGCAATAGGTACAGCTGGTGTATCAATACTGGCCAAGGGTTTGCTTGACCGGGTCGGCAATGCGATGCCTTTGTGTGAAGAAATGCAAAAAACGGTGAGACAGGGAACAGCACAGACCGAAAATAATAAGTCAAAACCTGCCAAACGCTGAAAGGCGAGCGCATAACTGACCAATAATTGGGGTCAGAGTAAAAACTATTTTTGTTGCCGATTAAACAGACGCTTTTGGGGTCCGCGTTTCATACCTATTACTCTCACAGCTTCCTGAATAGTCGTTTCCAACTCACACCTGGGCGATTTTAACACTACTTGCGCCTCTGCCAGGGCCGCCCCTGTGAACCCGAAAAATCTGATTCCTCACACGACGGACTGTGTATTCCGATGTTTTCAGGCCTTCTTTGCTGCCTGAAGATTCCACAACCACCATCTTCAATGGATTTGATCCCACGATCACATGGTCAACGATAGCTATGTGATCCATCTTTCCACCCTGCCAGATCAAAACGTCCAAATCCCTGATTTCACTCTCAGCAGAACGTAGCACTCCCCGTTCATAGGAACTTATCAGCCTGGATTCCGACACCCGTCCGATGTGTTTGAAATAGCTATTAACGAAGCCACTACAGTCCAGCCCAAGTTTTGCGATTCTATCGCAATAGTGCTGCAGATTGCCGGGTGTGCTGCGTCCGTACCTCAAGGCATGCATCAAGGTCACCCGGTATTCGTGGGGATCGCCCTTACCATAAAAACAATGTGCAATTTGAGCTCTGTGTTCCCGCCTGACGAAAATCAAGCCCAGGCCATTTGCGTTTCTGAGTTCATGGCGAACAGCCGAATTCAGTACCGATTTCTCACTCATGTTGCCCCTGCGGTCGTCTATCCCATTGTTATTGTAGATATGAACATCAACCGTCACGCTGCTCGCCATGTCAGTTTGTGGATGGAAATAATCAACGCGTATATTATGAAATAGGTCTGCGTACTCAACGGGTGATAGAACTTGTGCCGGTTGGGCGGTAGGAACAGGAGCCTGTAGAGCCAAAGCCCGCGCCGATCCCAGGTGGGAACCCGTATTGCCCACTCCTAGCGGACCGCGATTGGTTTCAGGCTCATGAGAAAGGTAATCCGCCGGATACAAAAACCGGTCGAAATTGTCGGACATTGGCGATGAGAAAAAACCATCCATCCCAATTGGACCCCGATGTGAGAAAATGGCCAAGGAAACCTCCTTAAAGCAAAGTTGTTAGCTATAGTATAGGCGGAGTCAGCTGAAATTGAACTTGCAGGAACATTCCTGTCCGCCTGTTGAGGTTGAATTACAGGAGACGTCTATATTATGTACTTGACTCTGGCAATAAGGTCCAACGTTTTGCCCTGATCGGGCATGCTTAATAATCTAGATGGTCTTTAATCGCCTTTACCAGAGTTGCGCATTCTGACCACCTCAGGGTGGCCCCCGGTGTTGCGAGCATGTCTTTTGACTTGACCAGGGCCCTCGACACGTCGTAAATCGCGGCTGCGTCAGCATTAGTGGGAAACGCTGGTCTTTGCAACTCAGGCAAATCCATATTGAGTGAAAGCCAGAAAATCGTATCTGCCACAAAGGCGATTGCTTCATCCTTTAGCCTGTCAATATTCCAGCGGAGAATATTCTTTAGTACATGCACGGACTCGTGGAAAATATCGCCATGATCGCCAAGGGTTCACTGGATTTGAAAACGGAAAAGATGCATTTCAATTTCAGCGCCACCCCCACAAATGCACTGAAAATCAGTGCCGGCGAACTATTCAACCCCTACATCCTGGTCGGTGGCACACTGAGCAAGCCGGCGGTAGGAATAGACCCCGGAAAAGCGATACTTCACGGTGGTGCAGCAATAGGTACAGCTGGTATATCAATACTGGCCAAGGGTCTGCTTGACCGGGTCGGTAATGCGATGCCCCTGTGTGAAGAAATGCAGGCAACAGTGAGACAGGGTGAAACACAGAGCAGTAAAAAAAAGACCAAGTCTGGTAAACGCTGAAAATTAAGCGTTAGCGCATACGGGTCTTGAGTTTCGCCAAGTGATTAAAGTTCTCACACGCTTTTGACTAGAATGTTTTCAGTACTGCCAAAATTGCTGCCGTTTGAAGTGATTTCAGCAGCAATCCCAATACCCATTTGACAAAATAATAGGTGACATTAATAGCGCCGGACACGACTCTTCCAAGGAAGCCAAGCATAGACCCGAGTACACCCTTTATGTCTTCACCAATTTTGATGGACACATGAGCACCCGTCGTTAATAGCCAGGCCAGACGATCCAGCACGGTAACTGCACCGGTAAAGGTTGTGCCCACCGCCATTCCGGCAAGTTTCGTTATGATTCTTGACAAGGCCTGTTTAATTCGTAACAAATCACCCGCAGACCCGGGGACACCATCGGCATATTTTAACCACAGGCTGGAACGTTGCTGCATATCCAATGCCTGGGATTGATTCCGTAAACCCTGCCAGTCACTTTCCTTCACTGAGGCTATGTAATTTTCCATCTTATGTGAGTAAGGATTGATAAGCAGACCTGACCGCTTTAGCTGAATACCAGTCAAACTCTCTGGTACATGGGCAAATGGAAAAATAGGGATCATGCTAATAGGGTCAGATAGATGATAAGCCCGGTAAATATTTTCAGCACTCACCTCCCGGGTCAACGTACTGGCAAAACCATGCCCACCCACCCGTGGGCAGCCAAATGTATACAGTTTTGCCGCAAAACCATTTTCTCTGGCCACCGCCGCGGTCAGAGTCGCCAAAGCACCACCCAGGCTGTGGCCAACACAATGAATCAAGTTGATACCCGAAGCACGACAGCTGATAAGGAAACTATTGATGTCACCGGAAAATGAACCAAAGGTATCATTGAACCCGGCGTGCACAAGCGTTCCCTTGTATGGCCCTGATTGTAGACCGATATTGCCATCGGTCAGGGCGTCGGCAAAAGTAGCCGTGCCACGCAGTGCAATCACTGCCTCGCTTTGTCGCCCTTTTTTTCTGGTACCTTTTGCGCAATAACCGAAACCGGTTGTGGCTTTTAAGAATAACGGACCACTTGTTCCATGTAGCTTGTTTTGATTCTCCACTTCGAACTCGTTTTCCAAACCGAAGCCGCCTGAAAACTCATAGGCATCCTGCATTGAGAGATTAGCGGGCAAAACCGTATAAACCTGGTTTGCGATATTTGCAGCCATGATGGGCGGAAGGGTTTGTGTATCAGTGGCCGGCATGTAGTCTCCGTCTATTAGTCTGCTGAAAACTTATTAACTGTCAAAAGTGCAAATTCCGAATACCATATCTCTGAATTCCGGTTCGGTTTCAAGCCGGCAAGTCATGTTAATTCCTCGATCTTTAAACTCTCCATTAAGATCATAATTGTGCTTAACAAATCGCCAGGCCTTATATTTTTCACCTTCGTGAAATATTAGAATTTCCTGATGGATGACGGGTTCGTGGGGCATTATTGAACCAGACATGGAAGATCCTGTGACCTCGTCGAAATGAAACTCGCCACGCTCATTGGTGTGCGTTCGGACCGTCTTTTCTACCTTGCCCCAGGCCCAGTTGTAATTCTGCACAACCTCAGCATTCACAACCGGTTCACCACCCTGCAAAACTACGCCATCAACCGGGGAAAACAAAATTTTCTTTGAGAACATGCCCATTGTGAATCCTTGTTGTGAAACACCGACCACACCTGATGTGATCAATAATAAAATAATTACCACGCGATTATTTAGCTTCATTGTTACAAATAGTCCATAACAGCCTTGATGTCGATGATACACAATATTCCGGTCATGACTTCAGGTTTATCGAAAAACAGAAAACGCAGGCGGAAACGTGTGGGTATCCTGACTATTTCTTGACTATTGCTGAAGTTTTAGCTCCTACACAAGCCAACCCAGATAATCCATCCTGTCCAGGATACCCTGGGGTATACCGGGTATAGAGCCCACGTTGTTAAACACCATCGCATTCGGCTTGGGGGGTGGCCCGCCCCTGGCGCGGGCTCGCTGACCTGGTGCCGGTGGAGGTGGCCTTTGAGGTGGTCCTCCCTGTGCTCTTTGTCGGTATTGTTGAACCTTTCGTTGCAGATAGGCCTTTAGTTCGCTCGAACCTTTGGCAATACCCGCTGCCAATGCCGGCGCACAGGGCAGATAGAGATCTTTGACTTCCCCGGGCTTAACTTGCCAAAGGACTTTCCCATGGGGTGCATCGACAGGAAGGGTCATGTATTGAGCACCCTTTCCAAATGCATCAAATTCCAGGGTCTCACCAACAGATTGGGCGCACGCTTTGGCGAATGTATTTTGTTCCTGGGCGTCAATGAGGGTCTTGAGCTCATCGTATCGGCCATGATTCACGAGGTTAGACTTTTTCGTGTTCGGGTCAAAAGTGTCCAGACCAATCACTCTCGAACCCTGATCGACGAACATTACATTTCCGTAGTTGATCCAACGACCGGTACCAATATCGAATCGATCGTTGTTGCCATTGAAAATGTCTACTGCCAGGACCTTTCCGAGTGATGGCCACAAAGTCTCATCGGTAAATTTGACAATTTGCTCCCTCACTTTTCCGGGGATCGGTGTTGTAAAACCTCTGACCTTTTTGGTGAAATCGGCATCGGTAAGCCCGTCCACCACGGGCATTTTCACCCAAGTGTAATTCTGCGCGCCGGCTGCGCTCACATTGAGGTACTGTTTTGGTGGAGGTGTTGGCGCTATACCTGATCCAGGTATAGGCGGTAACGGCTTGAACTTTGGTCTGGCCGCATAGAGAAAAGCGTTGACCTCCGCCTGGTCCATTATCTTAGTGTTCACTTGGCTGTCGTTTACATTCTTCATTAGTTTACTGCCCCATTTGATCGAGGTGGCAGTATCCTGATCGGTTCGGTCGTGACCAGTTGAGCCCTTCGCTTCTCCCTTCACCACAACCTTCATGCCACGGACTGTCAAGAAGTAAACAGGGTGGTCGGCAAGACCCTTGTCAACGGTAAAACTTCCTGGCGCGATTGTGGGTACGGTATTGGTCATTTAGATCTCCGAGGTTGGTTTCAAACGAGTGCCCGTTTATTCTAAGAAAACTGAACACGTTCGTAGACAGCAGCTTCGTGACTGCTTTCATGAAAGTGCTGGGAAGTAAATCTCTTGGCAATCTCTATTAGAATATATAGCACAAAAAGCAAGAAAATGCCGCGAATTGATTCTTATTCGTATTCTAAAGAATTAATGGGGCCAGAGTAAAAACTATTTTTGTTGCCGATTAAACAGACGCTTTGGGGTCCGCGTTTCATGTATTTTTACGGTTGGCTTGTTAACTTTCCACCTCATACCTGAGCGATTTTGACGCTACTTGTACCTCTGCCTGGGCCATCGCGGTGACGCCAAAATAAAACACCCACGCCGTCCGGTGTGAGTGTTCATAGTTTGTCGCTGGGTTGAGGTGGCTACTCGGAGGACTCTTCCTCGTCAGACTTCTTCTCTTCAGCCTTGGTGTCTGTCGTAGCAACCGTTGCAGCGGCAGGAGCAGCTTTTGCCTTGCTCTCCATCTCCTCCTCAACAAGCTCAATAAGAACCTGTGGAGCGCTATAGCCCAAGCGTGGCTTGGCCAAATGCAGAACACGGGAGTAGCCACCTGGCCTATCTTTGTAGCGAGGGCCGATCTCTGAGAACAGGCTGTCGACGACATGCTCGTCGTGGAGCAGTGAGATGGCACGACGCCGAGCGTGCAGGCTGCCGTCCTTGGCGAGTGTAATCAGCTTTTCAGCAAAGGGGCGCGCTTCCTTGGCATTAGCCGGTGTGGTGATCACACGGCCATGCACAAAAAGACTGGTCACCAGATTTCGTAACATCGCCTTGTAGTGGGACGAGGCCCTATTTAACTTACGACCGCGTTTCTTATACCTCATCGTTCTTCTCTCCAATCAAAAAAAGGTCACCCAGTCAATCTCGCAACAAGGCCGTAAAATATATACCCTACAAACTTTACCTGATTGTCAATCAGATAGCTCAATTGCAAATATGGTGCTTATAATACTGGATATTTTCAATGCCAATCAGAAGCAAGGAAAACATGGAAGAAGTACTTAAAAATCAGCTCGCTTCACTGCACAGTGCTGAACTCTGTTGCCATGAAGGTGAGAAACTGCTCAATGGTGACAAACCGGCTGATGCCATCTGTTTTTTTCAAAAAGCCGTGCAACTGGATTCAAAATCCCAACATGGTTGGTTCGGTCAAGGTATGGCGCTGACCCATATGGAAGAGTATGCAGCGTCATTGGGTTATTTCCGTAAGGTAATCAAACTGAATGCAAAGTTGGCGATCGCGCATCACAACCTCGGCCGGTCACTGCACGAGATCGGGCAATCAGATATGGCTTATCAGAGTTTCAGAAGGGCCACATATTTAGGTTTCACACCCACGCAGCAAGCCGTTGCTGTCGCCGTTCCAGGTTTTCCCTCTGCTTCCAATCAAACCGTCTTGCGGGAACGCAGGCTATGGGCACACGAATTGTTGAAGTCTGAGGAAATCAATCCTGATGGGGCAGAAATAGTAAGAGACAAAGAACAAAAGCATTTAAAGCTCGGTTATGTTTCCGCGTTTTTTCACAAAGAGAACTGGATGAAACCCGTGTGGGGTTTGTTTGAGCAGCATGACCGTGAAAAGTTCCAGATACATCTGTTTTCCGACCGCACGAAATTAACCCCTGCTATCAATAAATTCCTCAAGCCGGGCGACCAGTTTCACGATATAAGCGCTCTTTCGAATGCAGAGTCGGCCAATTTAATCAATACCCTGGACATTGATATTCTTATAGATTTAAACGGCTACAGTTACCCACCGAGATTCCCCATGTTCCTGAGGAAACCGGCACCCTTGATAGTTGGCTGGTTCAATATGTACGCAACGACAGGATTTGACTGTTTTGACTACCTGATAGGTGACGATTGTGTCATCCCGGTGGAGGAAGAGCACTACTACAGCGAAGAAATCGTTCGCGTCAGCGGTTCCTACTTGACGTTTACGGTGGGCTATAACGTGCCTGAAATATCTCCGCCACCCTGTATCGTGAATGGCCATGTGACTTTTGGTAGTTTGATCTCACAGTACAAGATCACCGACAGGGTCATCAAATCGTGGTGCAAGATTCTGAAAGCCACCCCGGGCAGTCGTTTGCTACTACGTAATGCCAGCCTGGGAAAAGACTCGAATCAACAATATCTCCTGTCGCAATTTGTGAAAAGGGGAGTTTCGGCAGAACGTATTACCATGTTGGGCCCGGCAGCCCACTATGAGTTTCTGGAGACTTACGGTCGGATTGATATTGCCCTGGATGCATTCCCCTACAATGGCGGGACAACGACAACGGAGGCAATCTGGCAGGGTGTACCGGTGGTTACGTACTGGGGGAATCGCTGGGTTTCAAGGACGAGTGCAACTTTGTTGCGCTCTGCAGACCTCGGTGAATTGGTCGCAAAAGACGTGTTGGCCTATGTTCGCGTGGCCACGCAGCTAGCCACTGACCCGCAAAAACTGAAAACCCTGCGCGAAACCATGCGCGAAAAATTGTTGGCTTCCGACGTATGCGATACGGTGGCCTTCGCAAGGTCGATGGAACGGCTTTTTGTAGACATTTGGCAGAGCTAATACACGGGCAAATTTCGTCTCTCAATAGCCCCGACTCCGGGGTCCGCGACCGAAGCGTCCCCCTCCTTATTATTCGCCCACAAAAAAGGCCGTCACACTGACGGCCTCTTTGCCTGCCTTGTTCCGGCGGTTATCTGACGGCTTCTTCTCAAGCTGATGCCAGTGGCCTACTAGTTACCCGCCTTCGCCGCCGCCAGTTTCGCCGCCGCTTGGTTGGACGAATTGATCGCCATACCGGTACCGATGATGTCTGAGATCGTAAACGGGTCGGTCAGGAACCTGGTGACCGTCGCGGCCCTTTTCTTGGCGTTCTGAAAATTGTCGGGCGTGCCCTGTGCTCGAAAGCAGCACCACTGACCGCACTTTCCATGGTACTCAGCTATAAATTCCTCCGTCATACCTCCCTTCCCTCCCGTGTTCATGGGCTGCATCTGATAGGATTTTTCAAACAACGACAACTCTTCCCTAATCTCTCCCAAAATGATTTCTCTAGTCGCATCCTTCACGCCAAGAACACTCTTAGGCGATGGAGCCAGCGAGCCCGGTAGTCCATGCTCGACCTTATCCGCCCATACGAGGGTCAGGGCCAGCGCTGTCTGCAGGCCGTCGATCGACTCCCTGAGTATCCTCAGGCGCCGTGACGCTTGCTCACCTGCCTTGGCCATGTCAAGGTAAGCATCGCAGGTTGCGTGAGCGCCCTGCTTTTTAGTCACCTGGTCCTTAAAATTCGCGGAGGCCTTATTGAGATCTGTCACCGACATCTCCACCTTCTTCCGATAGCGGTCCAAGTTCTCGACGCTGAGCTCTTTAAGCGAGAACTTGACTTTATCATCGATACTGGTAGCGCCCTTGCCCCGCCTATTGTGATGCCAAGTGCGGATTTTTCCTTCCACCGCCTGTTCGATCTTGCCAATGAGTCCACCTATGGCGGGAACCGGAATGGCATTCAGGCCCGCACGGCCAGCCACGCCCACAAGCCCCAGCGCCTTACTGGCAAATGAGCCCTTTGATTTCGTCGCGCTCCGGGCGGAATGGAGCTTCGGCGAGTGCCCGATTCTCCCGAGTATGCCCTTGTTGTTAACCCTGCCTTCTGCGTATGCAAAAATGTCGTCCATTGCTGTCTCCTCTTGAATGTGTTGTTGATAGTTATAGAATCGATAAGAATTTTGCCAGTTGGTTATACTTATAAAGTAGCAATACCAGATATCACCGTTGAGATATCACCGTTGATCAGTACCAGCACGCGGGTCCCGATAACGCCTTACCATCCAGCCGAGATAATCCATTCGATCCAGGATACCCTGGGGTATACCAGTAAAGATTCCTGGAGCGATTGTTGGTCATTTAGATCTCCAAGGTTAGTTTTCAACAAGTGCCCATTTATTCTGAGAAAACTGAACATATTCGTAGACAGCCGCTTCGTAGCTGCTTTCATGAAAGTGCGGGGAAGTAAACCTCTTGGCATTCTCTCTTATATATAAGATATAACACAAAAAACAAGAAAATACCGCGAATTGATTATTATTCGTATTCTAATAATTGGGATCAGAGTAAAAACTCAGGATAAAAACTCACATCTATTCCAGTGGTGTTCTTACGATCTTTTGCTGCCCAGGCTGATTAATATTCAGCCATTTTGTTGGGCAATTCTGTTCTCCTATACCATTGAGAGCACCAAAATACGCCACCTCGTAAACGCCATTGTCCTGTAGGTTTGCCAACAATTATTTTGCCGTTCACAAGCTTATTGATGTGTTCAGATGATGAGGCCATATTTCCTTTTTCACAGCCCGCGGCCACCCCCACCGCCCCTGCCCCTGGTTGGACGGCACACCAGCTTGTGGTCCTGCGTGCTGGTGATGGTGATCACGCCGGCGTTGTCCGTCGACATGTCTTTTATCTCGGCGCGGGTCCACGACACGGTTTGGTACTCCCTATAACCGGACGGGTCATGGCCGGACCATATACGGGGGACCGGCGACGGATTCTTGTAAAGGTAGTCGGCGTAGACGGTGAGGCTGCCGTCCTCGGCGTTATCGTTGAAAGGGCGACAGCATTTCCCCGTGCCTGCCTTTGGTACCCAGGGAACTGGCCACATACTCCTTGATCATACTCAGGGGCACGGCAGGTTCTGAATGAACTCGGTGAGCGCCTGCCCCGTGTAGCCCTCGTCCACCACGATGACGGGCATGTCGCAGACATTGGCCAGCATCTTGTATAGCAGGGTCTTGCCTGTACCCTTGTCCCCGGACAGGAGGACGCCCATGCCGCGGCCCCGGGCATGGTACGTCTTCATGATGCGGTCCACGAACTTTCTCGGAGCGATGTTTTTTTTACGCGCTATACTTCAATGTAGTCCATGCCCGTCGTTGTAAATCCCGATTGGTACCTAATGAAATTTAAAATATTAACAAGGAGTCCCACTTATGGATGCGTTATTACAAACGATGGACAGGAGAATGGTTGAAATGGAAAAACGCTTGGCAGCCTTGGAAAACCTGCTTGAAATGCAAGGAAATGACCTGATAATCAAGAGCGTGGGCGACATCAAGTTTGAGGCTCAAGGTAATATATCTATGTCAAGTGAATCTGATATTTCTTTCTCAAGTAATCTTGGGTTTTCTCTATCAGCCAACACTAATATATATATGAAAAGTCAAAGTACGATGGATCTATCGAGCTCGGGTTTGATGAACCTGAAAGGCGCTTTGATTAACCTGAACTAGGAGGTCAGAATAATGGGGAAACCAGCCGCAAGAATTATGGACATGCACAGCTGTCCGCAAATGACGGGACTCGTACCACATGTAGGAGGACCAATCCTGGGCCCCGGTGAGCCTTCAGTTAATATTGGAGCCAAGCCTGCTGCCCGTGTTGGTGACATGGCGACTTGCATGGGAGCGCCGGATTCCCTTGTAGCAGGTTCATCATCGGTAAATATTGGCGGGCGACCTGCAGCGCGCCTGGGTGATGTTACTGCTCATGGCGGTACTATCATCATAGGCTGTATGACGGTAAATATTGGAGACTGATTAATATTCAGCCATTTTATTGGACAATTCTGCTCTCCTGAACCATTCAGACAGCTGGTCCCCGGCACCGCGTGTTGCTACACATCGAGGTTCGGCCTTGTATCCAGGCGCCATCGTAGTGTTTTGGCAGAGTGTCCAGTTTGGCAGCAACGAACTGTTTCATTTTCTGCTCTTTCTGTTGAATCTCTCCATCGTCCGGCAACACTTTCAATACCTGGTCGAGAAAATCTCTTAATGCCTGCGCGTTTGCCATGTTGGATGCAGTTGGGCGTCCAACCGCGGATCCCAAATCCATTGCCGCCTCAGACCAACTCTTGAAGGCAAACCCCCCCCCCTTGCTCAACTGCATTCTTTGCATCATTGAGCAATTCACCGGATCGGACTGCGGTTGATTTGCCTTTACGTTCGTTAGGATTGGCCATGTAGTATTCCTCTGCTAATTCAATTTATAGAAATGCGTTCACACATGGTGTGCTGGAAGAACGCCTGGGTTTGCACATATCTCCGCCAGCAGAAAAGCTGGATTGAAAATATCATCAAAACATGTATTGACCTGAGTATAGGAAGAAACCGGGATATTTTCTGGAATCCGCTCGTCTTGACTTGATCAGGTGTCCATTACCAGTACACCTGCCCCCTTGATCGCATCGTGTTTGAGCGCCAGCAGGGCTTCATTTGCGTCAGCCAGTGGAGAGCTCTGAGTGTGAGTCTGGCGGCTTAGCGCATACGGGCCTGGAGTTTCGCCAGGGCTTCGCTACCGGGAACACTGGTGATCATCCTGCTGGACAGCTATATGGGCATGGGTGACAAGGTTCCGATTATCCTGGTCATACTCCCTGACCCAGATTATTTCAATGCCCATATGGAAAATTATCGCCTCCCGTATAGGCAAACACCGGGCATGGTCCGTGGCCTCAATAATCCACGGACTCATTATGCCGGTTATTTTCCTGATTGAGCCGGGTCCGAATTCCTTTTCCATATTTCTGCCATATGCAATGGTGATCGCAGTCAGGCAGGCACCTTTTTTCATGCTGGCCAATCCTATATTAAGTGACGTCATTGATTACGACATATTGAAGAGTGGGGTCAACCGCGCTGGTAATTACTTTTCTATAGACAGCATGATGCTCAAGGGCATCGGTGCACTTGCTGGCTCGATCGGTTTTTGGCTGCTGGCAGCATTTAATTTTGATCCAAAGCTTGCTGAATTCACGCCGGAAGCCGAGTTTGGTCTGCTGTTTACGGTCGGTATCGTACCCGTTTTCTTTTTTGTCGCGGGCGGCATCATGCTGTGGTTCTTCCGGATCAATGCACGCCGTCATGCCATCATCAAGCACCGTATCGAATCACTTGCAGCACGTGCTGAGCTCGAATCATAGTGCACGACACCCAATTGCATTATTCATAGAGACTGACAATTATAAAAGAACAAATCGCCGCGTGGAAAGACGAGATCACAAGCTGGCGGCATGACCTCCATAAACACCCCGAACTGGCATTCGAAGAACTGAGCAAGGCCCCGCGCGCAGTCGCGGTCATGGCCCGCCATTCATTGGAGTGAAAGGCATTCGATGCCAGTCAGTTTCCCTTAATGAAAGGTATATAATGTAAAATTGGATTTCATGACAACAAATGAAATCCATCCTCGTAAGATCCATTTTGCCGAGTTTCGTTTCTACGCAAAACTGAATGATTTCTTGCCTGCGGACCAACACAAGACCAGTTTTAGCACGCGTTTTTTCGGCAAGCCGTCGGTTAAAGATTTGATCCAGGCCATTGGCATGCCCCATACAGCAATTGACCTGATCCTGGTAGACGGTCAATCGGTGAGTTTTTCCCACAGGCTGAGGGGCGGTGAACGGGTTGCCGTCTACCCGGTATTTGAATGCCTGGATATCAGTCCTGTCATTCGCTTGCGCCCCAGGCCTTTGCGCCACACCCGGTAAGCAAGGCTGTCATCAGGGGACTGGGGGCCACTGCTTGCCAACAACAATGGCTGATTTAAGGCTATTTTTCGGCTAACTATTTCCTTGATTTACGGCTGATTATCGGCTAGTTTAAGGCTATGCTCTGGACTCCCAAGTATACAATCAGCAATAGACTTCTCCTTACCATTCGTAAAATTGGCGAGTCTTTAGGGGAAATCAATTCTTACAGCTTAAGTGATCAGGAGCTAGCCAGGCTTGAGATTGAAGCCAGAGAGTTATCTTCTTATGCTTCCACCAGTATCGAAGGTAACCCTCTGCCACTCACGGATGTAAAACGTCTACTCAAAACCAATAAGGAAAATGTCAGGGATACCGAGCGCGAGGTTCTTAATTACAACGAGGCTCTTCAATCTTTATATGCGGAAGTACGCTCAGGAAAGTTTCAGCTAAATGTAAAAACACTCGAACAAGTTCAAGGACAAGTTGTGGATGGGTTGATGGATAATCCTTCGCATTGTGGAGCATTGCGGAAAGCCCCCGTCATTATTCGCAATCCACGAAAAATCGATGAGATAGTATTTATCCCGCCAGATAGTAAAGACGTTAGAAAATTAACATCCGATTTATTGAAATTCATTAAAGACAATATAGGAAAAATTGATCCGTTTATTCTGGCTGGAATATTCCACCGGCAATGCGTGATTATTCATCCTTTCATTGATGGCAATGGTCGAACTACGCGTCTTCTTACTACCGCTATCCTGGGGGAAGCCGGGCTGGAATTATTTGAAATATTCAGTTTTGAAAATTATTACAACCGTAATATCACACGCTATTTTAAAGCTGTTGGCCTGGAAGGAGACTACTATGATTTGGCGGAAGATATAGATTTTTCTGATTGGCTTGAATTTTTTACTGACGGAATCCTGGATGAACTACGGCACGTGCGTAAAGCATTGCCAGAGAAATCAAAGGTAAAACCCCGCCTTGAGCTTCATCACCGGAAGATTCTGGATTATGTCGAAGAGCACGGCAGCATTACCCAACGTGAATACGGCAGTATATCCTCACGTAGCCTTGCATCAAGAAAACTGGATTTTAATAAGTTGATAAAGCTGGATCTTATCAAAGCCAAAGGCACTGGGCGTGGTACCTATTATGTGAAAGTATATTTAAGGGAGGCTGTGTGAACGAGATGGCTAAGAAGGTAAAAACGGGTAAGCAAAAGAAGTACATGTGGATATTCCGTAATGGTAAGCGGGTCCGAATCAAGAGACCACCAACCATTGATGGAGTCGAGCTTGATGAGTTTATTCGTCGAAATGCAGATCCAATATGGTTACATCAAAATGAGATTTGGGAGTATATGGATGAGGAACCTGAACGATCTGATAGAGTAAAGTCGTCTCGGGACGGTGACGTATGTAAACTCCTGCCGAATTTGGCTTTACCAGGCGGACATTGTGTGAAGGCAATCCCATAGTTCAAACAAATACTGAAAGTATTAGTTTGTGGTCTTGTGAAGCACAATGGCCATATTCTCAGATCGCTGTAAGCAAAATGCGCCAATCAATGAACTGGAAGTTGCGATAATCCCATATAGTCAACATGTTGACTCATGGGAAAAGGGCTTCAATCCCACTTAAGCTTAAATTAGCAGCTTAGCGCATACGGGCCTGGAGTTTCGCCAGGGCTTCGCTACCCGGATTCAGTTTTTCAAACTCGAGGTCTTTCATTGGTGTATCAGACGTGCGATAAATACGGTGCATTTCAGGTAATTCTGCATTGATGTATAACAAGCCGGTAACAACTTCACCACGGGCGCGTTGCTGCTCCAGGTAACGCATCACCCGACTACGGTCGGTCGCATCATATCCACTGCTGGCTTTCTTAAGCAGCAACTTTGAGCCGTCATGCAATTCCACAACCTTACTTTCGCCCTCAGCATAACTAACCGTGATCTCGCGGGCGGGTGTCACAAAATCCGTCTGAGAAGCGGGATGGTAATGATCACGGGTATAGGTGTAACTCTTGGTCGATCCGGGATGGTTGTTAAATGTCACACAAGGTGAAACCACGTCGAGGATGGCGCAGCCGGGGTGCATAATTCCTGCCTTGATCAATGTGACCAATTGTTCCTTGTCACC
>Ga0164315_10001836_pt1 | contig 16101 bp, 15 predicted proteins | sample GuaBasSedimGuay6_FD_113737 | JGI IMG/M metagenome (GOLD analysis project Ga0164315, IMG submission 113737) | Subseafloor sediment microbial communities from Guaymas Basin, Gulf of California, Mexico - Guay6, Core 4569-2, 0-3 cm | ecosystem: Environmental > Aquatic > Marine > Hydrothermal vents...
ATCTAGAGTTGAAATACAAAAATTAAAGTGAATAAATTTAGTATAAAGATGGTAAGAATAATAACGAACCACTAACAACGTATAAAAATAATAGCCGAAATAGTAGAAAATTAAAGGGCTGTATACTGCTTCAACTTCATCGCAAATTGAAAGATTTGAGTTCCGCAATCGGCTACTATTCTTATACTTACCGTTAACGAACATTCAAAAAACATGAATCATTCTGAATGAATATGAAAAAAAAACAAATTCTCAGAATAGTATTTATTATGGCGAGCATATCTTCTTTGTGGTTCGTACCATGGATTTTGGTAAAGGCTTGGATTTTACCACTACCTGATACGATTCAAGAACAGGTAAATGAAGCAATTGGTCATGGGTTTGATGGAATGATTGTTTATGTGGATGAAGCAGGAAAACCTCCAGCATTCTATACAGGTGGTTGGAAAGACCGAGAAAACAAAATACCTACCGATCCGAAAGCCTTATTCAAGATTGCAAGTATCAGTAAGTTATATGTCGCAGTTTCTATCACCAAATTAGTCAAAGACAAACGTTTGTCTTTAGATGAAACACTTGCTGATTACTTTCCAGAACTTGTAGGCAGAATTGAAAATGCAGAAAAAATTACCTTGAGATTGATGGTGCAACATCGGAGTGGTATTCCCAATTATACTGATTATGGTTATTGGGAAAACCCACCGAAAAGCAGTGAAGAAACCCTTGAATTGGTACTTGATTTGCCGGCTAACTTTGAACCCGGTGAAGACTATGAATATTGTAATACGAATTACCTCTTGCTCAATAAGATCATGGATAATACACTGGGTTATAGGAACTTTCAATTTATTCAGGAAGAAATTCTAACCCCGCTAAATCTGAACAATACCTTCGGTTCGCTCAATGAAGTGAATATAGACGATGTGATGAGTGGCTATCATGTAGGACATCCCCATGATTTAAAGGCAGACGAACATGGCATGTTAGCCACAGCAGAAGACGTGGGTACTTTCCTTAGGGCATTGAACGATGGATCATTGTTTGAACCGGGAGAACAGGAAATATATGCTTCCATTTATGAATATGAACATGCAGGTTGGGTTCCGGGATACCAAAGTTTTGCAAAATATCACAAAGACCTTGATGCTGTTGTTATTGAGTTCTACAGTACAACTGATCCTAAACTGTTCAATTGGAACTTGTCAGAAATCATAAATAATAGAATTGTTAAAATACTGAAAAGGCATTAAAACGCCCTTTATACTAACTGTTGTACAACATTGGAAAATAAAATTAAAACGATGTTACAAGTAATAAAGAAATCAATAGTATTTTTAGTTCTTCCTTTTCTAACACTCTCATGCACAACAGATCAAGAAGGGACAGACCATAAGCAAGAGTTAACTGATTTTCCTACCTCTCGTCCTAATACCGATACTGTATCAGAACTAACTCCAGAGCAACAATCCGCTTTTGATGCGCTGAATACACTTCAGGTAAGCACTGATGAAAAGAATCGCCTTTATTCTACTTTTGCGAACATTGATCAACCGTGCTATCCGGCTGACACAAGCTTTGTGATATCACAATCCGAATTACTAATTGTCATGAAACAATTTATCTCGAAGTATTGCAAAAACCTTGCAGTTGAGAAACAAAATGAACTTGCAGCAACTTCGGTTTTAGCACAAGAAGAATACAAAATTTCGCATTGTAGAGACAATTCATACGATGAGAATTATGAAAACGGGCTACCTATGACTGGCACTTGGGTGATGCCCAGCGTTCTTGGTCGTAGGGATGTTATAATTGTATGGTAGCGAAAAAACAAATAAACGTTGTACAACAAATCCTAAACTGCATTCCCGCCTGCATCGCTTTCGCATAGCTTCAGCAGAGCAAAGCCGGACGGGCAGGAAAACGCAGTTTAGCCAAACGTTACCCTCTATTAAAAAAACATTAAATAAAGTTCTCTTAATGAGAACTTTTTATTATCTTTGTTTCTGATAGTGAAAAAATGAAAAGAATAATTGCTAAAAGAACTTTAAGAGAATTTTGGGTAAAGCACGCAAACTCCGAACAGTATTTGAAAACATGGTATGAAACTGCAAAAAACTCAAAATGGAATTCTCCAAATGATGTAAAGAATACGTACGTGAACGCAAGTATTCTTAAGAACAATAGAGTAGTATTTAATATTAAAGGAAACTCATATAGATTAATTGTAAAATTTAACTATCTCAAACAATGGGCATTTATTCGGTTTATTGGAACTCATGCTGAGTATGACAAGATCGATGCTGACGCAATTTAAAATATAGAAATATGGAAATTAGACCTATTAAAACAGAAAAAGATTATTACAAAGCTCTTGAAAGACTTGAAGTTATTTTTGATGCTTCTCCGAATTCTATTGAAGGAGATGAAGCTGAAATATTATCATTGTTAATTGAAAATTATGAGAATCAATACTATCCTATTGATGCTCCAGACCCTATTGATGCCATTAAAATAAGAATGGAAGAAATGGATATTAAGCAAAAAGACTTAGTTGGTGTTATTGGAGGGAAAAGCAGAGTTTCAGAAATTTTGAATAGAAAAAAACGACTGACTGTTGATATGATAAGAAAGCTGGAAGAAATGTTAAATATTTCAGCTTCTATATTGGTGAATAATTATCAGCTGACTAAGAAATAACAAAGGGTAACAAAGATGTATAAATTTAATTCAAAGCCACCCCGCAGCCAAAGCAACTAATTTTATACTAACCGTTGGTAATGATGTGGGTACGGTAAAGTGAGTAGTTAAAACCATATGATTATAAGCAATTACATATCAGCGCTTCTAATGTCATTTTTCTTGATTTGCTTTCACCAATCAGCTAATGCATGCAGTATGTATAAAGTAACTGTTGATGGCAAAACAATGGTCGGCTGTAATGAAGATGCTTGGCGAACAACATCAAGGATTTGGTTTGAAAACTCAAAGAATGAAAATGGATATGGAGCTTGTTTTACAGGGTCAAGAAAAGTTGGTGCCAATGAATTCGCTCCTCAGTCTGGTATGAATGAAGAAGGACTTGTGTTCTCCAGATTAGCAGCGTATCATCCAAATAAAAATCTAAAACAAATAGATAAAAAACAAATAACTAATGAAGTCCGGTACCTAACAGACATATTACATAAATGTAAAACTATCGATGAGGTTAAGAGGTATATAGAAATGTATGATCATAGCATCTTCTTAGATGATGTCTTTATTTATATTGATAAATCAGGTGATTATCTTGTTGTGGAGCCTTATAAAACGATTGAAGGAAATGACCCATCTTATGTTTTGGCAAATTTTTGTCCGTCATTTACAAGCAATCAAAATGCAAGAAAACAAACACGATATAAAAATGGTGAAGATTATTTGAAAGACAATAGCTTAGATACTTCGCTGATTTTTTACGTTGCAATGTCAGATACCATGCATGTATGTCGGAATCGTAATGGAGATGGAACTCTACTGACATCTATTTGGGATACACAAAAAGGACTTGTTAATCTTTATTTTTATCACAGTTATGATTCCACAATTCAATTTAATCTGACTAAAGAATTAGCACTTGGAGACCATATCATTAGTATTCCCAGCCTATTTCCTCATAACGCTGAATTTAAACGGTTATCGGAATACAAAACACCATTTAATGTAAGCTCTTTGAGGTTTACCTTAGTCTTTATTGGGGGGGTATTCTTCTTTTTATCTTTTTTGTATTTAATCAGCTACTTCAATAAAAGAAATACGGATAACTTCAACCTGATCAAATTGCTTTTTTCAGGACTAAATGTATTGTTAGTTGCTTACCTATTTATATTAGCGACAAACATCAATATATATTATTTCGATGCTCCTTATCAACATTATAGTTCAGACTTGATTAGTTTGTCCTCATATATTCCCTTTTTACTCCTATTACTAATTATTCCAATTACCCTTTACAATATCCGTTATATCAAGATTAACAGTAAAAGTATATGGATAAAAAGCGCCCTTATTTTTAACAATATGATTTACCTGTTACTGATAATTGGATTTGGATATTGGGGACTCTTTGATATAGTTAATTAAAATATAAAATTAATAGATTGTAACTAAGATGTGTGTAAGCCCCCATTTTTTGTACCAAGCTAAATGCGACATTTCTTTAAAACTATTGTTTTATTGTTATTGGTAAACCCTTGCTTAAAAAGAATAAACTTTCAATACATAAAAGATACCTATTCTTGTTACCGGGATAGTCAACAGTTTATAAACGGTGTTCTTGTGAATAAAGAAATACGCGAAAAAAATCAACAGATAAAGAGCGAATAGAGCAGCATAGAATTTACCCGATTTGTGGATTAAGAGTACGGAAGAAAATAAAAAAGTAAATTATTTATGGAAATTATACCTTTTTCGACTCTTATACATAGAAACCATTATAAACAGCAATCTTTATGAAAAACGACATCTTAAAACCACTTTATTGGATCACCATATTATTTTTATTTATAGTTTGTGACATATCTGTGGTGGCGCAAAAGAAAATTAGCAAGCTTACTAATTTTGCAGGGCGAGATTACTGGATTGTTGAGAAAAATGGACTGAAAGGCTTAAAATCCAAAAAAGAGGGAATAGTTGTTCCAGTAGAATACGATTTGGCTTTGCCGGCAGTACAACCGGAATTTTCATTCATTATAAAAAATGGCAACCTGGGGCTTTATGATAACAAAATGCAAAAGGAATTGGTGGTTGAGGAAAACCATGCCATTATGAATTTGTATGAAGGATATGATGAAAGCACTTATGTGCTTGTATTTGGAGATGTGAACGACTATTTTGGGAACGAACCGGTGTATTATATTCTCAAGAGAGATAGCCTTGATGTAATCACGTCTGTTAAAGAGGAGTATTCGGATTATAATTTACTGGTAAAGCTTGAGAATGGATTAGAAAAAGCCGGTAATTCAATAATTATCCATCGATTTTCCCTAATACTCAGTAATAAGGATTCGGATGGGAATGAGGAAGTGAATTCCAGAAAATCAATTCAAAAAACAGGTGTTTATTCCTTGGATCTAAACAAGTTTATTGTACCCTCAGAATTTGTAAACTTCTATCAAAGTTTTGATTATGATGCTTATGAATCAATTGCTTATTATGATTTTTACCAAGCGGTCAAAATAGATAGTGATCTTGAATTCATAGCAGGTTATGGTCCGCAACTTTACAGTTTGTACAGCATGGATTTTAAAGAGTTAGTGGCACCGAAACCCGAAATATCATGGCCCATGCAGGACGGTGGTTTTTTTCGAAGAACGCAAACTGATAGTTTAGTAGTTTTTTCTGATAAGGGCGAACTTATTTTATCAATACCTGATGTAAAAGCAGATCCCGTGTCAGTAAACATGGTTGGAGACTTAGTATATTTAGGCAATTACTATGACGATGATTATGTAAATGACGAAATGAATATGAATTTAAAAGAGTACCATATTTACACCAGAAAAGGCGAATTGATTACAACAAAGAAGTTTGATGTTGATTTATCTGCTGATTCACAATCTGTGAGATTAATAACCATTCAGGATCCAAATGATGAATGGAGTTTTTTAACAGGGTTTTTCGATATTGAAAAAGTTGAAATGGTAATTGAACCAGTTTATAGTTATATTGTTAAAATTGATTTTAAGGACGGTATAATTAAATGCGATGTTGGGAATTGCTCTTATTATTTTTTATTAAAGAAAGGAGATGAATACGATTACATCGATCAGGAATTTAAACCTTTCACACCTCAACCGGCTATTTCAGGCAGTATTTTCGAAAATTATATGATTGACATGTTTTACTCAATGTCTCCTGAAGAAATGAATGATTATATTGGAGTTTATCCGATTGACACATCCAATTCAGACTATGATTTTTTTAAGAAACAGGGGATGGATGTAACAATTGAAATAACCGACTATGAATTGTTTTCGATGGATCCATATGTTGGTATTTCGTACGATACATACCAAAATGTTGAAATTGTTGAAATGTATGATTACTATGCTGCTAAAGACAAGAAACTGATAGCCACTTATGGCTTGATTAATAAATCGAGAGACAGACTTTATCTACCTCCGTTTTTTGATAAAATAGAGTTTAACAGACAGAATAATACATTGGAGTTTACCTATAAAGGTGAATCTGGTTCAATTTTATTAGAGCGCTATGAATAAACGATTGCTGATTTTAATTTGCTTTGTGAGCAGTTCCTATAATATAATTGCACAGATTGATACGACTTTTGTTACCCACGATAGTAATTATGAGGATGATACGCTAATTTACATTACAGATACGCTTATAACTTATACAGTAATGGATAGGCAACCGGTTCTGTATGGCACTGTGGTTTTACCCGAAACCGCAAACACAATGTCTGCAAGAGTATTTGGTTTATATCTTACGAATGTCTCTAAATCAGCTTGTAGGCGACTTAGAAATGAAACAGAAGCATACCGGGTTGATGACGAAGTTTTTAAAATAATGAAAACTGATAGTATATGGTATTGTGAATTGAAAATTAATGCCAATTGCTGCCACGAATTTTTATGTGAAATTAGTGTTGAAAATAATAACACTTTAAATTTTATTTACCAGGGATATGGAAATGCCTACTGCGCCTGTAGTTGCAATTACCTCCTAAGCTATGAAATTGAACTGGAAGATTATGCGAATATGAATGAAGCCATTTCCAAGATAAAATACACCATGCTTAATAGCAATGAAAAAACGATAAAAGAACTGAAATGAAATGCGTACAAAATAGTAGTATCAACATAAGAAAAACAGGAATATTAATTTTAGTGTTAATAGTCTCCTTTTTCTCTCATGGGCAAACACCATCGTATAAGATAATTGAAAAACTACCGGTTGTATCATGGAGTAAAACCGAAAAGGGAGCAGACCTGTCAGACAAGGAAAAGCTGGATTTACTAAAAATGCTACCAGCAGGTGAGCGGATAGAATTTGAAATGGGCTTTGATGAGGAGACGAATGAAACAACCTATTGGGAGTTTAATATCCAGGGTCTTTATTATCTCGATCTTGACTACGACGGTGATCTGGATCTTTTATACTCTGCCCAAAATGGAGCTATGATGCAAACGGCAACTAAGGTGTTTTATAATAACAATAATGTACTTGATCAAGTCACATATCTTAGAGATGGTATTTTGGATATTAAAAGGAACAAAGAGAGTTGCGAGATATACACCTTATTTCAGCCCTGCTGCGATTCGTATACTACCCGAATAGACCAATACCGTTTTTCGGATGCTGATACAGCTGTTTTTGTGGAATCAATTTCGATTATTGGAAGATTACAACAGCCCTATAAAGGAATGCTTGATTTTAGTACCGAAGAAACAGTGAATTTAAATGACCCATCTTTTTATGCATTTAGCACAGATTTAAAACAAGGCTATTTTGGAAAAAGAAATAATGAAGTGAAGACCAAACTGAAGCAAGACAGAATTATAGAGTTGCATAAAGTAGAAGGAACTGTAAAAGCAGGGGTTTTGCAAACGGGTGAGTTTAAAGACGAAAAATACTACCTGGTTATAACAGAACCGCTAAATAACCTGCCCAAGATGCCAATATCGCTATACGAATGGTCGCAAGGGGATGGAAGAAGATTGGTGGGCTGGGTAAAAGCAGATGATGTAAAATGAGCAGACGAAAAATTATATTATTTACTTATTTTTTGTTAGGTACGTTATTAGGATTTTCACAAATGACAGACGATAATCAATTGGAATACGCGAACCTGAACAAAGATTCGCTGATATTAGAAGCTAAAAAACAACTTGCACCAATTATTGCAGAGAAGGGTGGCCTTATTGAAAAAATCAATTTCTCTATTTATAAAATCAGAGTGATGGCAAACGAACAAAGCAATATTGTGCAGTTTAATTTGCCCATTAAATTCCTTGCGGTAGAATCGAGTTACTATGGAAATATGGTAGTCGATATTAAATTAAGAACAACTCATATTCAGAAAGTTTCTAACCCCAAAAATTCAAAAAAGGCAGCGGTGTTTTACACTAACTCTCATCAGGAAAAAGAAGCTGTGAAATTTGTTATACAAGCTCTCAATAAACACGAGCCCAACACTATTGATTCAAAGACTTTTAATGACGAAATGATCATTTCAGATCATGAGCAATATTATCGGGTAATAATTCATTCGCCTTATTACTATTCCGATTATAAAATTGAAAAAGGGACGGGGATAATACTTGAAGATCAATTTGAACAATTAGAACCCGATCCAGACGATAATTATATCGAAATAAAGAATTAAACCTATGAAAAAAAGAAGCACTGTTCTTTTATTTTTAATAATAGGATTAACATATGGTTTTGCTCAAATGACTGATAAAAAAGAGAAAATAGAAGCTTTGAAAAAACGAGGCAAACAAGCGATTATTAATGAAAGCCTAAAGGATATGGAAGCATCATTTCCTAAAACACTGGGTTGTTGGAATCTAATGGCTTATCAAGTTTCGGTGTTTGCAAATGATGAAGAATTAAAAGTGATTTTCAGATTACCTGCGATCGTATTTTTACCATTAAACTCCCTTTATTATGGCAATTTAGCTGGCGATGTGATCAACGATCGATTTACGATGGAGGTGTTGGCAAACCCATCTGATTTTGAAGGACCTATTTTGTATTATCCTGAGTACCCCGATTATGAAATATTAGAACAAATTGATTTTGTAATTGATGCGATAAATGCAGAGCAAGGAGCAGGTTCTTTTAATAAAAATGAATTTGATGGACACATGGAAATTAGGGAAAATGAGATCTTCTATTTAGTAACCGTTCGTTCTGGTGCTACACTATCCTATTTTAAAATAGAAAAGAAAACGGGCCGATATTATGATGAAAGCCATCGCCACGTAAAATTGCCTCCTCAATTAGAAGATGAATTAGTAGAAATTATAGAGTAGAATGGGCGGATTTTTAAGCTATGAAAAAATGCACACTAGTCTGAAAAAGTTAAACCTGAGTGAAGGCGAGTATGCAAAAATAGATCGATTTAAGTGGGTTGTTACCGAAAAAATTCATGGTGCTAATTTCAGCTTTGTTTATAAGGCCAAATCCTTGAAGTTTGCGAAGCGAAAAGAGTTTTTATCATGGAAAGATGATTTTTTTGGATTTCAATTAGTTGTTGCAAACATGGAGGATCGAATCATCGAACTCTTTGAAAATCTAAGTAACGATTTTGAAGGTGATACTTTTATTATTTATGGAGAACTTTTTGGAGGCGCGTACCCCCATCCCGATGTGGTTAAAAATAACAAGGTGCAAGCTATTCAAACAGGTGTATATTATTCGCCTGCTATAAACTTCAGCGCTTTCGATATCGCTTTTGTAAGGAAAGGTGTTAAACACTATCTCGACTATGAAACCTCAGTGATGCTTTTTTCAAAGTATGGAATAAAATATGCAAAACCACTGTTAGTTTCAAAATTTCGGGAAGCCGTTAGCTTTAATATCAAGATTAATTCAACCATTCCTAAAACGCTGAATCTGCCCGAATTGCCCGATAATCTAATTGAGGGCGTAGTGATCAAACCCTATGATCAAAAACCAGAGAATGCCCTCTCGGACAGACCAATTATAAAGCTAAAAAACCCTGATTTTGAAGAGGATCAGAAATTTCATAAAGCGCAAAAATGGTCTTTTATTCCAAATGTATCTTCTAGTTCTGTTGAGTTAACATACATTGTGATGGAGCTCCAAAATTATGTTACTGTCAATAGGCTCGAAAGTGCAATTTCTAAAATTGGCGCATTGGATTTTGATAATTCGCAACGTATTTCGGATATTGAACAAGAGTTTTTACAAGATACCCTGGTTGATTTTAACCAGATTAACGATGGATTTTTAAATGAACTGGATGAAGAACAATTAAAATGGATTTCGGATCGGATCAAAGCTGATATTCAACATTTGATTATTTCAAAAAAAAAAGATAAAAAATAAAGAAAGGCTGACAAAGCAAAACGATCCTTACAAATCAGGATAAATCTCAATTATTGTTATATTTAGCCAACAAATTAGAACGAACAAACAAACGGGGTAAGCCGAAAAACGATTAGAGTAAGCAACAAAAACACTGAACATGAAGAACCAGATCAAGCTTTTCAGGCTTTTGCCTGCATTGGCATCAATCATTTTATTATCATTTATTTCGACCAGTTGTAACGAGTCAGATAAGCACGAAAAAACAACAGTTAAAGTCATTAAAAAGGTTAAATCAGAAACTCCTGAATATTTCAGCCTTCGTCCTGAAGTTGAAAAAGCATACGGATATACCCATGCGGTAAAAATAGGAGATGATATTAAAATTTCAGGTGCTGTGAGCATGGACGATAATGGAAATCCGACTGCTGTAGGCGATTTTGAACAACAAATGAAAAATTGTTATGCTGATCTGGACAAGATATTAAAGCATTATGACTGCACATTTGATGATGTGGTTGTTGAAAATATATTTACGACCAATATGCCTTTATTCCTGGAATTTGCAGCATATAGAAATGAGATCTATACCAAACAATTCCCAACGGGATCGTGGCTTGGTGTTAAAGAATTGGCATTGCCCGAATTTATGATCGAAATAGAGTTGGAAGTACATAAAGCCAGGTAGAACAAAAAAAGTTCGAGTACACAACATTTGCTTTAATCTATTTTGTTTCCTTTTCAACCAAAATTATAGTAAAATTAATGCCAGTGCCTTTATGGAATAATCCAACTAATTATTCCACAGAGAGATCATAACCTATCCATTAGTTGTAATCACATTTTTATCATTATGAAGGACAAAAATGTAGAATTAAAAAGAGAAATTGGCCTGCTCGGACTGAGTGCCAACATTGTAAATATTGTAATTGGAGCAGGGATATTTGTATTGCCTGCAATTGTTGCAGCCGGTTTGGGATCAGCAAGCATATTCGCCTACTTGTTTTGTGGCTTTTTGATCGTTTTAATGATGCTTTGTTATGCTGAAGTGGGTAGTAAAATAACAGACTCAGGTGGTGTTTATACCTATATCGAAAAATCATTTGGAAGGTATCCGGGATTTTTAACCGCCACACTATTTTTATTGGCAACCATATCAGCTAATGCTGCTGTTGCGAATGCAATTGCAGATATAATTTCAAAAATATTTCCATTCTTCCAGGGTGAATTTATCAGAATTCTCTTTTTCTTTTTTCTGTTTTCGGGTTTAGCATATATTAATGTGATGGGGGTTAAAAAAGGAGTTGGCTTTGTTAAGATGATCACGGTTCTTAAGATCGCTCCACTTTTGCTCATCATATTTATTGGTTTTAAAGATGTTGATATAACCAATCTTTATTGGGAATCAATACCATCGATAAAGCAGGTTGGAGAATCCTCCCTTATCCTTTTCTTTGCTTTTACAGGAGCTGGATCTGCCTTGTCAGTAAGTGGTGAAGTACGCAACCCTAATAAAACGATACCCCGGGGAATTTTATTAAGTATAATGGTTGTTTTGATCATCTATATTCTTGTACAAACAGTTGCACAAGGTGTATTAGGATCATCATTGCCTCTATATGTAGAAAATCCATTAGGAGAAGTCGCCAGCCATATTTTTGGTCCGATAGGATTTACACTATTAACAATTGGAGCAGGTGTCTCTATGTTTGGAAGTTTAAGCGGTATGATCTTAAGTGTGCCCAGAGTCTTATTTGCGGCATCTACCGACCGGGTAATTCCTATTAAAAAGCTTTCCTTGATTCACAACAAATACGCTACTCCTTATGTTTCGATCATCGTATATGCAAGTTTAGGTTTTTTGCTTGCATCGGCTGGTGGATTTAAACAGTTGGCCATTATTTCAAGTGCTTCATCTCTGCTGATTAGTTTAGGCATTGCACTGGCAGTAATAAAATTGAGGAGAAACAAGGATTTTACTTCTGATTTAAAAACATTTAAAATTCCCGGTGGATATACCATTCCCCTATTGTCATCTTTATTTATATTGTGGTTCCTTTATCACTTATCTGAAGATGCAATTATGGCAATTGGATTTTTTATCCTCGGTTTAACAATTATTTACTTTTTGATGAATTCTAAAATAATAAAGCGCCTGACTAAAAACAATCGGCATTCCTGATTATTGTGGGGATTGTAAATTCATTGATGTACCGATCGTATGCTAAACAATAGAAAGAAAAGTTTAAAAAATAATAATATAGACTGATTATTGGTCACAGGATATTATAAAAAAATCATTAAAATTGTCGAACGACACTAAAATTTGAAAACGAAATGGAACCAAAAATGGACATTCATATTTTAATAGGAGCAATTACAATAATGGCTGCTTTAGTAGCTTATTCTATAGGGATTATTACAGAACAGATCAAAAAGAAGATAAATCATTTCATCCTTATATTTCTAACATTAGGGGTTATTTTAGATATAATTGCAACTTCGTTTATGATCTATGGATCGTCGAATTCTGCATTTACATTGCATGGTACGTTAGGCTATTCTGCCTTGGTGGCAATGGTGATTGATACCATCTTAATTTGGAGATACTACTTAAAGATTGGCCCAAATATTAGTCGTTCGCTTCATCGCTATTCTTTAGCAGCCTATATATGGTGGATAATTGCTTTTATTACCGGTAGTTTGCTTGTTCGTTAGCAAAATAAAAGAAGAATTGAGTTTTTGCGAAAAACGGATTACAAATATTGATGAGGCTGAAGAATAATCATTATAAATCTACCACATAAAACCCTCTGCATTGAATATCTTAATTATAATTATTCAAATGGATAAATTAATCCCCATTCCTCCCGCATTTTATCCATAATTTCCATTATAAATATCGTCTCATTTAATGGTATAACATCACTTTCGAGCTTGCCGTTCAGAATACAACGAGATACCTCTTCAACCTGAAATATAAATCCATTTTTATAATTATTTTCAAGAATATCTATTGTCTCCTTTATATCATTTGTTCCGTTATGTTTATATATGGTAAATTGTTTTCCTGCTGAGAAATGAGGGAAAACGATATATCCCTTCGTCCCATAAATAATGGCCTCATTCGTCATTTTAAGGTTATAGCTTGTACAGATGGTTACTAAACATCCGGATGGAAACCGAAACATGTAATTTGATATTTCATCCACACCAAGATCATTGAAACAAGCCATGGATTTTGTATTCACGGGAAGCTCGCCTAGTAAATAGCAGATAAAGGAAATAGCGTAAATTCCCATGTCTAAAGTAACACCTCCTGCTAATGCTGGGTCGTTAAGTCTTTTTTCATATTCGGATCCTACAAACCCACCATACGAAATGTTAATTTGCCTTATATCACCTATTTCAAAGTTAGCGATTCTATTTTTTAGCATATTCATGCTTGGCAGGAATCTTGTCCAGATCGCTTCCATCAAAAAAAGATTCTTTTCTCGTGCAATGCGCACAAGTTCTCTGGCCTGCTTTACATTAACAGTAAATGACTTTTCTATCAATACATGTTTTCCATGTTCCAAAGCCAGTTTGGCATTATCGAAATGGAAATTATGAGTTGTAGCTACATAAATAATATCAATTTCACTGTTGTTTACTATTTCTTGATAGTTATAAATATGCTTAACACCATATTTATCAGCAAATATTTTAGCTTTAGATGGTGTCTTTGATGCCACTGCATAAAGATGATTGTTTGGAGTTAGCTTGAGGGCATCCGCCATGGTATTAGCAATGTTTCCTACTCCAATAATACCCCATTTTAATTCTTGATTATTATTCATTTCGGGTTTTGTCCTATCTGTTAAAATTAGCCAAAAATCTTAATTCGGTTGAATATGGTAAATTTGTTCATATCATGGATCCCGATGGAAATAAGATCGAATTGTGGGAATCCAACGACAGCTTTTTCACTCAGATGGGAGGGGCAACGACTAAGTGACGCTGATTTGAGCTAATTAACAATATAAATGAAGTGATTCAGATTTAAATAAGTACCATTGTTTACATTTAAGAAAACGTATTCCAAGCTTAAACAATCCCTGGAAGTATAGCTATGAAAGAGAAAAAAACGCGACAACTTGCAGCAATTATGTTTACGGATATTGTTGGGTACACTGCTTTGATGCAAGGAGATGAGGAAGTTGCGTCAAATGTTAGGTCAAAGCACAGGGAGGTTTTCCAGAAACAACACGAAATACATCATGGAGAAATAATCCAGTACTACGGTGATGGTTCATTAAGTGTTTTTAAAAGTGCAATTGAAGCTGCAAAATGTGCCATCGAAATCCAAAGACTTTTGCAAGAAGGGGAGCCCGTACCATTGAGAATAGGATTGCATATGGGTGATATTGTATTTAGCAATACAGAAGTTTATGGTGATGGGGTAAATTTTGCCTCGCGGATTGAAAGTATGAGCTTAGCTGGTGCTATTCTTTTATCAGGAAAATTAAATGATGAGTTAAAAAATCATACAAGCATTTCAACTACCTCTTTAGGGCATTATGAACTAAAAAATATAGCCAATCCGGTTGAGGTATTTGCGATTCAAAATAAAGGAATTACTGTTCCCCAACCTTCGGAATTAAAGGGAAAACAGAAATCTGCAAATAAAACCATTGCTGTACTTCCATTTGTAAATTTAAGTACGAGCATGGACAATGAATATTTTAGCGATGGCATTACCGAAGAAATCATCAATGCTTTAGCAAAGATCAAAAGCTTAAAAGTAACCTCGAGGACTTCCTCTTTCTTTTTTAAAAATAAGAATATCCCGATCAAACAAATAGGGAAGGAACTTGGCGTATCCACCATATTAGAAGGTAGTGTCCGGCTTTCTGGTAATATGCTTAGAATTACTGCACAGTTGATCCAGGCGGAAGAAGATTTTCATTTTTGGTCAGAAACCTGGGATAGAAAATTGGAAAATATTTTCGAAATCCAGGATGAGATAAGTTTAATAATTGCGGATAAACTAAGAGAACAATTTGGTCACTTCGAAATTCAGGACCATTTGGTCGAAAAGCAAACCGACAGTATCGACGCTTATGAATATTCTTTAAAAGCTAAATTCATTAGGAATAAATGGAATCCTGAAGATGTGAAGAAAGCCATTTCACTTTATGAAAAAGCCCTTGAACTAGATCCAAATCATACAGAATCTCATTTGGGATTGGCCGATTGTTACAGTTTTATGGGAACAACCGGGTTTATGCCTTTTGAAGAAGCATGGGGAAAGACAGTGGAATATACAAACAAAGCGCTTGAATTAAACGACCAATTATCTGGCGTTCATTACCAGCTGGCAAACCAGGCCTTTTTTATTGAATCTGATTATAAAAAGTCACTTCGGGAAATGACTAAGGCAGTACAAATTAATCCGAATAATGCAGAGGCCCAGCAATTCATGTCTTTTCTATACATTGTCTCTGGCGATAGGGAAAAATCTAAAGCGCATCTTGATCTGGCCATAAGTATCAATCCATTGTCAGAAGAAACACAGTTTTTTAATGCCTATTTCCATTACATGATTGAGGATTTTGAAAAATCATTGGAATTGCTTGATAATTGTCTGGAAGTAAACAATAAAAACATACCGGCTCATTCTGTAAAAACTATTTGCTTACTCATGTTGGGCAGGTATGATGAGGTTATAGGATATTTTGATAAGATCCCTCAGGAAGTCGTAATTCTGGGAGAGAAAACAGGAGCAATATCGCTGGCTTATGCTTTTAAAAAGGATGAGGTAAATACAGCAAAATACCTGAAAAAATTATTGAAACAGGCAAAAGAGCCAGATGGTTTCCAAGCCGATTCCTATCTATTTCTTTTATATGCGGTTATGGGCGAGATCGACAAAGCATTTGAATGGGTAAGCGAGGCAATAAAAAACAGATCTACTTTATTGCAACTTCGATTTGCAGATCCCCTGGTCGATCCACTAAAAAATGATCCAAGGTATCTTGAATTTCAGAAAATCATATACCCTGTTGA
>Ga0164315_10001837_pt1 | contig 16098 bp, 20 predicted proteins | sample GuaBasSedimGuay6_FD_113737 | JGI IMG/M metagenome (GOLD analysis project Ga0164315, IMG submission 113737) | Subseafloor sediment microbial communities from Guaymas Basin, Gulf of California, Mexico - Guay6, Core 4569-2, 0-3 cm | ecosystem: Environmental > Aquatic > Marine > Hydrothermal vents...
CACAACACGAGATCGCGATGGTAATTTCTACAGAACACCTAGTGCTGAAGAATTTGCTGCTGCTAATAATATAGCTATAAATACTGAGGTACCAGATATATCAAAATTAGGAAAGATTGGTAAATTATCTGATATCGATGATGACGATGATGACTGGAACGGTGGCGGAGGATTTTTGTGGTCACTTTAGATTTAATTAATTGGGGTATAATAGAAAAGGAACGGAGGAATAAATGGGAATACTTGACGATTGGTTAAAAAAGGGTGTACAGAAGGAAATAGAGGAGCTAAATAAAATGGCCGATCCAGATGCTGTACCTGAAAAAGTAGATACAACACCAAATGATGGTAGTGATGAGATAGGGCGACAAGCAATACTTACAGATCCATTTTACTCACAACAAAGTCAACAAACATTATTTAAATTTAGATTATCTAGATTATCTAACAAAACCCTTAAAGACGTATCTTTAAGAGATTGGTTAGTTTCTGCTATTATTCAAAATAGAGTAGATTTATTATTGAGATTCTCTCGTCCACAAACTAAAAAGTTTGATATGGGCTTTAGAATAGTAAAAAGAGATATAACAGAAGAAAATACAAAAACTGATATTGAAGAGATAGAAAACTTACAAGCTTTTATATATAATTGTGGTAGACTTGAGAATACTCCAGATGATGATAAGATGTTGTTTGGCGAATTTTTGAAAATGATAGTAAGAGATTCTCTTACTTTTGGGAATATATCAGTTGAAAAAGTATTAACCCGTAGAGGTGCTTTACATAGATTTAGACCTATACCAGCAGAATCAGTATATCATGTTAATGAAGCTGCTCCAAAAAAACAAATAGAAGAACACATTAAGGCAGTAGCTCAAACATTAAAACCAACATCCGATAATGATCCAAAACTTAAATATAAAAAAACAGAAAGAGAAGTTGATTACTATAAATATGTTCAAGTAGCTTATGATAATAGGCCTTTAGCAGTATTTGGTGACGAAGATATGATCTTCAGACTATTTAATCCTCAAAACTTCTCAGATAGTCAAGGGTATTGTTACTCTCCATTAGAGATGGCAGTTGTTAATATCACCCACCATATGAATACCGAACAATATAATGCTAACTTCTTTACACATGGTCAAGCAGCTAAGGGTGTTCTACATTTAAAAGGTACTGTTACACAAACACAGATGACTGCCTTTCGTAGACAGTTCTATAATCTAATCAACGGCTCACAGAATGCTTGGAGAACTCCAATTATCGCTGGTCTTGACGATGTACAATGGGTTCCAATGGCCGGTGGTTCTAAAGACATGGAGTATCTTAATTACAATCAACATTTAATGAGAGCAGTATGTACACAGTTCCAAATAGACCCCATAGAATTAGGCCTTGACATTTTATCAGGTGGAAAGAATACATCTGGACAAGATGGTAATGCTACTCAAATAGAATTTTCTAGAGAAAAAGGTTTATATCCAATTTTAATGTTTATTGAAGATGTTATAAATAGAGACATTATTCCAGCAATTGATCCACTGTATTCTAAGAAATATAAATTTCAATTTGAAGGATATACAGACGAGACACCTCAAACAGAAGTGGCACTGCTACAGGCTGAAATGACAGTTAATAAAACAATGAATGATTTATTGTTAGCTGCTAGAAAAGAAAAGATCAAACACCCAGTTGGTGATCTACCTATGAATCAAGCTTTTTGGTCATTAGTAGAAAAGAATATGACACGTGGTGAGATTAGAGAAGAATTCTTTGGCGATAAAGACGCATCTAAGAAGAGAGAACTACAATACATCCCTGAAGATCCAGCTTTCTTAAATTGGCAACAAATGTTATTTCAAATAGAACAAACTAAAAAACAAGAAGAGCAAATGGCAGCTGAGCAACAAGCTCAACAGCAACAAGCACAAGCAGAACAAGAGGCAGCTGAACATCAAAAAGAATTAGATGAAGCTACCCATGGTCGTGATCAAGAGAAGCATGATGCTGAAATGAACCAATTGAAGGGTCAAGCAGCATTAAATGCAACTAATCATGGTCAATCAACTAAAGATATTGCGCAGTCTACTGGTAACACTAGTGCTGCTAATATACATGGTGTTAATGTTGGTAATCCCCTTAATAAAAACTAACATTGAACACATAAATTCCTCCCGGAAGGCCTCACTTATGTGGGGCCTTTTTGTTTTTAATCTAAGTATAATCTATATATGAATGATATACGGGAGATCAAATAATGGCATGGATTTTATTAGAAGGACTCGATCGATCAGGTAAATCTACTATAGCTGAGTTGTATAAGAAGAAGGGGTTTGAGGTGGTTCACATGGAAGCACCAAATAAAAAATTCTCTCAACCTGGATATGCAGGTCCATCATACTTAGAAGAGATGGTCAATATATATAACATGTATAGTGGAAAAGATGTTATATTTGATAGGACAAGTTATGGCGAAACTATTTGGCCAGACATATTCAATAGGCAACCACAATTAAATGCAGAAGATTTAGAGTATTTAGAGAGATTAGAATATAATAATGATGCAGTAAAATATTTAATGTGGGATGAGAATATAGAAGCTCATTGGCAAAGATGTACTGATAATAAAGAGCCTTTGAATAGATTACAATTTGTACAGGCAGCAAGATTATATGACGAACTCGTTACAAAATTCAACTTTGAAAAAAAACAGCTCGGAGACTTTGACCTCACCGACAGTACCTCAAGTACAGAAGAGCTTTCCGATAAGATCGAGACTAATGGAGATGCTAGTGTGTCTGAAGATATACGACAAAGTGGAGAATCCATCGATACCAAGCTTCGATGTGTGCTTACTCTTGAGGAAAGGCTTGAAAGGGCAAACGCTATCAGAAGCTTACTCAAATCACCGCTCATCAAGAAAAAAGGTGAAATTTTTGCAGAGCTTGAATCTAATATTAAAGAGTTCTTAGAACAAGAACTAGAAGATATCTTTTCAGAACCTAAAAAAGAAGACTTTACAAAAGACGAAGTGCAGATACTTAAAATATATGCCCAACGTATAAAAGAAAAAATGAGATGATAAAGTGGTATATCGAGCGTCGAAATAAAAAGAGATGGGAGAATGTCACTAAGTGGAAAGTATATTTTAGAAATAACACATCACCACTACCTACAGTAATGTATACAGGTGGATCTATTATGTGTGAGCAAACTTATTTATATAACAATTTATGTAAGACCTTTAAAAGGTTAAATATCACGGAGGAAGTATGAAAGGAATGAAGCAGAGTAAAGGACCAACAACAAAAGAAAAAATCAGAGAGTTAGAGGAAACGTTAAAGAATACTCAAATGGCAATGCAGATGTCTCAAATGATGACTAAGCATCTTACTGATCAATTTCAAGCATTTCAAAAAGATCTTGGAAGCACTATGGGTATGTTGAATGATTTTCAATATAGAACTCTAGCAATGCTTGAATTGGGTGATTTTAAGAAAGAAGATATTGATTCTAAAGCAGAAGAATTTAAATTAAAAGATTTCAATGATGCTTCTAATAAAGAAGATAGTACAAAAGGTTTCATCAATGATGATGGTGGAATTGTAAACGAAGACAGCATCGTTATCCTATCCTCAAAAACACCAGATTTAAAAGAAGATCAAGGTATTTTTAGAAGTAAATTCCCAATGTCAGAGTGTTTAACCCCAGAATTGAGAGAAGGTTTATTAGGCTCTAAAATTGGTGACACAATTGATTCAGATCTATCTGGAATTAAGCATGTTATTACCGTTTTAGGTCTTAGAAAGTTAGAGGTCAAAAAGGAAGAGATTGAAAATAAGGGGGAATAAATGACTATAGTCGTGAATATGCTAGGTGGTAGTGGTTTAGGTAAATCTACTACTGCTGCCGGTCTCTATCATCAAATGAAGTTAGATGGTAAGAGTGTAGAACTAGTGAGAGAATATGTAAAGAACTGGGCATGGGATGGTAAAAAGGTTGGTCAATATGATCAAATTTACATCTTCGGCAAACAGGCTAGATCAGAATATATGCTTTATAATAAGGTTGATTATATTATTACAGATTCACCAATTATACTTTCTCCTGTATATGAGAAATTTTATAATAATGGTGAGTCAATGATAGAAGAAGCTGCTATAAAGTTTTTAGATAAAGCTGAAAAGAACGGGGTTAAACATATTAATTTCTTACTTGAGAGAAATAAACAATTTAATCCTACCGGTAGATATGAAACTGAAGATCAGGCAAAGCAAGTTGATATAAAGGTTAAGGAATTTTTAGTTGATAACGGATTAATGAGTCAAATTGTTAACTGTTCAGATAAAGAGAGAATTACCTTTATGGTGGATTTTTTAAATGACTCAAAAAAATAAAATGGATTCAAGGTGCCCTCGCAAGTTAGAAGAACTCCCTTGCGAGTATTGTCCTCTAGCGGTTCTTCGGTTAAAAGCTCTACGTAATAATGAAGAAGAATTAACTGAGGAACAAACTGCCTTATTGCCAGGCTGTCCCTGGGCGGTAAACCATCAGATGTCAAATTATTGTTTTTTCAACTACACTGCTGAATATTTAAATGGAGCTACCCCATCAGATAAAGAAATAGCACACATGAACAATGTATCAGTCGAATCAGTAAAAGGTACAATCAAAAAATCACTAGAAAAAGTAAAAGAGTTTGAACTCATAAAGGATTTAGGTAATAATGAAAAATGAATATAAGGGGTTCAAAGATTGGTCTAATCATGATAGTGCTATAGCTGGCAATAGATTGAAGGTAGATATGAGATCTCTTCTAAGGAGATTAAAACTCATCCCTGAGAGTCAATTAGGAGATCTTCTTAGTGCGTTATCATCAGGTTTTGGTACTCCAAATAGATTATGTGTCTCACTTAAGGAACATAATGATCTAGAGAAGTTGAATAATTTAAAGCCATAAATGTAGTATAATAGCTATAGGAGACTTTTCTATGGCTAAAAGCAAAAAATTACTTATAGATATGTGTGCAGGATCAGAACTTAAGGATACTCAAGGTGAGACTTTAAGCATCGAAGGTTGTGATATCTCAGAACTGGAAGCTGGTCGTGGTAGATTTAATGATAATCACGGAAAAGGCTTCTTTAACTCACTCGGCAGGGTAACATCAGCAAAAAAGATATTTAAAGCGGAAGATTGCGATAATGACCGTCACTCCTATTATTGGGATAAAATTAAAGCTCCATATGTATATGTAGCTGGTGAACTTTACAATGATGAAGATCATGCTAATGCTAAAGCTGCAGCTGCTATTTTAAGAAACATACACAGAGAAGATACACCATTAGCGATGAAAGCATCAGTAGAAGGTGGAGTATTAGCAAGGGGAATATCAGATCCTACACGATTAGCACGCACTAAAATACATTCTATAGCTCTAACATTTACTCCTGCCAACAATGCCACTTTAGTAGAGCCACTCAATTTAGATAAATCTAACTCAGATTGGGAAGCAGATAAACAACTCATTAAATCAGTAATGCATCTAGCACAAACAAATATACCATCTTTTAGACATATAGAGCGTCATGCTTCTGCTAATACTATTCATGATAATATCTTTAAAATACAAGAATTAGCTAAATCTTTAGGTATAGAGATAGAAGTTAAAGATTCTAGCGCGGAAAATATTATGAAAAATGCAGTTTATCATAAAATCAGCAATAATATTAATAAAATCAATAAGTTAGTTAAGGCATCTAATATGAAGACTGTAATGGCACCTAGTAAGCCAACGACAACAAGTCCTGGTAAGGTTGCGATGGTTGCAGCAGATCAAAAAGCTGCAAAACTAAAGTCCACTGATGAATTCCAACAAAAGATAAATACATTAAAAAATAATTCATCAACCCCAACAAGACCTAAAAACCTAAATACCTCTACAAAAGATACATCTAAAGTTCAAAGTGCTGCAAAAATTAAGTCTATAAATACATTAAAAACACATGCAAGTAAGGCAATGAGAGACCCAGAGCATTTAAATATGGTACATAAAGAGCTTGTTGGTAAAGGTGTTCACCCTGATAAAGCTACCTTAATAATTAATAAAATTAAATCACATATTGTCAATAAAAGTATAATAGAAAAGGGAGAATTAGGTAATACTGCTAAAAAAATAGTAGTTGCAGGTGTTATGGCATATGGTGCAACACAACTTAATCCCGATAAAACTATTACAGTAAAACCTAAAGAATCAAAACAATCTAAAATAGATACCCACAATTCTAAAGTAAAAGATCCAGATAAGATGTTAGGACCTTTAGATGGGTATGATGAACGACAACCAAACGCTAAAAAGAAATTCTTAGCAAGAAGAAAGAAGCTTAAAAAGAGTCTCAAAAAAGCCCTAACTGCTGGATATGGCGGAGCTGGTTCACCTGGAGAGATGACTGGAGGCAGTGTCATACAGTCTGAAGGTTTAGATGATGGAAGATCCAAGAAATCAGAAACAACCGATGGATTTTCATACATATCATGTGAAGGTTGCGGGCACGAACAAGTCCATATGGATCATCAGGTTAAATGCCGAGAATGCAGACAAAACTTCTCCCTAAGCAAGTTACAAAGTCACCTTTAAAATTCAAGTATAACCCAAGTAAGCTACTGTGTCATAGAGGTTGTTTTAACCTTGAAACGTGATATAGTGTAAGTTGAAATATGAAAATAACGTTATTATAAACCGTAAGGAGAAAACAAATGGCTAATGATGTACAAATCTTGGATAAAATCCAAAGAAATTGCGAACAATTAGGACTAACTGTATCTAGAACAGATGCTGAAACTTTAGTTGCTAGTGGAATCGAAATCACTTATACTGCTGCTATTATTCAAGCACCAATGGGTGGAATTGATGACTCAATCAACCCTTTCTTAGGAATTGGCGTTGCTAATCCTGGAAAAATCAATTTTTCAATTGATCCTGCTACTTTAGACCAAATGAAAGTTTTTCATATTGTTTCTGGTATGGCAAATAACATTGTTCTTCCTCTTGGAGAAGTAGAAGGTAGTGTTGATTTATTAGGTATGGGACAATAATTAATTAGAGTTAATAAGGAGAATAAACTATGGAATTCACTAATGAAGAAATGGTAAAATCACTTACATCTCTAATCGATGAAACCCTCGAAGAGATTGAAGAGATAAAAAAATCTAAATTCGCTGCTTCTGAAATTAAATTAGGTGAAGATGAAGGTATTGCTGGTAAAGGTAAGAACGGAAGTCTAGAAGCTAAGAAAAAAGAAGATAAAGACGAAGAAGAAGATGAAGACGAAGAAAAAACAGAAAAAGGCGAAAACGAAAAAGCTGATTCTGATGCAGGTAAATTCGCTCAAGCCCCTACTGTAAGTAAAGGCGAAAACGAAAAAGCTGATTCAGATGCTGGTAAATTTGCTCAAGCCCCTACTGTAAGTAAAAAAGAAGATAAAGACGAAGACGAAGATGAAGACGAAAAAGAAGATTTTAAAGAAATGAAAAAATCTATTGATGCTAATGAATCTTTAATGAAATCTTATGTCGATGGAAAGATGAGTTCTTTAGAAGAGAAACTTTCTAAAATGGCTGCTGCGATTGAAGCTCTTGCTGATGCACCGGTTGGAAGAAAGGGAATCCCTGCTGGAATTGCACCATTACAAAAGTCTGCTCAAGAAGTAGAACCAATGGAAAAATCAGTTATTGCTGATAAACTTTTCGAACTTAAAAAATCTGGTGAAAGTGTTGAATCAACTGACATTTTTAGAGTAGAAACTGGTAGTCTTGCTACCGCTAACGAAATTGCAACCAAATACGGGCTGAAATAATCTTAAGGAGATAAAGAAAATGAACGTAAACGAAACTGTTGACCAAATTAATTCAGGGCTCGAGCAGGGGATTGTTTCTCCTTCTGAAGTAGAAGCTCTAAACAAAGCTATTACTGCCGGATACGGTGGTGCTGGTAAACCTACGGACCTTACTTATGGTGGTGTTCTTCAAGCTGAATCTTTAGAGTCTACTCTAAAATCAATCACGTTTGATATGAAAAACCTTAAGTTCTGGCCTTCAATTAGTGTAGATAAGGCTTATAACCTTTTTGAACAATATAATCGTTTAATCGGTTATGGTTCTGATTCTTCACCATATATTGGAGAAGGCGGAGCGCCGAGAGAAGAAGATTCTACTTATATCCGTGATGGACAAAGGATTGTATTCTTTGGTACACGTAGAAAAGTATCACATCAAATGACTCTTGTTAGAACTACTGTCGGTGACATTGTAGCTCAACAAGCTAAAGAAGGTACAATGCATCTTCTTAAAAATGTAGAACGTGAAATGTATTGGGCACATGCTCATTTCAGTAACGCTGCTACTGGAGTACAGAATGGAGCTCTTTCAGATCTTCCTACTAACTCAATTGCTATGAACGGACTTTTACAACAATTATTAAAAGGTGACGATGATAGTCAACAAAAATCAAAAGAATTTGAAGGATATGGAGAAGTTAGATCAATTTCTAAAGATCTTGACGGTGCTGTTCTTTCTCAAGATGATTTAGAAGATCTTGCTGTAATTGCTTTGGAAAACTTTGGTGCTCCATCTGAATTACATATTGAGCCATTAGCTCTTAGTTCTTTTGTTAAACAATTTTACCCACAATTTAGAAGTGCTCCTGGTATGGGATCACAATCTGTTGGTTATGATGTAAACAAAATGGTTACATCTGCTGGTAACATTGAATTTAAACCAAATCTTTTCTTAAGACCTAAAGGTAGAGCTAAAGCTATCGGTATTACAGGAGCTCCTGTAGCATCTGTTATTGCTGCAGTTGGTGCTGCTACTAATCCAGTTGGTTCTTTAGTTGCTGCTGATAGTTACGACTATAAAGTTACTGCTGTTAATGATCATGGTGAAGGTTCAATTTCTAATATTCAAACTGCCGTAGTTCAAGCTAACGGTTCTGCTCAGATTTCTATCGGTGCAGTTGCTACAGCTAAGTATTACAAAGTTTATCGTAAATTAACTGGTGCTGCTGCTGGTTCTGAACAATTTGTAGGTAACTACAGAACTTCTGGAGATGTTACTGACTCAGGCGCTAAAGGTGCTGGTCTTGGTGAAGCTTTCTTACTAGATATGAGTTCAGAAGTTATGCGATTTAAACAATTAAGTCCACTTTCTAAAATCAACTTCGCTATCGTGAGCACTGCTCTTGAATTTGCGGTTGTTCTTTATGGTGCGCTTTTCGTTTATGCACCCAGATTTAATTGCTTGTTTAGGAACTTAGGTAAGTAATCTAAACTGTTAAAATTATTCAAAATAGGGCCTCACTTCTGTGAGGCCTTTTTGTTTCCCCAAAATACATTAACATATAATCAACGACGTATAATCTATATATGAAAATAGAAATATACCATACAACGAAAAGAGATTTAATCAAACTTTTAAATTCACTTAATTTAGTTGATATAAATTACATTGAATCACAGTATTATAGAATATTAGGGTCATATACACCGGGAATTAGATGGTTGATAGATTTGGAGATTTAAATGAGTAGTAAAACATGGACATTCGATAAAGATGCATTAAAAAAAATTTGGAATAGTATGACTGAAGAAGAGAAAGCACCATATAGTGGATTTAAACATTATTATCAACAAATGAATAAGTTCGCCAACTCATTTCTAAAAGAAAATCTCAAATGAGTTATCTAAAAGAACTACTAGAAGAGTTAACAAAAGATGATAAGTATTATGCAGAGATGGTAGATAATATAGCCGAGATTTACATACAGGATGAACCTAAGCCAGTTTTAATGATAGAAGAAGATTCTAGTATCTTTTATTTGAATTTTAGATGTGATCTACTATCCAATACCGTGGCTCAAATGACATATGATATAACTATGATAGATGAAGATATAGAGATTGGTCAAGACTTCTTTTCAACACCTGAGACAGGTATTGTTTCAGGTGAAGATGCCTTAACATTGTACTTAACATCTATAATACAGACCTTTGAAATGGCCCAAATGAAACGAGAGAACAAACTAATGGATAGTGTTTATGTAGTACAATCCCCTATATATGCATATGGTAATGGGAATAAAGATGAACGGAAAAATAAAATGCAGAGATTGTGGGGAACAGACCTGGAATAGAATGGATAGATGTAACCCCTGTAGAGGGAAATGGAGAGAAAGCATGAATCAAGTAACCATGAACAAAGATGGCAATCAAACCTGTGATGAATGTGGTGATCAAGCTATTACATTAATAAGTGGTATATGTAACACTTGTCTATCAAAGAAAGATAGCAAAGATGTCATAGATTATCCTAAGCACTATAATGCGGGTAAAATACAGCCGATCGATGCAATTGAGGATTGGGATTTAGATTTTAGATTAGCAAATGCGGTAAAATATATAGCAAGGCATAAACATAAAGGAAGCGCTAAGGTAGATTTAGAAAAAGCAGTTTGGTATATTCAAAGATATATAAATAAAGAATTAACTAAGGAAGGTAAGTAATGGCTAAGAATAAGAAAACTAGTATTAAAAAATACAAAAGATTTGCTCCACCTAAGAGTAAAATAAGCAAGCCGAAAGTATTGGTTTACGATATAGAAACAGCTCCTATATTGGCATCAGTTTGGGGATTGTGGGATCAAAATGTTGGACTTAGCATGATACAGTCAGATTGGCATATTATGTCTTGGTCTGCTAAATGGTTAGATGCTCCAGAGGCAGAAGTTATGTATATGGACCAACGTAATAAGAAAAATATTGAAGACGATAAATCACTACTTAAAGAGATATGGTCATTATTGGATGAAGCTGATATGGTTATAACACAAAATGGTAGAAAATTTGATCAAAAGAAATTAAATGCCAGGTTTGTACTTAGCGGAATGCAACCACCAAGCTCATATAAACATATAGATACACTACGTATAGCCAAGAAACACTTTGCCTTTACTAGCAATAAGCTGGCATTTATGACAGATAAGTTATGTGTTAAATATAAAAAGCTAAGTCATGGTAAGTTTCCGGGCTTTGAGCTTTGGAAAGAATGTATGGCTGGTAACTTAGAAGCATGGCAGGAAATGGAAGATTATAATAGATATGATGTTCTATCCCTAGAAGAGCTCTATAGAGTACTTATTCCTTGGGATAACACATTTAACTTCAATGTATATCATGATTCTGAAGATGTTCATTGTAAGTGTGGAAGTACATCATTTAGTAAGAATGGCTTTTATTATACATCTGCAAGTAAGTTTCAGAAGTATAAATGTAAATCTTGTGGGCATGAAACAAGAAGTAAGATAAATTTAATGTCTAAAAGTAAGCGTAAATCATTAAGAATGGACACCCCAAAAACCTAACCGATTGGATCCGCTAATCGGTTAGTGTGGTATAATATCTCTATATAAACAATTATATGGAGATAGAACCATGACTCAAAAGAATAAACTTCGTAAACAACTTACTAAAAATATAGTAGACATAGGTCAAGCTTTAGTATCATTAAGTGTAGCTAGTAAGGTACTAGATGTTGCTGATGTTTTTGCTGGAACTAAGGTTGGCGAAGGTAATATCATAAGAATAGAAATCACAGCCGATACATACGTTGCTTTCAGTGATGAAGCGGGGATATCTATACCTACAGTAGCGACAACCCCAGCTGTTAAGTTAATTGGTGCTGGCATGCATTATGTTGTATGTCAATGTGATTACATTAGAACCAGCATAGCAATAACTAGAGCAGAGCTGTTAGAGCTTTAATAAGGAGTAACTATGAAGTTAAATAGCTTCAAGGAACTGTTGTTAAAGAAGTCATTAGACAACCAAAACCTCCAGGTCCTTATTAAGTATATAAGAGATGATTACTTAGTAGAACATGTAATTGAGTCATTAGAAAAGATGGCAGCATCTTATTCAAAAAAGAGTCCAAATGCTGCAGTATTACACTTTGGTACAAATATGGACAAAGATACTGAAGGGGATATGTTTCACGATGCCCTATCCCATCACGCATCACACTACAAAGCAGCTTTAGGTGCAGGTAATCAACAATTAGCTAATATTCATATGGGTAAAATACATAAAATGATGCATATGGGGGAGAAATTAACCAGAGATGGTAAAGAAGATCATTCAGATGGTAAACTTAAAATCGAATCAGTAGATACTAAACCTTGGGAAAGAACTAAGTTTGATAAAACAACCAACAGACAGGGTGAAGAGCAAGGTAAATTCACAACCAATACTAAAGGTTGGGGAAGACAAGGACCTAATATTGATTATAGTTATCTTCAAGGTGCACCTCATTCATCTCATATGGGAGAAGTTAAAGCACATGGTCACAATAAGGCTTACCCATTAGAAGAAATAAAAGTAAATGGTAAACATATCCATATAGATGATGATATAAAATTAGGCGAAGATGGTTCAGCGGTAGATCACCCATTTGACTCACATCCAATTATGTCTGATTATAAATTACCACCAAAATCACATGGTGCTGATGAACATACCTCATATTTAGATAATGTAGATAAATATCATGCTGATGGTGGTGGAATAGACTCGTATTTCGATTCAATCGAATCTCGGGATCCAGAAGAACACTCAGCAAGAGGGTCAGAAAAATCAAATGCGGTTCATAATGAAGTAGATGGATTAGACTTAGACGGTCAAGCCTTTACTCATAATAAACCAAATGCAACCCAACAAGCAGAGTTAAAAGAAGAAGAAGCATCTGAAGAAAAACTACCTGAAAAAGCACCAACTCTTAGTGAAATGAAAGCTAAATTGGCAGCAATAAGGGGTAATAAATAATGAACACTGAACAATTATTAAAGTCAATATCTAAAATAATTAAAAAGAATGAATCATTCCTAATAAATAATCCTGAAATATTTAATGTTATTGAAAATAGACTTCATAAAGCTATTGACTACGAAGATTATGAATCAGAAGAAGACCCTGATTACGATGAAGATTATAATTCCGATGAATCTGGAATTTCAGATTTATTTGATGATAACTCAGAAGATGAAGACAGCTATGGCGAAGAAGATCTAGAAGACGATGATGCCAGCAAGTGGATAGAACAAAACGAAGAAAAATCCGATGGCTCAGATATTAATTCTAACGAAAAAGTTCAACCAAATAAGAATGTATCAGCATCAGGTTATCGTGGATGGTCTCCAAAAGATAGCTATGAAGAAGAACATCAAGCTGGTATGGATGAACATATGAATGATGGTTGGTCCCATCGTGAGGCTGAAAGGTTTGTTGGTGCTCATGACTCGCCGACTAACTTTAATGATGCCCTTAAAAGTAAAACAAAACCATCTCAACCATCTGAAAAGATGTTAGCAGAGATGAAAGGCTTATCGAAAGAATGGCTTAAAAATGCTGAACGTAAAATTGGTGAGACAGCTGACGCTAGAAAAAATCCAATTAAATATGCTGCTGCTAAAACACTATCATCTCATGAAGGTGCTCATAAGGATTTCAAAACTGCTTATGATGAATTCCTAGCATCAGATGATATGGCCGATAAAAAAGGTAGAGAAAGACATAAGGCTATTTCTGCATTTAAGAAAGATTGGCACGAAGAGAACCCAGAGCATAGAGAGAATACAATTAATGCTGCTGATTCTGGTAAGGCATTTAAAGAAGCAGATGAAACAAGAGCTCAACATTTATTGGAAGGGCATTTGAATATACAGGATGCTGGAAAATCAAGTGGCGGACTTTCTACTTCAGGTGAATTCTCTGAGTCTGCATCTGGAGATACTGATAACTTAACCAGTCAAGGTGCAGCACAAATGGTTGGTGGATCACAGGACGAGGGTGGTTATACATCTAGTACTGTTAAAGATCCAGCTGCAGTGTTTTCTGAAAAAAATCAAGATTATCTTAAATCAGAAAAAAGAAAAAAAAGTATACAAAATCTTAAAAGTAGATTAACACCTGAAATGAATGAAAGATTTACAGCACTTCAGGGTATTAGTAAAAAGGGGGATAAATAATGCCATTATCAAAATCACCACGTCAGGGTATTTTCCCAGTATGGTCTAAAGACGGGGAAGATGTAACAAATACATTTAATAGATATTCACATTTACCCACACCTGATGAATTAAAAACACGTGCATTATTTGGAATACCATTAAAGTCTGCCCTTACTGGTGAGACTATAAGTGATGAAGCACTTAAACATTATATTGATGCTGCTATTTCTGAAATTGAACATGAATTAGATTTATATATAACCCCAGTTACATTTGAAGAAAAGCATGATTATAGAAGACATGAGTTTACATGGAGTTATAATTATCTTAAATTAAACCATCCAAATGTTATAGCTGTAGAGCAAATAGAGTTATCTTTTGATAACAGTGATGGAAGTGAAGGTTTTGTACAGTTCCCATTAGAATATGTACATCTACAACCACAAGAAGGCGTTCTACAATTAGTTCCTGCATTTGGAACAAGCTTATCAGGTTTTTTAATGTCTGCTTTCTCAGGATCACAATTCTATGCATTGTTTGCTCAAGGATTAGATACATTTCCAGGTGGAATGAGAGTTAAATATACGTCAGGTTTTGAAATAGATAAAGTACCTACAGCAGTTGTTGAATTAATAGAGAACATGGCTGCTCATAAAATATTAACTTTTATGGGTCCATTAATTTTTCCACACACATCAGTTGGTGTATCGATGGACGGCGTATCTCAATCGGTTGGGACAGCTGGACCTCAGTTTTTAGTTAATCGTATAAAGGACTTAGAGGGTATTATAGAAAAACAAAAAGAAGCTATTAAAGGTTATTATCAACGCCGTTATCAAATGGATTTCTTTTAAGGATAAAATATGAAAGATAAAGTATGTATGGATAGTAAAGAATTCAAAAATGAGCATGAGAATCTTGTAAATGTTTTGGAATCCAAATCTCATTCCGATGATAAGGTTGAAGCTAAGAAACAAAAGAAAGAGTTAAATGAAATGAAAAAATCTGAAGATAAATATCACATCCATGCAGGTGGAACTAGAATTACAACTTCCCCCTTAACTCTAAAGCAAATAAATGAAACACACGGTAGTGTTCAAAGCTTAGAAAATAGCGGACATAGACTCATACCTCATGAAGATGATGTAAAAAAGAAAGAAAGAACTAGAGTTGATATCGAAGCAGATGGAAAACAGGAATTTGATTTCGGAACCGAAGAATTAGATAAAGAACAAAGTGGAGAAGAAGCTCAAGCTCAAGCATCTAATCAAGATGGTCAAAATGATGAAGATTTAAAATCTAAATGGAAGAGACTTAAAAAAGCTATGGCAGATGATGCATTTATGTCTATGGAAGAAGATGAAGAAGGTCAACCTGAAGAAGGTCAAGTCAATCCTGAACAAGAAGGTGGCGAATTACAAGAGGATGTTTCGGATTCTGAACAAGAAGGTGAAGAACCTATTGATGAGGAAATGACCGATGATGAACATGGCCATTTAGAAGATATTTTAGGTGGACAAGAGGGTGAAGAAGATTCAGAAGAACCACCACAAGACCCAGAAGAAGTAGATGAAAATTCTTCCGCTATGGAAGAATCTGATCCCTCAGAGGAAGAAGTTCCATTAGAAGAATTAGAAGAGATGATGAGAGAACTCGGACACTCTGATACTGAAATATCCCATGTTTTACATGGACATCACTTCCCTGATGTAGATGAGGTGGCACAACAAAAAGCGGAGACTGAAAAAGCAAGTAGAGAAGGGGAACTATCCCTTAAACAACTTGAAATGGAAATCAAGCAAATGGAAGCCGCACTTAAAGATGGTCATGGTAAAAAACTTAATGATCTCGAGGCTAATCATAAAGGTCGTACTTTAGATTTAGAGCATGCTCATGGAACACGAATGAAAGATTTGGAATATGAAAAAGCCAAACGTGATTCAGATGGTGATGATGATACTGATCATAAATCAAGAATGAGAGATGTTGAGTATGATAAAGCTCAAAAAGATATCCCTGGGGATTCCTTTGATGATACAGA